>Ga0315903_10004800_pt1 | contig 17867 bp, 11 predicted proteins | sample LakEriMetagenome_7_FD_203524 | JGI IMG/M metagenome (GOLD analysis project Ga0315903, IMG submission 203524) | Freshwater fungal communities from buoy surface, Lake Erie, Ohio, United States - Buoy 2 MA119 | ecosystem: Environmental > Aquatic > Freshwater > Lake | place: USA: Lake Erie, Ohio...
CCAGCCGCCCGGACGTGCCGACGATCGCAACGCGACCCGCCGTCAGATCGGACGACACCAGCCCGCCCGCCGATACGTCGTCGCCCACCGTGAGGTCGTCGCCAGCCGCGTCGAAGGTCAGCCCCGCGTCGTCGGTCAGCAGCCCGGCAGTCCCGGCAAAGGTCACCCGCGTCGCGGTCAACCCGGAAGCCGTCACGCTCGTCCCCGCGAACGTCCCGCCCGTGATCGTGCCCGTCGTCACCAGATTCTCGGCGGTCAGCGTTCGCGTGGCGTCGTCGTACCGATAGTGCGGCGACCCGACGATTCGCGCCCCGATGAACGCCGGTCCGGACCAGTAGGCAGCCTCCCCGGGGTTCGAGTCCGCCCGCCAGATGTCCGCACCGGCCCCGAACGCGACCAGGTTCGCCTCGTCCCCCACCGCGACGATGTTCCCGTAGGCCTGCAACGAGACCGTCGTGCCCGTGTTCCCCACGTTCAGCGTCGTCTGGTCCCAGTAGAGCGTCGAGGCGTTCGCATCCAGCTCCCCGGCGCCGTTCACGAAGACAATCGCGTCCGGGTCGAGCGCCCCCAGCTCGAGCGAGCCCGTCGTCAGCACGACCCCGGTGGCCGTGACCGCCCCCGAGAACGTGACGTTCCCATACCAGTCCATCTCGACGGCGTTCGAGCGCGCGCCCTCGGCCCCGTTCCCGACCGCCCAGGCGAGTTCGCCGAAATCCACGATCCCGAACTGCGTCCCGGTCGTCGGCGTGTCCGCCCACCACCCCCACGTCAGCGACCCGGCGGACGCCCCGTAGTTGCCCTGCCCCGCGACCCCGGCATAGGACCCGTAGGTCCGGTTGTAGGAGCCCCCGAGAACGTAGGAGGAATGCCCCTCGGCGACGTTCAGCTCGCCCCCGAGGATCGCCGCGGACCGCGCGCCGGTCACCGTGATCGAGCCCGAGGTGAACGACACGTCGTCGGTCAGCGTGTTGCCCGCCCCGCCCACCAGCGCGCCCGCCACCACGTCGTCCTCGATCAGGTGCATCGAGCCCGTCGCGAACCCCCGATCCACGTGGATCGTCGTCCGCACGTCGTCGCCCATGTCGAGCGTCAGCGTCGTGTACTGGTCGTCGAGCGTGAACCCGTTCATCACCCGCACGGTGTTCGGGATCGCGGGGTTCCGCGCCGTGATCGCGAGCGTCGTCGGAGCCGGACTCGGGCTCGGAGTGGGCGAGACCGTAGGACTCGGGGAGACCGTCGGGGACGGGGACGCCGAAGGACTCGCGGTCGGAGTCGGCGTCTGCCCGAAGCCCGCCGCGCACACCGCGAGGAAGGCCACGACGAAGACGGCGACGGACCACGCCCCGCACCCCGGAGGGCGAATGTCGGGCTGGGTCCGTCGCCAGTCGCGATGTTCTCGATCTTCGCGTCGCATGGTCCTACTCCGTGGTCACATAGACGCCCGTCACCATCACGTAGGCGGCCGCGTCCGTCGTCGCCTCGCCTTCGATCCAGTACGTGTTCCCGACCGCCACGACCTCGGGCGTCGCCAGCGTCACCGTCTCGTCGAACGTCCCCGAGGCGGTCGTCGAGACCTGGGTGATCGAGTCGAGATCGAGCACGAAGAGGTTGGCGGATCGCGCCGTGTCCAGACTCCCCCGACGAAGCCGCGCGTCGAACGTGGAGGCCCCGTCGCCGCTCACATAGACGATCGATCCCAGAATCCGGAAGCCCGTGATCGTGTCGCCGACATCGAGCGCCAGGGGGAACCCGACCAGCCCGCCGGACACGGCCTCCGCGCACACCGGCCCGGGGAACGTGTCCCACCCGACCCCGTTCAGGTCCGACGGCAGCACGTTCAGCCAGGCGTCGGTCGTCCCGTTCACCCAGTCCGTGATCTGCCGCGTTCGGACCCCGCTCAGAAGCCGCCCGGAGGCGCGCGGCATGGTCGCGATGATCCCGCCGCTGGGGAGGTTCAGCGGGGCCGTGAGGATCGCCGCCTCGCGGTCGTTGGTGTCCCACAGGGAGAGGCGACGACCGGGCACGTTGTCCGGCATCGGAATCTGCCCGGGGCGAGGCGTGGGCGAGGCCGTGGGCGAAGCAGTGGGGCTTCGGGTGGGCGACGGCGAGAGCGTCGGAGAAGGCGACAGAGTGGGCGAGGGCGAGGGCGTAGGCGTCTGCCCGGGAGCCGCCGCCGGCAGAAGAGCGAGAAGGCCCAGCGTGAGGGCCTTGGCGAGATGCTTCATGGTTCCGTTCCTTCGTTCGATTGGGTTCATCCGACGACCACCTCTTCGAGCGGTTCGGAATCCATCGCGAGGTCCACCGCGATCAGCCCGCTGCTGTCGGCGCGCGCCGCCGCGAACGTCCCGCACCGCCACTGGAGGCCGCTCGCAGGCTTCGTGGGCGTCACCGCTCCGGCCACCGTGGGCGAGAGATAGGCGACGTCGCCGATGGCGGGCGTGAGGCTCGAATCGTCCATGATGACGAGCGAGGAGCCGTGCGTCAGGTAGCGGAACGCCTGTCCCGGCACGACCGATTCCAAGGCCAGCCACTTCGGCCCCTCGGGCGCCGTCGTCGTCGCGAGCACGACCGCCCGCGACGAGTCCCGCCCGTAGAGCCGCCCGGGGCGCGTCGCCTTGCTCCCGGTGTTCTCGATCCGGGGCGAGCCGTCGAGATCGCGCGAGTCCCGCCCCGTCGCGCTGACGATCCGGTCGAGATAGGAATCGAGGTCCCGGCTCCCCGTGGTGAAGTTGCGTCGGATGCTCACTTGCCGGTCTCCGCGGAATGCATCGTCTCGGTGAACTCGAGGTTCCGTACCGTGCAGGCCCCCGTCTCGCGCCCGATCCACGTCAGCCGATACGACCGCGCCTTGCTCGCCTTCGCGGGAACCGGGATCTCGCGCTTCGAGCGAAGGTCGTTCGAGTTGAACCACGCCGTCGCGACCGGCGTCGCGTTGTCCGCCTGGATCGCGTCGGTCGCCCCCTCGAACTGCTCGAGCCGGAAGAGCGCGGGGAAGGTGTTCGCGTTGCTCGCGCGCGTCTGGTCGTCGAAGTTCAGCGCGAGCGCGCGCAACGACGAGAAGAACCGCGTGCGAATCTCCGGAAGGTGGATCATCTCGACCATCGGCGCGACGAGCAGCCGGTCGTTGATCGTGGGAGCGGCAGTCCATGCGGTCGAGACCGTGACCGCGCCCACGGTGTTGCTCGCGATGCGCCGCGCCTCCCAGCGCCGATACTGCCCGTCGGAGTCGCGCGTGACCTTGTAGGCGAGTAGCCCCGCGAGCGTGCCGGTATCGTCGGGGTCCGTCGGGAGCGAGAGAATGTCCGCCACCCCCTCGTGGACCCGCTGGACGTTGAAGACGGTCGTGCTGCCGGCCCCGTCGGGGTTGGCGTTCCACACGATGCGCGACTCGACGCCGAACCACGGGAGGAACCCCGCTTCCGGCCCGAGCCCGAGGTAGCCGTCTCGCGTGCCGAAGATCGGCGGGCCGCCCAGCCGCCCGTCGTTGGAGCACGCCTCGTGCCGCTCCTTGTCGAAGGCCGAGACGCGGAAGTCCGTCGCGGTCCATGCCGAGGGCGGATCGGAGATGCGGAGCCGCACCGCGAACTCGAAGTCGCCGTCCACCGCCTCGGTCTCGAGGCTGTCGAAGGCGCGGCACTCCTTCGCGGGGGTGCTGCCCGGCGTCGCGGGGACTTCCTGCTCGGCGACTTGATGGCCGCCGGTCCACGAGAGCGCGAACTTGTCAGTGGGCGAGCACGGGAAGCCCGAGCCGGGCCACGCCGTGCTGTCGGGATCCACGTCGTCCATCTCGCGGAAGCACGCCTCGGGAATCCCCAGCACCTGCTCGAGCACGATCCGGTCGTAGAACTTGCAGTCGCGCGCGTTCCCGTCCATGTCGAGATACGTGCCGTGGACTCCCGCCGGGATCGTCAGATAGCAGTCCGTCCACTCGTTCGCGGGCAGGTCGTCGTCGATCGGCAGCAGCACGTCGTAGGAGTCGTCCGGGAGATAGACGGGGCTCTCGTCGAGCTGCTGCTGCTCGGGATCGTACCGAAGCCGGAAACGGAACGTCCCGCCCGGCAGCGTGCTTCCGACGGCGCCCGAGAACAGCATCTTGATCCGGATGTACACGGCGTCGGCGTCGATCACGCGCTTCCCGGTCAGGGAGCCGTCCTCGCCCGTGCTCGTCTCTTCGATCAGGATCATCTCCCCGAGCGCCATGGGCGTTCCGGGGGTGTCCGTATGCGCGGACAGGTCCTCGTCGTATCCGTTCACGACGTAGGCCCAGCACCCATGCCCGACCTGCGCCGTGTCGCCGCACCTCGTCCGCATCTGGGCGGTCGTCTTGTCCCACCCGGTCACCGGCTGCGAGTTCCAGTTCTGCGGCGCGGGCGGCCCCTCGGGGATCTGATCCCACGTCGTTTCATCCAGCGTCATCACGGGTTCGCGGGCGTCCCAGTGCGCGTTCCGGACGACATCCGGAGCGGGCGGAGGGAGCACCAGCTTGTCGAAGACGATCCTCGTGTCGCCCCATCCGCCAACCGCCGGGAGCAAGGGCTCGTTGGGATGATTCCCGAAGACCTTGAACCCGCCATCGTCGTAGGACTCCACCTCGTCCTGTACGGAGTTGGCACTGATGGCCTGAAGCAGCACGCCGTCCTTGTAGAGGGACCCGCTCAGCCAGAGATCGTTCGAGCTGGCAATGCGGTAGGTGTAGAGCGCCAGCTCCACGAGCGTCGAGTAGTTCTTGGTCCCGAGGTCGGCTCCGCGATTGCTCGGCGCATACAGATACGTCGCGACCCACGGCGATCCCAACTGATCCCGATTGGGGTATCCCACAGCAACGCCCAGCGCCTTCGCCCCGCGAGCGACGAGCCCGACCCCGCAGAAGGCTCGCATGGCCACTCCGCAACCACGAGCGGTTCCGGTTCCGCCGGTGAGGTTCTCCGAGTCGGGAGCGTAGTCCTCGTCCGGCCCGTGCGATCCGCTCGCGTTCCCCTCGACCCAATTGTGGTACGAGAAGAACCCGCCGGTGGGCGGAAGGTTTCCCCCGGAGCCGTTCGCGACCAGGTCCGAATCGACGGTCGTGTCGGTAGTCCATGCGTCGCGAGCGCCCGACGCCACGCCCGTCCACATCGAGCCCTCGTCCGAAATGCCGGGAGTCCCCGATCGCGAATAGGCCATCCCGCGATGGTTCAGCCCAGCGATCTCGACCATCGGCTGCCGGAGTCCCACGGCTCCGCCCGTCTGCCGGAAGAACAGATTCTCCTGCACCCCCACCGCCGGCGGCCACGGCACGTCCAGCCGCCCCGACACGCCGCTCGTCGGCATCACGATGTCCAGCGCGTCCTCCGCCCTCGGCTCGAGCCCCACGTCCCCGTTCTCGTTCTCCGCCGCGAACGCGCTCTGCCGGAACACCCACAGCAGATACCGGTCCGCTCCCTCGCTCACGACCACGCCGTGGCAGTCCACCAGCCCCGACGCCGACAGCACCACCCCGCGCCCCGCCAGAATCCCGCGCATCATCGCCGACGGCCCCGGCAGCACCTGGGCCTGTCCCCCGACCGCATACCAGACCTCGCCCCGCGCCCCGATCCAGTAGGCCTGTCCGGGCGCGACCTCGACGATGGACCGCTGCGAGATGCACGACACGTCCTTCACGAAGTCCGGGTCGCGGAAGGCCAGCCCGTTTGCGGGCAGGTCATCCTTCGCGTTCTCGTCGATCCGGAAGACGTAGGCCCCGAAGCCCCACCGGTGGATCACCCACAGGAACGACCCGACGCGCACCACGCCCCCGACGCAGAACGCCGACCCCGGCATGTCGAAGCGCGCGAGCGGGCTCGAGGTCTCGCAGTCCACCCCGTTGCGCGCCGTGATGTTAGTCCACCCGAAGAAGTCCTTCTCCGCGACGATCCGGCAGCGCTTCGTCCCGCTCGTGCCGTCGTAGGCCCCGCCCGATTCCGCGTCCGGGTCGAAGGTCTCGACCAGCATCAGCGTCGTCGCCGTCAGCGCCTTCAAGACCCAGTACGTGCGGTCCTCGCCCAGCACCTGAAAGCGCCGCCCCTCCATCCACGCCCCGGCGGCGATCCCCGAGAGCGTCACGACCGCGCCGTTCGCCGTCAGCGTCGCGTCGAATTCCACGCCCGGCAGGTCCGCATAGACCATCCGCCGCCCCACCGGGATCACGATGTTCGCGCCCGGCGGCCGGTAGTTGAACCACGGCCCCGGAGCGGAGACGAGAAGCTGGGCCTCGGTCAGCGGGTCGGCCAGCTCGAGGATCAGCTGGTCGTTGGCGTGGGCTGTCCCGGTCGTCACCGCGAAGGCGAAGTCGTCGCCCGACACGAAGGCCACGCCACCCGCTTCGATCACGAACGAGACATAGGGGTTCAGATAGGGCGTGCCGACCGTGGCGGCGTCCTGAGCCCCGCTCACGCTCCCCGTCACCGTGAAGTTCGTCGCGCTCGTCGCCGTCAGCGTCCACGTCTCCGCCGGAGCGCCGGGCCGCGCGGCCAGCTTATAGACGTTCCCGTTCCCCGTGTTGTCGTCCGGGTTGTCCGGGTCCGTCACGGCACCCACCGCCGAGGCCGTCGAGATCTGCGCCAGCGGAATCCCCTCGAGCGGAGTCGCGCGCCGCCACTGATACGATCCCGTCTGCGGGTCCGGACCCCACAGGTCGTTCGCCAGATAGACGTGGACGTGCGTCGCCTCGTCCGGCATCGCGTTCTGGAGCCCCGCCACGATCCCCGGATAGTAGCCGGAGAGGTCGAGCCGGAAGCCGCCCCCGTTCCCCTTGAGCGGCTTGCTCGCGGGCGACAGCGCCGATTCCAGCCGCCGCTTCGGGTTCGCCCAGGTGAACGCCGCGCGCCAGTTCCCCGACCCCTCGCCGAAGAGGTCGCTCGTAGGCACGGAGTCCAGCCCGTCCTCGCCTTCCACGACCTCGCCGCCGTCGATTCGCAGGTGGTCGATGCAGACGTTCGTCCGCTCGTCGTCGTATTCCAGCGCGGGAAGCGCGCGGTCGAGCCGCAGTCCGATGCTCTTGAAGGTGAACGCGGACTGCCGGGGCCACGCCAGCGTGACCTCGTGCCACCGCACCCCCTCGAAGCTCCCCTCGACGTTGATGACGACGCGCTCGCCCGCGAGGTCGTCTTCTGCCGCGACCACGATGGCCCACGCGCCGTTCGTCAGCGGATTGCGTCGCCACTCCCGCTCGTTGAGATACAGCCAGAACTTGATGAACGTGCTCGTCGCCGGGATCGTGCTCGTCGAGGCGAAGTTCTTCCAGCACACGTCGAAGCCGCCCCCGCGCATCCGCGCCGGGACCTCGATCGACAGGCAGCGCGCCCCCTCCGCCGGGTTCGTCTCGTCGTCGTCCTCGTCCACCGTCGTCGCGCTCGCGACCGTCACGTCCGCCGCGGCGGTCCACTCCGCCGCGTCCGCCTCTTCGTTGAAGTCCTCGTCGAAGCCCGAATCCCCCGTGGGCGTCGCCGCCTCGTTCACCAGACCAGCGAGCGTCGGAGCGATCTGCGGGCGCGGAAGCCCCGCGAGCCGCACCGCCGTCCCGTCGTCCACATGCAGCTCGTCGAAGGCGTGCCCGACGAACGTCTTCCCCTCCACCGGCGCGAGCGTCGGGTAGTGGTGGGCGTTCAGCCGGTTCAGCGATCCCGCGATGCAGGGGCGGCCACCCGCGACGATCTTCCACGCGTTCGCCGCCGTGTGCCCGGTCGTCGCCGCGAACTTGATCCACAGGCCCGACGTCCCGACCTGCTGCCAGTCCCCCGTGATCGCCACGCCGGAGGCCACGGCCGCCCCGTCGAGCGTCGCGTCGAAGGTGTCCGGCGTCGCCGCGGTTGCGATGGTCAGCACGAACAGCCCGCCCGTGTCGCCGTCGAAGTACTCCCGCACGCTCAGGTCGTCGAGCCCGCTCCCCGTCGTCTGAACCGCCGCGCCCGCCAGATTCGTCCCGAGCAGCCCGCTCGGATGATGCGCGACCGCGAGCACGCGCCCCCGGTTCGCCGTCGCGTCGTCCGCCACCACCAGCAGGTGGCCCGTGTGCCGATCCACCACCGTCTGCGATCCCCGCAGAATGCGAATCTCTTCCGTCGCCGCCCCGTGCAGCGCCGTCTTCAAGACCGACTCCCAGACGCGCCGCATCCCCGACCACGCGCGGAACTCCCCCGCCTCGCCGATGACGACGCGATCCGCGTCCACCAGCCCCCCGGCGTCGGCAGGGCCGGACCGGTCGCCGAGCCCCACGGGCGTGATCTTGCGACGGACGGCCTTCACCGCGTGCCCTCCCGCCGCTTCACTTCGTCCAGGATCGCCGTGACGACCGGGAACTGGGCGACTTCCTCGAGCGCTTCGAGCTGGCCCTGCAACCGATAGTGGGCCGCGAGCGCTCCGGGATCGTGGAGGTTGCGGGCGCGCACCAGCGACTCGCGGATCGCGGCGATCCGGCGTTCGAGCGCGAACGACTCGAGACCGTGCAGGGGGCCGACACCCCGCTGAGAGTGCGCGGCGAGGGCGTGGCGAAGCGCGGAGAGTTCGAGCTTGTCGAGACCCATCTGGGCGGGAGGAATCACGTCACGCCCCCTTCCTGAGCCGCCGCCGCCGCCATGCCCTTCGCCGACTTGTCGCCGTCCGCCGCAGGGGCGCGATCCCCGCCCCCGGCCATCTCCTTGTCGATTGCCTTCTTGCCGCCACTGGCGCCCGGAGGCCCGCCCCCGCCCGCTTCGGCCTGCTTCCGCGCTTCCATCTCCGCGTACTTCTCATTGAACGCCTGGACGTGCTCGAGGATGTGCGACTGGAGCATGTCGTACACGGCGAGGAGATCGATCCCCTCGACGACCTGGCCGCTCGCGATCATCTCCTGAACGCGCAGCGCCTGCATCGTGTGGGCCTTCACATGGGAGGCGTCGTCGTCCTTCGGCGAGACCGTGGGGCGCGCCCCGCCGCTGATGATGAGGTTGTACTCGTCCATCGGATCGACCGATTCGCGGTCCTCGGGGAGGATGCGATCCGGGTCCATGCCGAGCGATTCGATCCCGATGCGGAAGAGCCGGCGGGACGCCTCGGGGCCGATGACCGCGCCGAAGGTCGAAGCCAGCTTCAACGTCATCTGGGCGGTGACCTCGCGCCGGACGGCCCCGTCCCCGATATGCCGCACCGAGAACTCGTCGGCCAGCGAGAGCGTCTTCGCCCCCTTCGGCCAGATGCTCTTGGCCCCGGCGCCCGGCTGCCCGGCGACGCGCATCGCCAGATCGGTCAACTGGGCATCGGTGTTGAAGGTGTCGAGGTCTTCCAGCCACAGCGACCACGAGCGCGTGACGAGGTTGACCTTCGCGATGGAGTCCACCACCGCGCGCAGCCGCCGGTCGAGCGACGCCTGCTGCATCGAGATTTCCGCCGCCGTGTCGGTCCCCGTGTCGGCAGCGGCACCCTTCCCAACCTGCGTTGCCATCGCGCGCGTGTTGAAGAGGCCCTGAATCATCGACACGAAGTTGACGATCGAGGGGTCCCACGGCTTCAACAGGTAGCCCACGGCGTCCTTCGCCGCGAGCCCCGAAGGCACGGAGGAGCTGTCGAACTTGAAGATTTCGCCGTCGCCTTCCAGCTTCCACAGCTCGCCGTCCCGGAAGTGGCCCGCGAGCTTCTGGTCCACCACGATGGGCGGACGGGCGTTGTTCTTGAGGATCCGCGAGACGTCGTTGAAGAACATGTCGGCGGTGTCCGACAGGTCCCCGGCCATCTGGTCGATCCCGTGGCCGTAGAAGCACCCCGACGCGATGAACGTCGCGTGCAGCAGCTCGGTCCGGCCCCGCCGGTAAGGGCAGGGGCGCAGATCGATCACGTGCCACCCGTTGTCGCCCTCGACGACCGTGACATACCAGACCACCTGGTCGCACAGGCGGAAGAGCTCTTCGCCTTCGATCGGGATGACCTCGCCCGTCGTCCGATCGGTGTCGATTCCGATGGGCTCGGGAATCAGCGCCTTGAAGGCCCGAAGGGGAAGCTCGCCCGTGCGCAGCATCGAGCCGACCGGGAACTTGCCCTGCAACTCGAGGCGCTTCCGAAGCCGCTCCGTCCGAAGCCCGTGCATCCCCTCGCCGCGCAGCCCCTTCGCCTCGTCGCTCCCGGTGTGCTGGTGCGGCATGTAGGTGCTCTGCGCCAGCTCGCTCTCTTCCACCATCAGGGCTTCGAGGTTCGTGTAGCGGCCGCGCCGGACGCTCTCCGGCTTTGCCACCGGGCCGTTCACCGTCCGGATGATCGTGTCCTCGGAGTCGAGCCGCCGCCGGTTCCCCCACAGCTCCGAGACCGTCACCTGATCGCGCCAGATGACCGTCCGCTGCTCCCATGCGTGCTCGGCCTGCGGGTCCGAGACCACCACGTCGAGTTCGGGCCAGTGATAGAAGAACATGCCGCCGGGGCGCGGGCGCTCGACGATCTTCCCGGCCTCGTAGGTCAGCTCGGTCGTCTCCTGCCACCCCTGCCGGAAGGTGACCGTTCCATGCATCGGAAGCGGGCGCAGGAGCCCGGCCCCCACGGCGGCCCGCCACCCGGCGCGCTCGGCGTCGTATTCGGCGATCCCCTCGACGAGCTGCTTCTTCGGGCCGTCCTCGCCCCGGTAGCCGTAGGCGAAGAACTCGACCGGGAGCCCGTCCGCCCCGATCACCGCGTGCTGGATCGCCGGGCCGACCGTCGTGACCGCCTCGGTCAGGAGGCCCATGGAGAGCCCCTGATGCAGGTGCGCGTTCTGGTGGTCCTTCACCAGCCGCCCCTGAGAGTCCTTCGGGGCCGCCTGACGGTTCGCGAAGATCGCCTCGCGCTCCGTCCACCGCCCGGCGAAGCTCGGGGCCACCGCGTCACGCTCGCGCTCGAATTCCATCCAGGCGAGATCAACCGCCGTCCCGATCGCGAGGCTGGCCTCTTCGAGATCGACGCGGACGCCCTGAAACTCGGTCTCGACCGCATCCTCGTCCTCGCCGAAGTCGTCTTCGACCTCGGGCTCGGGAGTCTGCGGGAAACGCTCCTCCATGGGCCGCATCAGCGACTCGCGAGGGGCCATGGAATTGAGGCTGCCGATTTCCACCTATCGCCTCCGAATGCCGGGCGCACGCAGGACCGGCGGCTCGATTTCCGTCTCGTTGAAGCGGTTCCGCCCGCGCAGCCGCTGCACAGCGGCCTCCCACTTCTCGCTATAGGTGGCGACCATCGCCTCGTTCGTCTGCTCGGCATACCGCATGGCGACGTAGTTGGCGATATCCGAGGGCCGGATCAGCCCCGGCGAGCACCACTCCATCTCCGAGCAGTCCGAGAGAACGTAGAGCGCCGTCGCGTCCGTCGAGCCGATGTAGCCGTCAGAAAGCGTCAGGGTCGCCCCGCTCTTGGACTGCACCCGGTGCCACGTCGTCGGGAGCCGCGAGGTCGAAGTCCGGGTCCCGAACGCCGCGTGATCGGCGATCCCGCCCGGATCCGCAGAGAGCGTCACCGTCGTGCCGTCGCTCGTCACCGAGGCCGTCGTCCCCGCCCCGTCCGTATCGAAGTGGACGGTGTCGAGCCGCCCCGGATGCCGCAGGTAGGTCAGGCGCCACCCGTCCGTCACCGAGACCGACGCCGGGGGCGCGAGGATGTAGCGCCCGACGTCGAGCCCGGCGGCCCGCGTGGTGACTTCCTCGAGGCAGAAGTCCACCGGCGTGCCCGGCGTCATCTCCGAGAACTCGCCGTAGCGCTTCCGCATGTAGGTCCAGTTGCGGAGCGTCGGATAGACCATGGAGCCCGCCCCGAGGTTGAGCTGGAGCGGCTGGTCCGGGTGCAGGGTGTTGTAAAGCGCATGGCCGGGCCGGTCGTAATAGACCTGCCCGGCCACGAGGTTCTGGGTGTCGGTATCCCAGAGGAGCCCGAGATTGGTGTTCAGCTCGACATACGCCTCGGAGATGGCGTGATGCAGGAACTCCTCGTTCACGCCGTCGGCGGCGAGCTTGAACTCGCCCGCCTCGAGCATCGCGACGACGTAGCGGCGGACGAGAACCAGCGGCGAAGGGGCGTTGAAGATCGAAGACACGGGCGGTCACCCCTTCGCCGCTGGATGGACTACTTGGAGGGCTTGGTCGCGAGAACCCTCGCGATTTCGGCTTCGAGGTCCTTCTCGTCCTCGATCTTGACCCCGGCGTCCACGAGGACCTTCGCGACGAGCGCGCGGGCCTTCTTCGAGGCGTCGGGGGCGATCTCCTTGAGCTTCGTGTCCGAGGCGAGGAACGAGGTCTTGGTCTCGATCTTGCTCTCGGGCACCTGCTTCTTGGCGAAGTGCTCGCGAAGCGACCGAACGATGTCGGCCTTGGTCCACGGGTCCGTGCAGCCCATCTGGCCGATGCGGAACCGCGCGACCAGCTTCGCCACGTCGTAGGCGATGTGGTTCGTGCCGGGGATCGCCTTGCCCTCGACGATCATGGCGGGCAGCTTGCGCTCCTGTCCCGTCGCCGGGTCCCTGAATGCCACCTGCTCGCTGCGAACGGTGATCCGGTTCGACAGCCGCCCGGCATAGCCGCGGACGACGATGATGTCGTCGTTCGTGTTGGGCTTCGCGGCGGCGACGGGGGCCGCCTCTTCCTTCGCGGGGGGCGTGCTCATGGGGGGTTCCTTGCTCATGGGGGGTTATTCCTTGTAGAAGCGCCCGAAGACCTGGAGCGTGGCCGCCGTTGCCGCGCTGGCCGCCGAGTCGTAGATCGCGATCAGGCGGAACCCGGCGGGCACGTCGATCGGCTGCTGAGCGGTCATGGGGTAGTTGAAGGTGAAGAGGTCGCCGTTGTCGCCGTCGGTCGCGCCGAGTTCCGGACCCCAGAGCAGGATTTCGGTCGCGCTCGCGCCGTTGCCCCGCACCGCGTAGAGGTAGAAGTTGGCGTCCACCCCGTCGGCTTCCGTGAGGCCCATCTTCGCCCACGTCAGTTCGGCCCGCGTGTTCGAGTAGCCCGTGGCGCCGCTGGTCACGCTGCGCGCGTAGCTCGAGCGCCCGAGGAAGCCGTTGGTCGAAGTCTGCGAACTCGAATTCGGGACGTTCCAGTACTCCTCCACCGTGTACTCGGGGCCGATGCACGCGCTGATCTGATCCACCTGGGCCAGCTCGACGAAAAGCTCGTAGCCTTCCTCGGAGATGTAGTCGGCCTCGTCGTTGGTCGCGGTGTCGGCCAGCATCGTGTTGTTGCAGGAAGCACTCGGAAGCACGTCCACCAGAAGGCACCGCCAGTAGGAAGAGGCGTTGATCGCGTCGGCCACCTCGCCATACGTGTTCTCCGCCGCGTCCGACACGTCCACCGTGCCGTCCGAAGAGACCGTGGTGTCCGCTGCCCCGGCATAGGTGAAGGTGAGATCGCCGTTCGCCTCGACCGCGACCGATCGGGTCCCGGCGGAAGTGCTCCCGATGTACTTCACCCGCATGGCGATGGCCGTGTCGCCGCTCACGTAGCGCCCGACCGTCACGCCGTTGATGACGCGGTTCTCGAGATAGGACTCGTAGCTCGCGCCACGGGCCGTGCTCGCGATGCCCACGAAGGCCACGAGGGCCAGAAGTCCGGCAAGGAGCCGGGTCCGAAGGGTCTTCATTTCGTCGTTCCTCGCAGTTGCGGTTGGTGTCGGAGTCGGGGAGGGGGAGGGGCGGGGGATCGGCCCCCGCCCCGACGAATCAGGCCGCGATGTCTTCCCAGATCGCGCCCGCGAAGTCGTTCAGGTAGGCGATCGTCTCGACGCTCGTGATCTGGTCCACGATCTCGTGGGAGCCGTTCTTCTTCGGCCCCTCGATCTCGAGGTTGGTCTGCTCGGGGATGCCGACCAGATGCTCGATCTGGTCCATGTCGATGATGAACATCTTGTCCTCGTAGCCCGCCAGCTCGTCGAACTGGAGGCAGGACACGATCTTCACCTGATAGCCGCCGCCGGTGACCGTGTGCACGTTCGTCCCGAAGGTCTGCGACGCGCGCATGTCCGCCTGATGGTTGGCGAGCTGCCAGCGACCGACGATCCCGGCGACCCGCTCGGAGCAGAGCCCGAGGAAGCGCCCGGTCTTCGAGAACTTCTTGAGCTGCCGGGTGTTCTCGTCGAACTCGCCATAGGTGAAGGCCCCGCCCGCGCTCCAGATGTGCTCGTTGCGCTTGCGGATGTAGTACTCCACCCCGCCGCACTGGCTCGAGCCGCGAGTCGTGCTCTGCTGGGCCGCCGTCGGAAGCGCGCGCTGCCCGAAGAGGAAGGCCCGCTCCTTGAGGTGGCGGTTGCGGAGCGCAGCGTCCATCCGCGCCGTCATGCGCGGATTCTTGTTCGCGTAGTGGGCCTGCACTTCCTGCGCGAAGTCGGTCGTGCCCGAGCAGATTTCGAACTGCTGGGCGTAGTTGTAGTCGAGTTCGGGCTCGATGCCGATGACCTCGAGCGCGGATCCGCCCTCGGTCCGGGCCACCGACATGATCTCGAGGTCGGTCCCGACTTCGACCGTCGCCGCCGTGCCGCCACCGAAGTAGCCGCGCGGGTAGGCCGTGAAGGCCGTCGCGGAATCGACCGTCTTGACCTTGATGATCTCGGTCGAGACGGGATCGCGCAGGAGCATGTCCGCCGTCAGCCCGGCGGTCGAAGTCACCGCGAAGCTCGTCCCACTGGACGACTCCTGGACGGTCACGTTCACCGTGTCGGGAAACTTGCCCTTCCGCATCCACTCGTACTTCCGGGCGTTGAGCGCCTTCCCCTGGCTGATCCTCGAAAGGAACCAGAAGAAGGGGTCCGTGCCGGGGTAGATGGCGGCGAGGATCTGGTTGACCTGCCGAATGTGGCCGTCGGTGAAGACGGTCATGTCCCTCGGGACGGCATACGGGGTGGCGTTTCCGCCAGCGGGAAGCATCGCGCTTCTCCTTCGTGTGGGGGTTGGAGTTGGTGTGGGGGAAGCGTTCCGCCACCCCGGCGGAACGAGAGATCAGCGAATCAGCCTACGAGCCGACGCGGCTCATGCGATCGAGGTCCTTGAAAGCGGAATCGAGCACGCTCTCCCGGAGCACGATCTTGGCGCTGGGGCCGGTGGGCCGCCCCGTGGTCCGGGGGGCCGCCCCGTTGCCCGGAGGGATCGCCTTCCGCGCGGCGGGAGCCGTCGTCGCGGGAGCCGCCGCCCGACGTGCCACCGCGTCCGACGCCTTGAGGACCGCCGCCGCGTTGCGCACCGAGGCCACGCCGCCGCTGCGAGCCGCCATCTTGCGAAGCTCGGCGGCGACCTCGGCGGTCCGGGTCAGCACCGTGTGGTCGGCGTCCATCTCGTTGGCCTTGGCCCACCGGGTCAGGTCGCTCTCGAGCGCCCGATCGGCCCCGATTTCGCGCGCGGCCATGAGGTCCGCCGACGCCAGCGCCTCGCGAAGCTCCGCGTTCTCCTTCCGGATCGGCGCGAGTTCGGCCTCGACCGCCTTCTTCACGAAGGCCGAGACGACCGCGAAAGGGCGGCCCTTCTCGTCGGCCTGATGATCGTCGAAAATCTTCTCGTAGGACTCGGCCAGCGACTCCCACGTCTGCGTCTTGGCGGGCTCGGCCTTCTCCGCCGGGGGCTCCTTGGAGCCGCGAAGCTCGGCCTTCAGCTCCCGAAGCTCGGCCCGAAGCTCCTTGAGCAGTTCGGCGGCGTCCGGGACGTCCTTCGCGGTCGCCGGCTTCGCGGCCCGAGGAGCTTCCTCGTCGGAAGGCGGAACCGAGGCGGTGGAATCGGGGTCGGTGTCGTCGTCGGTGGCTTCCGCCTCGGCTCCGCTCTCCGGCGAGCTTGCGCCGCCGAGAACGAGACGTTCGAATTCCTCGAATCCGGCCAAGGCGGCCTCGCGGCCCCCCGGTTCGAGGTCCAAGACGCTGGTGTCGGTGTCGTTGTCGGCGGCCATGGGATTTTTCCCCTTCCGCCGGACTCTTGGCGAATTTCCCGCCGCGATGCAAGAATTTTTTTTAGCCGCGCGGGTAGCAGATGAAGATCGTGGGCGACTCGACGCGCTCGACCTTCACGATTTCCCCGTCGCCGAGTCGCACGAGGTCGCCCGCCTTCATCCCGGCCGTGGATTCCACTTCGATCGTGCGCGTCTTCATCGATCTTACCTACTTTCTTCCCGAGATTGGTGGCTGGAATCGTTGCGGCGCAATGGTTTGGCTCGCCCGTTCTTCCAGAATTCTTCCCAAGCTCTTGACCGGCCCCTGCCCTCCGTGCGATTCTGCCTTCTCGTCCCGCGAGCAGGCGGGGGGCCATTTCCGGAATTCGCGTTCTGATGCATGGCCGCCCCGCCACCCGTTTCAGTCTCCCTCGATTTCCATTGCCCGGCTCTCCCGGAGCATGTGCCCGCCCGAGCGCAGCAGGTAGCGCAGAACGTCCGTCGTCGCGTCCTGGGTGTTGAGCGTCGTTTCCGGCCCCGCGAGGCTCGGGTCCTTCGGCTTGTCGTAGCGCGCTTCCTCGATTTCGTGGATCAGCCCGAGACAGCGCGGATCCACGTAGAGCTTCGAGCCGCCCCGGAACGATTCGAGCCACGACGGCGCGTAGCCCAGCTCCTTCCACAGCGCGTGGTCGGGATGATCGGCCAGCGTCGCGAGCATCATGCCGCGGATGCGGTCCACGCCCTCCTGCCGGCTGCCCGATCCCTTCTTCACCGGCGAGAGATACATCAGCGGGCGGAATCCGCCCTGATCGAGGTCCTTATACATCCGATCGACGTGCCCGCGAACGTCCGCGAGCCCCTGCATCGCGTCGATCACGTCCACGTCGTAGATCGGCTCCGTTTCCCACTCCTGCTTCTCACTCATCTCGGCGATCGCCAGCCGATGAACGAGCGCCGTCCGGTCCCGCACGCGATAATCGCGATAGACGAACCAATTCAGCGTGTCCTTCTCGACCGCGACCCACAGCGCGCCCGCGAAGTTCGTCGTCCCGTGGTCGATTCCTCGCAGCAGCCAGCACGGATTCACCAGCAGCTCGCCGTCGTCGGCCCTTCGGACCAGATACCAGTCCGCAGTGCCCGGCTTCCGATAGACCCGAAGCTCGCTCTTCGTCACATGCACGGAGCGATCCCACTCCGAAAATACAACTTGGCCGCCGCGCGCCTCCCAGTTCAGCAGGAATTCCTGCACGAACTGCGACTTCGGCTTCCGAGCGCGCGCCGCCTCGATGAATTCCGGCGTCCGCTTGGTCGGATCGGCCCAGAATCCCACCGCCGCGCACGCGATCCGGCTTTTCTTCCCCCGCCAGACCTCGACCCCCGCCCGATCCGCCGAAAGGCCGCGAAGAGCCGGGAAATCCCACATGCGCGGGCCGCCCTCGAGGATCATCTCCCGCCCGCCGGCCTCCCCGTCGAGCCGATCCCGATACAGCCGCTCCACCCACGAGGGCGTCGGCGTCGTGACGACCAGAACCTGAGCCTTCGCGCCGAATGCCATCAGCGCCTGATAGTTCTTCTCGAATTCCGACTGAAACGCCGCCTCGTCCAGCAGCGCCATGCTCACGACCATCGATCGGACCTGCTCGCCCTCCTGGGGGAGCGCCTGGACGAACGCCTTGTTCGGATACGTGATCCGCGACGTCTTCGCATCGACCCCTTCGAGCCCCCACGCCCGACGAGCGAAGTCCGGCATCCCCGCGTGATTGTGCCGGATCCGCTGGAGATGGTCCTTCGCGTCCTCTTCCTTCTTCGAGATCAGCGGAAACTGCGCGAAATCGGACTGCCGGGCCCACCAGTCCATCCGCATCACCGCCCACCACGTCGCCGAAATCTGCCGCGACTTCTCAAGGCAGAACACCGGCTCCGTCCACAGCCCCGATTCGTTCGTCCGGTCGCAGAAGTTCGACATCTCCCGGTAGAACCACAGCGGCGGGAACGGCTTCACCTTCATCCGCGGGTCCGACGAGTCCGACG
>Ga0315903_10004808_pt1 | contig 17844 bp, 24 predicted proteins | sample LakEriMetagenome_7_FD_203524 | JGI IMG/M metagenome (GOLD analysis project Ga0315903, IMG submission 203524) | Freshwater fungal communities from buoy surface, Lake Erie, Ohio, United States - Buoy 2 MA119 | ecosystem: Environmental > Aquatic > Freshwater > Lake | place: USA: Lake Erie, Ohio...
TCTCCACGCCCTTGCTGAAGACCACCTGCGCTGGTGGAAAGCGCTCACCCGTGGCCTGGGCCCAGCGCTGAAAGGCGCGGTAGAGCTGCTCGGTGCTGCAAACCCTCAGAGGGAGGGGGAGATAACCCGCCACCCACTCACGCACGAAGCGCTCATGCGGCCGCAGGCCCAGCTCGATCAGGTCGGCCTTGGCCCGCGTCATGGGCGGGATCTGGAACTCGTCGAAGCCGTCTAGCGGCACCGTCATCAGGAAGTCGTAGAAGGCCGCGGCGCCGCCGTTGGCCAGGCACTCGGCCACGCGGGCATACAGGCCCTTCTCATCGCGCGGCGGGGTGTAGACCACCATGTAGCGGCGGTCGCCCGGCTCCAGGGCCAGAGGCTGCTGCTCGTTGCTGAGGAACACCACGTTGCAGTGGTTGGCCTCCGTGCGCAGCGGCATCATCTTGGCGTTGATCTGGATCGTCTCGCCCGTGATGAAGGCCTTGAGCTTGTTCTTGTGGTGGTACAGCTCGGCCCGCGCCACCACCTCGTCACCGATCAGAAACAGCTTCATGCTGGCCCAGTCGTTGAACTTGTCCTCCAGCTGGTCTTGCCCCACCACCAAGGCGTATTTGCCGTAAATGCCGGCCACGATCTCGAACAGCAGGTTTTTGCCCGCGCCCTGCGGCCCGTGGAAGACCAGCGCGCTGCGCATCTTGGCGCCGGGGCGCTGCAGGGGCAGGGCCAGCCAGCGCAGCACCCAGGCGCACACCTCGGCGCAGCCCTCGGGCGTGGCCGCGCTCTCGCCGCACAGGTACTGCAGCAGCTCGATGATGGCGCGGCAGTCGCCCTTCTTCGGCTGCATCTCGAAGCCGTCGAACAGGTTGATGCAGGGCGCCTCAAGCTCGCGCCCGGGCTCGAACTGCAGCTCCTCGGGCTTGACCATGCGCCGCTCCGGGCTGTTGAGCCAGGCCTTCACGGCGTCATTCGTCATGGCCAGGCGCAGCGCGTTGACGGGCACGATGCGCCGCGTCTCGTCGTCCCACACGGTCTGCGTGCCGTAGATCAGCGCAAAGCTCTCCAGCAGCCGGCCCACCGCGCCCGGGTTGGCCATGCGGGCCTTGCGCGGGCGGCCTGGTGCAGGTGCGCGTGGGCGCTTGCCCTCCACGCCGGCCATGCGCACCAGTTGCGACAGCAGCTCATGCAGGCCCCCTCCCCCCTCGCTGGGCGCGTTTGCGCCGGCCGGTGGGGTGGGAGGTTCTTCTGCCATTCGAATGACGTTGTCAGGCTGCGACATTCAGCGATTCCGTGAGGATTTCCGAGCCGAGTACGTAGAACGCGTGCCGCAGCTGCCGCCGCACCACGCCCAGGCCTGCACTCAAGTGCAGGTCATTGAAGTCCGTGTCCTTGGGGCCACGGGGCATGCGGGCCCAGATCGGCCAGGTGTAGTGGCAGTCCTCCACCGCACGGCTGGCCTGGTGCGCTTTCAGGCGGCCGGGGTTGCCCTCGGTGCGCCAGTCGTCGTCGGCGCAGATCAGCAGCGGGCTGTGCGGGTGCAGGCCGCGCAGCAGCTGCGCCACGTGCAGCAGGTTGCCCGCGTCCAGGCCCACAAACACGGGCAGCTTGCGGTCCACCGCCATGCGCAGGCTCAGGCCCGTGGCCCAGCCCTCGCAGATCAGCAGCGGCTCGCCCACCACCACGTGGCCCAGGCGCAGGCAGCAGCCCGGCTTCTCGAAGCCGCGGGTGAAGCGCTTGCTGCCATCGGGGCGGATCACCTGCAGCGCCTTGAGCGCCTGGTCACGCGGCAGGTCATAGCGCAGCAGCGGGATGACGATCGAGCCGTCGCGCAGGTAACGGCAGCCCTCGGCCTGCACGGCCTTGCGCTGCAGGTAAGGCACGGGGCCGATCGGTTCACGCGCGGCGCTGGCCCACAGCTCGGCAGCGGTCATGGCGGCCTGGGCGGCGGCAGCGGCGCGGGCCTGGGCGTCGGCCTCGGCTTGCGCCTGGCGGCGGGCCTGCAGCGCCTCACGCTCGGCCTGGCTGATGCCCTGCCAGTCCACCTCCACGCGGTGGCTCTCCTGGCCGCGCCAGTTGCCAAAGCTGCCCGTCACCACAAACGTGCCGGCATCGGTGCGCACCTCGCGCAGGCGGTACCAGTGCGTCTTTTTGGGGCCAAAGCGCCGCACGCGGCCGGTCAGGTCCAGCGGCAGGGGCGGCACCTCCAGCCCTGCTGCCAGCATCTGGCCGACCACGTCTTGCGGGTTCACGGGTTAATCACCCTCGCCAGCAGCTTGGAAGCAATGCGCTCTTCCATGTCAAATCCGTCCACGGTTGGGCCGATGCGAATGACGCGGTTGGCCTCATCGACATAGCCAAAGCCCAGCAGCGGGTCGGCGCGGTCCTTTGTCGGTGGCTCGATTCGCAGTAGCTTGACCCTGCGGCCCCTGATCGTTTCGTAGAAGTAGCCAATGCGCGCCTCAAACTGCACCACCTTGCGGCCAGTGGGCAGCGCGCGGCCGGCGGCGGCCTCTCTAGAGACTCGTTGCCCTGCCATCAGCTCAGCCCTTGCGTGTGCTCAGTGCCCGCCCTGGCGCCTGCGCAACCATGGCGGCCATGGTTCAGGCTTGCCAGGGAGGGGGAAGAAAAAACGCGCCGCCGCGCATGGCCATGCTGCTGGGCCAGGGGCGCCCGGTGGCCATGCCCGGCAGCCGGCATCACGGCCGGCCAGCCTGGCGCAAAGGGGCAGCGACTGGCGCCTGCGAAAGCGCCGCTGCCCGCGGAGACTCGGTTGGAGATGTGAAAGGGCGGGCGCCCTGCCCGGTGTACGCTGGCGGCTCCTACACCAGACAACGCCACCAGGAGGGCGCCCATGAACGAAGACGTTTCCTTGAATCCGCAAATCAGTATCACGAACCACGATGCAGCCCGCTGGCAGGTTTCATATCGCGTGATAGACGAAAAGGCGCCTCTGCACATCGAGTTCACTGTGCTCGTCTCCAAACCAGATGCAGAACCTTGGACGCTGCACGACATCGAAAGTGGCGCCTTCACTGCATTGGCCGACTGGCTGGCGGTGCTGAGCTCGCGTCGATCGACGCACGAATAGCCGCCTCTAGCCGCTGCAATTCATCTTTACTTGGGCTGCAGCCTTTCTTCGGGGGCGGCGAGATGCGCTCCAGCGCGGCGCGGATGCGAGCCAGCTCGTTGATGACCTCCCGTAGCGCGTCCACCTCAAGCCTCCTGCGCCGCCACCTGCGGCCGCGCAATGTCGATGACTGGCCGGCCGGCGGGGTGGGGCCAGGCGGGGTCTGGGATGCGGGCCCAGTGCACGTCGGGGCGTAGGGTCTCGACGGTGACGGTGGCCTGCGTGGCGCGCTCGATGGCGGGGCAGCGCTCTTGCGGAATGCCCCGCTTGCGCCATTCGATGACAGACGGCACGCGACAACCGACCATCCGCGCTACTGCGGTCGGACCGCCAAGTTGGTCAATCATGCTCATGGGCGCGGATCATAGGTGCACCTATGTGTCTTTTGCAAGGGGCACCTAATTTGTTTTCCCTTAGCCTTGCCTAATGGGAGACCTTGCCACTCGGATGCAGATCGCGCTCGCTCAGAAGCGCGGCGGCTCACAGAGCGACTTGGCCAGGGCGTGCGGAGTGAAGCAGCCCTCGGTTCATGCGTGGCTTAGTGGGCGAACGAAAACGCTCAAGGCGGCCACGCTGTTAAAGGCCGCAAAGTACCTAGGAGTGCTGCCTCGTTGGCTTGCTGAAGGCTTTGGACCGATGCGCGAAGGCGAATCGCTGAGCACAGTGCTTCTGGCAAAAGAGCCGGATGCGTCTGATCTGCCAGCGTGGCCCTTCCGCTCGATCAGCCCAGTTGAGTGGCTGGCGTTGTCGCCAGAACTTCGCGCGATGGTCGAAGGCTATGCGCGCGGTCTGATGTCCTCGACCCCTTCATTGCGCGCAGCGAACCACTGACGACAGGCCGCGTTCTGCGGCTGCCGGTTCAATACCGCCAACCGGCACAGTCTCAGCGCAGCGCAGGCGGGCACGTCGCCCGCATCCTTCCGTTTGCGCAAATCTGAAACGCGACGTTTAGTGCGTCATGCTTGGCGCCATTTCTGATCACCGATCGCGCACTTGTCGTTGCTCGTGAGCGAATATAGGCTTGCCTATTGACGAAACGCATAGGCGCACCTAAAGTCCACATCCACGCCCCAAGACAACGGCACAGCCGGGGGCGGAGGATGCGATGGACAACCTGCACCCCGACCTGGCGGCCCTGGCAGCCGCCCTGGCCGCTGACGCGGCCGAGCACGCCCGCGTTGAACAAGCCACCGCCTTTGCCCGCGCCTGGGCTGCGGTGGGGGAGGCGCTGCTGTGAGCCGCGCCCGCACAGAGCAGATCGCCAGCGTGCTGCTGGCCGTCGCCATCGGCGTGCTCTTTGCCGCCGCCGTCGTCCACTGGATTGACCTGGAAGGCATCACCAGCGGCCAGGCTGCGCACGCCGCCGGCCTGCTGGCCCTGCCCGGGCAGTGGCTGCGCCGCTACTGGGCCTGGGCGCGGCACCACGTGCGCCTGGACACCAACCGCCGGCAGCTCAAGTGGATTGAGGAAGACATCGGGCACATGGAGGCCGAGCTGGCCTTCCTGCCGCAGCACATCCGCTACCTGCGCGGCGAGGCGGCGCGGCTGCGCGTGTGCATTGCCGTGGCCGAGCGCCAGGGCCCGCAGCTGCCGCCCGCCCACACGGAGCCCCAGCCATGAGCGCCTGGGTGCAGGGCGTGGTGGAGAGGACCTACCGCTGCAGCAGCATCACCCCGGCCGCGCCTGGCGTGGTGCAGGCCCAGGTGCGGGTGGTGATCCGCCAGCACGCCATGGCCGGCCCGCGCGTGCACGCCCTGCTGAGCTGCGGCTATGGCGACGCAGGCGAGCAAGCCGCCACCCTGCTGCGCAAGCGCCTGAAGGCCGGCCGCGCCTGCACCGCGCAAGGCAAGTGGCTGGCGCCCCTGCAGCAGAGCATGGACCTGCTGCTGGTGGGGTGTCATGAGATCCACACCGAAGAGTCGGTGTGTGCGGCGGTCAAAGAGACGGAGGCTGCATGAATGAGCTGGCTCTTTTCGCAGGCGCTGGTGGCGGGATTCTGGGGGGGGGGATCCTTGGATGGAGAACCATCTGCGCCGTCGAATGGGAACCCTACGCCGCAAGCGTACTTGCCGCCCGACAGAATGATGGCCTTCTCCCGCCCTTCCCGGTTTGGGATGACGTTCGCACCTTTGACGGACGACCATGGCGCGGCCGTGTTGACGTCGTTTCTGGCGGCTTTCCCTGCCAGGACATCAGCGTCGCAGGCAAAGGCGCCGGCATTGACGGAGAGCGCAGCGGCATGTGGGCCCACATGGCGCGCATCGTTGGCGAGGTTCGACCCCGCTACGTCTTCGTGGAAAACAGCCCAGCGCTCCTTACTCGGGGACTCGGACGAGTGCTCGGTGATCTGGCCGCGCTCGGGTATGACTGCCGATGGACAGTGCTGGGAGCTGCCGACGTTGGAGCGCCGCATCGGAGAGACAGATTCTGGCTTGTGGCCCACGCCGATAGCCAGCGACAGTCGTGGCAGCAGCGGCCGGCCGGCTCTAGGCAAGCAGGTCCAACTGGTGGATGCGGTGAAGTGGCCCACGCCGACGGTGTGCGGCAACTACAACCGCAAGGGCGCCAGCCCGACCAGTGGGGACGGCCTAGCGACTGCGGTGCTGAAGTGCGCGACGCCCACCGCCAGGGACTGGCGGTCGGGAAAAGCCAGCCAAGCCACGATGGAGCGCAACTCGCGGCCATTGAGCGAGCAGATTGGTGGGAGTCTGAACCCGACGTGGGTCGAGTGGCTGATGGGGTGGCCGCTGGGGTGGACCGACTTAAAGCCATTGGCAACGGACAGGTTCCGCTGTGCGCCGCTACCGCATGGCGAGCGCTTGCCAATGGCCATCGTTTAACAGAGACCGAGGCCGCATGAACATTCCAGACCCCATCGTCATCGGCCTGGCCGGCCACGCCGGCGCCGGCAAAGACACCGCCGCCGCGTATTTGGTGCAGCGTTACGGCTTCGTCCAGGCCGCCTTTGCGGACCCCATCCGCAGCATGGCCCTGCTGCTGCTGGAAGAAGCCGGCATTGACCACCGCTGGCTCACCGACCGCGCCTACAAAGAGCTGCGCATACCCGGCCTGGGCGTGAGCGCCCGCGCGCTGATGCAGACCATCGGCACCGAGGTGGGCCGCCACCTGCACCCCAGCATCTGGACACGCCACATGGCCCTGCGCCTGGGCCTGGCCGGCGCGGGCCTGCCCAACACCTACCCGGTGCACGACCGCATCGTCATCAGCGACGTGCGGTTTCAGAACGAGGCGCACTGGGTGCACCTGGTGGGCGGCAAGGTCATCCGCCTGCACCGCAACCAGGCCGCCGCCGTGCGCACCCACGCCAGCGAGGCCGAGCTGCTGACGCTGGACGCCGACATCGACCTGCACAACCACGGCGAGCACTTCGCCGGCCTGCACGGGCTGCTGGATGGGGCGATGGCGGAGTGTGGGGTGGAGGAGCGGGCGTGGCCAGAGCGGCAGCTGCCGGCCGACCCGGCGGCGCAGGTGGCCGTGGACAGCGAGGGAGGGCTGATCTGATGCCACGCACTGCGCAGCGCCCCAAGCGCAGCAAGGCTTACCGCCCCCGCCCGGTCAACCCCGAGGCCCACCTGGTGGCCATTCAGGGCGTGGCCTGGCTGAGCCGGGACGACCAGACCCTGTGGGCCCTGGCCATCGATGACGCCGTGCGCGCCGTCGCCCGCGGCCAGGCCAGCCAGGCGCACTGGCGCGAGATCTTCGATGCGGTCAACCTGGTGGAGGAGCTGGTGCGCATGCGCAAGGCGGCTGATCCGCACGGCCTGGTGCAGACCGCGCAAGACGCCTGCGTGGCCATCTTGGACCGCCAGCGCGACACAGGCGTGCGCACCGCACGCGCCGCCGAGCTGGCCGCCCTGGACGCGCTGCGAGCGGGCTGGGTGGAGCTGATGAGCGGCATCACCCAGGCCGAGCGCTTCCAGGCCGGTGAGGCAGTAGCGCACCGCGTGCGCCGGGCTCTCACGGGCGGTGAGCCTGGTGCGCGCGTGATTCATTTGCTGGAGGCTGCGTGACGCCAAACCCATGCGGCGCTGACCTGGTCGGCACGCCCACGCGAAAGCCATGAGCGTGGCCGAGCACGCGCCCACCCAGCAGATCCGCCCGGCTCGGCGCCCTCTTGCGCCGCCCTCTGGCGTGATCGACAGCCTGCCCGAGAAGCTGCGCGCCATGGCCACCCGCGGCCACCAGGTGCGCGCCGCCGACGTGGCCAGCCTGGTGAAAGCTGCCCACGCCATCGAGGCCCAGCGGGCCATGCTGGACCACGACCTGCGCGTGTATGCGCAGCTGATTGGCGACCTGGTGGAGACCCGCACCCAGCTGCTCAGCCTGCGCGAGTTGATGCAGGCCGGGCTGGATAGGAGGGATGAACTGTGACAACGATGATGAAAGACGACCTGCACCAGGCCATCGAGGCCCTGGAAGAGGCTGCAGCCGTGCTGACTTGGCCCGGCTTCGCCAAAGGCGCGCAGGCGCTGCGGCGGGTGCTGGAGGCGGTGGAGCGCGTCGAGCGCGTCGGCTCCGAGCACTGCGCAAAGGCCTGCGAGGCCAATGCTTTCAAGATTGAGATCCGGCGGCTGCGGGCAGCGCTGGCTCGGCAAGAGGAGGCAACTGTCAAGGATTGCTTACAGGTTGCGCAAAAGGAGCGCGAGGCCTGCTTTCTCCTGGCCAAAAAATACGGTGACCATTGGACGGCTGACGCCATCCTCTCCAGGATGCAGGGGAGTACACCCCATGGCTACTGATTTGATATCCGCTGCTGAACAGGCGCTGGAGGCGTTGGAAGAGTTGAACGGCTGGCAGTCGCTCGCGCCGCCGTCGGCGTCCCAAGCTGGCAGAAAGGCGGCAATCAACCTCCGCGCCGCGCTGCAGCAGTCAAACCGAGCACAACGCATGCGGGATGCTGGCTTTACTCGCGGGCCAACTATCCGAGAAATGTCGGAACAGAAGCCGAATTGGCGCTTGTCATGCGGCTGCCTGTCGCAATACGGCGGCATCCCTGCAGAGTGGCCATCAAAAGACCGCGAGGGCAACCCTGCGGTTGAATACGGCGTGGTATGCGAGCGGCACTGGCACGAGTACGGGGCAAAGTAAAAGGAGAGAGCACACCATGACCACCACCCAAGACCTGAGCAGCATCCAGGCGCAGATCGACGAGCTGCAGCGCAAGGCCCTCGAGCTGCGCACCAGCATGGACGACCCCGAGCTGCCCGCCGCCTGGCGCAAGCTGCAGGCCGGCGCGAACTGGTACCGCTACGTGCAGATGACGCCCGCGCAGGGCGAGCTTTTCCGCCAGGACGGCTGGGAGCCGCTCTACCGCCGCCAGCAGCGCATGGCCGAGATCAAGGCCCGCGCGCTGGCCAGAGTCCACCGCGGCGTGGCGCTGGTGCGTGCCACCGAAGCGCACCACGGGATTCACTGAAATGCTGCTGACCGCAAGCGACGTGGGCCGCCAGTTGGGCATCAGCCGCCGGGCCGTGTATGACCTGGCGTATTCTGGGCGGCTCATCTGCTACCGCGTGGGCGCCAACGACGGCGCCATGCGCTTCAGTGCCGCTGACGTGGAGACCTACCTCGCATCATGTCGATCTACTGGTCAAAGAGTGACAAGCGCTGGCGCTTTGAGTTCGACCGCTATGTTGCGGGCCGCCGACACCGACTTACACGACTGCTTCCGCAAGGCTGGAGTCAAGCTCAAGCTGACGCGTTCGACCGCACGGAAACCGCGCGCCTCTACGGCCTTGCATCTGGCATCGCCCGCGACGAGCCCCTGATCGACCAGGCCGTCAAGCACTACCTCACCGACAAGACTGCGCTCAAGAGCTACAAGAGCGCCGCCGAGCACCTCAGCGCCATCGCCTGGGCCTGGCAGGGCCGCCCGATGAGCGAGCTGCCCGCAGTGGCCCAGGAGGTCATCAAGACCGCCGACGCCGGCCCGGCCACCCTGAAGAACCGCCTGGCGCTGCTGAAAGCCGCCTGCCGCTGGGCCTGGAAGGGCCACGGCCTCACCGACACCGACCCCACCGCCCGCATGCTGCTGCCGGCCGTGCGCAACGCCCGCAAGATCTACATCACGCGCGAGGGCATGCTCAAGGCCTGCCGCGCGTGCGGCAGCTGGCAGGCGCAGATTGCCATCCGCGTGTGCTTCTACACCGGCATGCGCCTGGGCGAGCTGTGGAACGTGCAGGTGCAGGACAACCTGCTGGTGCTGGCCGACAGCAAGAACGGCCAGCCGCGCGTGATACCCGCGCACCCACGCATCCGCCACCTGCTCAAACACCTACCCCTGACGGGCCACAAACGCGGCGTGCAGGCCGCCTGGACGCGCGCCAAAGACAAGGTGGGCCTGGGGGATGTGCGCTTTCACGATCTGCGCCACAGCGCGGCCAGCGAAATGGCCAACGCGGGCGTGCCGCTTTTCACCGTGGGCCAGGTTTTGGGCCACAAAAGCCCGGTCAGCACCCAGCGCTACGCGCACCTGTATGCCGACACTTTGGCCGAAGCTGTGGGCCAAATTGGCCGCAAACGGGCCTGACTTGGGAGGATTTCCCCACAGTGCCTGCTGCTGAGGGCCCCTAACGCCACTTGAGAAAAGCGCGCTAAGTTGTTGATTTTGGCGGAAAGGGAGGGATTCGAACCCTCGGTACTGGAGAACCAGTACGCCGGATTTCGAATCCTATGCGACACCCGCGCTACGAGGGAAGCTCCCTCGTGAAATGGGCGCAAAACAGGCATCTGGAGGGGTAGTTTGGGCAGAAATCCCCACAGTCCAGGCTCATTTGATGAGCTACCTGGTCGCGCCCTTCATTTTTTCAATGGAGCGCAGGCCGCCAATTCCCAGCATGCCTGTCACCACCACCCACATGAGGTCCATGTTCAGAGTGGGCGGTGCGGGCCAGCCGCGAATGCCCGCCCACCAGGAAAGTAAGGGCTGCAGGATGGTGGCGTAGACAAAGCCAGCGGCGCCGCACCAGCCAAAGGCGGGGCGCCATCCGGCGACGAAGATGCTGGGGTGCTGTGCTTCGCGGGCGTTAATTTCGAGCTGGGCAATCACCTGCTTGAGTTCGCCCTCAGCGGCCATGCGCAGAAGCTCCATCTCGGCCTCGCGCTTTTTTTCGGGGTCCGGGACGAAGCGCTCCAGGATGGACTTGCCCAGGTCAAGCACCGGGCCGAGGATGAGCGGGTTCATGTGGTCAGGCCTCCATCAGGTCTGCAATGCGCCGCGCCCAGCCGCGGCTGAAGGCGGGCCAGTTGGTCAGGCCCGTCATGAAGCGCAGGCGCTGGGCCAGCAGGCGCAGCTTGAGGGCCTGGTTGTCCTGCGCATAGGCGGCGGCCAGGGTTTGCGGGCCGATGATGCCGTCGGCCTCGACGCCCAGGGCGCGCTGCAGCCAGAGCGTGGCCTGGCGGTGGCCACTGTTTACGGCGGCGTCAAACATCAGGTAGCGCACACCGGGTGGCAGATCGTCGGCGCGGATGGGGCGCCAGTAGCGGTCGAGATAGACGGTTTTGGCCAGGTCGAGCGGCAGCTCGCGCATGTCGCCCTGGTAGCCCGCCTGGCGGGCCACGGCCTCGGTGATGCCAAAGCGGGTTTTGCCGCCGGGGTCGGCCGCGTGGTCGGAGTAGCCGCCCTCATGGCCGAGGAGGAGATCGAGCGCGGTGTCGAAGTTCATTTGCAGCCTACCTTCTAACTTCGTGTTTGAAGGCCTCCCACGCGGCCAGGGCCAGCCAGCCGGCAGCCACCCACAGGCCAGCTGTCAGGAACTTGGAGAGCACCTCGGCCTTGAGCTTGGCCCAGCCGTCAGCGTCGCGGATCTTGCGCTCATGGGCCATGCGGTGGCCGTGCGGGTCACCCTCGGGAAAGGCCGAGGCAAAGGTGGCACGCAGCGCCGCAAACTGGGTGTCCATGTGCTGAATGATCTTGGTCTCGTGGGCCTGCATGGCGTTGGTGAGGGCGGTGGAGATCATGAGCTGCACGCGGTCTTCAGTGAGGGCGGCCTGGCGGCGCTCGGGGCCGGTGTAGCTTTGCTGGTCTGTCATACGGCTGCGCCCTCCTGCGCGGCGGGGGTGGTTGGAATCAGCGGCTGGTGCGATCAGAGCCCGAGCTTGGCCTTCTCAGCTCGGCCCCATGCGCGGCAGGCTTCGACGTGGTCGTTCCAGGCGGTGGTCTCGGCGCTTGGGGCGATGCGCAGCAGCTTGATTTCGTCGTTGATGCTGTACAGCTCGCGGATCTTGTCGACCACTCGCTGGTCGATCAGGCGCACGTGTGGGCTGGCGGCGCGGATGGTGTCGCGCACGTCCACGGGCAGCGGGCTGGGCAGCGTCTCGATGCTGGGCGCGATCTGTGCGGGCTGGTCGGCCGGCAGCGTGGCGCCGTCGTCCAGCACGACGATGGTGCGGCCATCGGCCAGCGTGGCGATTTCCTGGCCCTGGCGCTGGCCAGGGGCGGATTCAGGCAGCCGCAGCTCGAAGGTGTTGATGGCGGTGATGGTTTTGCGGTAGGCGATGAGAGAGGGCATGGTGGTGCTCCGTCAGGTAGTGGACGAGGGGTTGATGAGATGCCGTGTGGCGCGCGTGGCCCAGGCGTGAAACGATGGCCTGCAGACGGCCGGCGCGGGCGTCAGCGCGCACTTGGCTGACCAGGCGCGGGCGCACAAAGCGCGCACGGGCCCAGGTGCGGTAGCCCACCCAGTTGAGGCCGCGGCGCAGGGGCTGCAGGCTGTGGTGGCTGATTTCAAGCCCCAGTAGGCCAAGGTGCTGGCGGATGCCATCCAGCCATTGCGCGGCTGCGGCGCGGCTGGGTGCCACCATCACAGCGTCGTCCATGTAGCGGCCGTAGTCCCGCACGCCCAGTTGGCGCTTGCAGAAGTGGTCCAGGCTGTTGAGGTACAGGTTGGCAAAGGTCTGCGACATCAGGTTGCCGATGGGGATGCCCGTGGCCGCTGGCCGCTGGGCAAACAGGTCCAGCAGGCGCAGGGTGTCCGGGCACTTGATGACCTGGCGCACCAGCATGGCCAGGGTCTGGCGGTCTACGCTGTAGAAGAACTTGCGCACGTCCACGTGCAGCGTCCAGGCGGTGCGCGGTGCGCGGCGCATGGCGGCTTGCAGCCAGTCGGCTGCGGCGTGGGTGCCCAGCCCCGTGCGGCAGGCAAAGCTGGTGGCGATGTAGCGGCGCTCAAACAGGGGCCCCACCACGGCGTAGACGGCGTGCTGCACCACCAGGTCGCGGAATGATGGGGCCTCGATCAGGCGGGGCTTGCGGCCGTCGTTGATCCAGAAAGCATTGACGGGCTGCGGCTGGTAGGTGCCGCTGCGCAGCTCTTCATGCAAGGCGTAGATGTTGGCGCCCAGGTTGCGCTCAAACAGAAAGCAGCCTCGGCTGTTGCGCTTGTCTTCGCGGGCGCGCACGTAGGCCTGCATGAGGGCTTGCGGGTGCGCGAAGAGGTCAAAGAGCTGGCCGTGGCGCTTCATGCGTGCACCCCTTGAGGTGCCTGGGCGCCAGTGGTCACCGGTCTGCCAACACGGGCTGAGCGGGCTACTAAAGGGCGCCTGGGCGGCAGATTTCGGCGCCAGCCGCGACGGGGGCTCCCTCTGCGCCGGTCGGCCAATGCCGCATGTGGCAAGCCAGGCTCAGAGTCGGCACGCAACCCGATGTTGTTGTTCGAGTTGGCGCGGGAGTTGTTCAAGTTCAGCGCCCAGACACCGGCATTGCTGCCGTTGTTCCAGTTGCCGCCAGAGATCACACAGAGCATGTCAAGCCCCCACCGCACCGGCAGCCAGGCTGCCGGATTCTTCTGCCGGCACCGTGGCCGGCGCGCCCTGGGCTTGTGGCCCGGGCTGCATTTCCGTCTTGAGCCAGCCGCCGATCATGCGGCCCAGCTCGTCCACCAGGCGCAAGATGACCAGCGCCCGGTGCTCGCCGGGGCGTTCTGGGTCTTGCTTGCCCCGGCTGAAGTTGAACAGCCCCAGCTCGTGGGCCAGCAACAGCAGCATGCGCAGTTGCTCGTGCCGCACATCCAGCTGGGTGAGCGTGGTGCGCTTGTGGTAGCGCTTTTGCGCCTCCGTCACCAGGTTGTAGACGTCCACGTAGGCCGCGCGGATCTGCTGCGTCAGCGCGTACTTATGGCACGAAGGAAAGTGCGCCAGATACATCTCCAGCTGCGCGGCAAACAGCACCAGCTTGCGGTGCAAGCCGGCCTGTGCATGGATGCTGCGGTTCTGATGCGTCATGGCATGAGCCCGGCGCTTTCGCGCCAGGCGTCAGAGTTACAGGTAAGAGGCGGCACGCAACCCGACGCTGCCGTCCGAGGAGGCGCGGGAGTCGCCCAAGACCAGCGCCCAGACACCGGCACCGCTGCCGCCGGCCCAGTAGCCGCCAGAGAGCACACAGAGGTCTGTCGTGCGCGCGTCGTAGAGGTAGTCGTTGCCGAACTGGTTGCTGCCGCCCACACCGCCCATCAGCGGGATTCCCAGGCCGGCAAAGCCCCAGGCGGTGCCGCTGGTGGCGGCGCTGAGCACTTGTGCCGCGTTGCCGAACACCTTGTTGCTGGCCGAGTTGGTCAGGCTTTCGTAGGTGGCGCCAATGCTGTCGTACAGCGCGGCCAGGCCGGTGGCGCCCCAGGCGTCAGTGGCCAGGGTGGTGCCGCCGGTGATAGTGGCCACGTCTGCAGCGGTCTTCAGCACATAGAAGTTGGTGCCGTTGGAGGTGAGGCCCAGCTCGGTCTCCCAGACCACGCCGTTGAGGTCTGCGATGCCGCAGAGTTGGCCGTTGTGCGTAGTGCGCGCCATGAAGTTGGCGCTGCCGGTCTTGCCGCAGGCGTAGGTGCCGTTGCCGTCGTCCACAAAGGCGATGGCACCGTCATTGGAGTCGCCCAGCGCGTTGTTGTTGCAGCCCTTGGGGAAGTTGGTGCTGCCGGCGCTGTACCAGGCGCAGTAGGTGGTGCCGGTGGCGGCTGAGCCGTGCGCATTGGCCAGCAAGGCCAGGGCGCCGCGGATGAACCGGGTGTTGCAGAAGAAGCGGCTGCCGCGCGTCTTGGCTGCGGCAATGGCGCCGGCCAGGTTGTTGGATGGGGCGCCGGTCAGGCTGGCGAAGGTGGCCGTGGTCAGGCTGCCGCGCTGTGCGCTGGTGATGACCACGCCGTTTTTGAGGCTGGACGCCACCCCGCCGTTGTTGCTGGCCAGGTACTTGTCCACGAACACACCCTGGCGGATGGCGCCGCCGTTGTAGAACGCGCGGTGCAGGGCGTAGCCCGCAGCGTTGGCATCGGCCACGCTGGCCCAGTGGCTGAACGGCTTGATGTCCACCACATTGATGGCGCCGCCGTTGCTGCCGGTGCCGTAGCGGTAGTAGAAGGCCGGGATGTAGACCATCACCGAGCCGTCGCTGTACTGGTAGTTGCCGTAGTTCTCGCTGGCGGGGTCTTCCGTGCCGTAGAGCTTGGCAAAGCCGGCGGGTACTTCGGGCGCGATGCCCACGCCAAAGCCCTGCTGGCCGGCCACACCGATGTGGTTGACCGTGCCGGCGCCGCCAGTGCCGATGCGGATGCCGTTGGGGAAGGCGACGGCCGAACCGTCAGGCGTTTGAATGGTGCGGGTGACGAGAGTGCTCATTGGATGCTCCAGGTGGCGTTGTCTTGAACGGTGACGGTGATGCCGTCGGCGATGGCGATGGGGCCGGTGCTGCCTGCGTTGTAGGCGCTGGGGATGGTCAAGGCAGCGTCGATGCGGCGGGTGTTGAGGCGCACCGGGCTGTCGGGGCTGACGGCCTGGGCCACTGCCGCCGAGGCGGCTGCGGCGGCTGCGCTGGCTGCGGCGGCTGCAGCGTTGGCGGCTGGGCTCTGCGCCGCGATGCCGGCCAGGGCCGCCTGCGCCAGGATGCGGTCAGCCTGCGCGGCATTGGCGCTGGCCAGTGCTTCCACGGCGTTGGTGTAGGTGACGGAGCCCACCGCGTTGGCCTGCGTGCCAAACGTGGGCAGCTGGCCGAGAAAGGCATCAGCCCGGGTGGCAAAGTTGGCCGGGTCTGCCCGGCTGGGCGCCGTGGGCAGCGTGGTGATGGGGGTGGGTGAGGTGGGCATGGTCAGACCAGTCCTTCAATTTCGAGGCTGCAATAGCTCTTTGTGGGGTAGGCGATGTCGATGGAAAAGTCCCGGTAGAAGCCGTAGACCGTCAGCGGCCGGAACAGCTCATCGCCCGGCACGCCCACCCACACGCTGGGCTTGGAGCGCACGCGGGACAGCACCTGCTGCACGCGGGCGATCTGCGCGGTGTCCAGCATCAGGCGCGCGGTCATACGCTTGCTGAAGGCGCGCTCGACAAAGGTGGTGGTGCCGAACTCGTCGGTGTCCTTGCGGCTGTAGTCGATGATGCCCACCGAAGCGCCGTGCTCGGCATCTCCCAGCTCGTACTGGGTGCCCCACACCAGTTGGCCTACCTGCACCGTGCTGGGGCCTGACAGCGTGACCGTCATGCGCGCGTTGGGGTACGGCGGCAGATCCGTCAGCACCAGCTCCTCGATCTGCAGATAGGGCTCGAAGAAGTACTGGTACCAGTCGTAAATGAAGGTGCCGTCCAGGCTTACTGTGCGGCTGTAGATGTTGGGCCCGCCTGCGCCATCGGTGATGCTCACTTGCACCTGGCTGCCGACCAGGCCAAACAGCGCCAGGGCATTGCACAGCCCGGTGGCCAGCACCACGGTCAGCGGCGTGGCCGACACCGTAGCGGTGCTGATCTGGTCATCAAACATCGCGTGCGTGTTGTCCGGTCCCACCAGCACCCAGAAGGTGGGGCTGATGTCGGGCTGGTTGCCGGTGTTGCTGTTGACCAGGCTCTGATAGATGTGCGTGCCGTAGTCGACGAAAGCATCCTTGGCATAGGTGGTGCCAGCGTTGTAGGCAGCGTAGGTCTCGGTGGCCGTGCTGCTCACCAGGTGAGTGGCGGCCACAAAGGTGGTGGGGGCAATGACTTTCATGCGGCGGCCACCGTTTGCAAGCTGTTGCCGTCAGGCGTGACGCGGTCGAGGATGCGCGCGGTCTTGTTGGTGGCCACGGCGGTGGAGCGGGCCTCGGCACGCAGCTCGGTGACTTCGGCGCGCAGGGCGCGGATCTCAGCCACCAGCACCTCGTCGCGGCGCGTGCTGTTGCCCAGCATCTGCACGCCCAGGCTGCCGTCGGCGCCGCGGCCCAGCGGCATGATGGCTTCGGGGCTGCCGCCTTCTCCCATGACGCCGAGCGGGAAAGCGGTGGGCTGCGTGACGATGCCGTTGGTGAACACGCCGCCCGTGGCAAAGCCGGCGGCCTGCTTCAGTGCCGCCCAGGCCTCATTGGTTTGCGGGCCGAACTGCACTTCCACAATGCGCCGTGTGTCGGCATCGGAGTACATCTGGCGCAGCCCGGCATAGGCACTGGCCTTTTGGCCCACGGTGCTGGTGGCCGGGTTGACCTGCGACAGCACCAGGCGGGCCAGCATGGCGTTACTGGCGCTGATGTTGTTGAAGATGCTTTGCAGCGAGTTGCTGGGGTCAAACGTCAGCGTGCCTGACAAAGTGAGCGTGCTGCTGGTGCTGCCGGTGACCAGGCCAAGAATGCGCTTTTGCTCGTCGGTCAAAGCGCTGGAGTCCACCAGCGTCTGAATGGTTCTTCTGACGGTTTCAGACTGTTGCTGCAGCAGCAGCTTCTGGTCATTGGTGAGCGTGCCGGTGCTCACCACGGCCTGGATGGTGCGCAAAACCGTTTCATCGACTGCCATCAGGGCTTGCTGCTCCTGGGCGGTCAATACGTTCTTGAACGCGCTGCTCAAGATGACCGAGCGCAGGCCGGTGCTGTTGGCTTCCAGCAGCAGCGTCTTTTGCGCGTCCGTCAGCGCAGAGTCCATCACGGCAGTGATGGTGGCGGTGTAGGTCTTGCCTTTGTCTGCTATCAGCGCCTTGATGTCATCTGGCAAATTGCTTTCCGCCACCGCCTTGAGTTGCACTTCGAGCTCGGCTTTGGCGGCCAGTCCTTGCAGCTTGGTCACCTCGGTCACGGTGTTGCCGGTGTTGAGCTTGATGTCAGCCAACACCTGTTGCGCGGCGGCATAGTCTGTTTGCGCCTTGGCCAGCACCTCTTGCGCGGCGGTAAAACGCTCCAGCAGATCCTCCACCTTGCGTGTGAGCGGCGCGCCTATGGTGTTGGCCACACTCAGCGCATCCGCAAGCTCGGCCTGAGCTGAGGCCAGCTCTGCGGTGGCGGCGGTCATGGGGTCTACCTCCTCAGCTCCTGCCGGCACGGCGGTAGCAGCAGCCACTGCGGCCACCTCGGCCACGCTGCTCAGGATGCGGGCGCGCTCAATGGCGGCTTGGGCACTGGTGCGCGCCGATGAGCGCGACACGTCAATGGCTGCGCGCGCGGCTTCTGGCAGGCCCTGCATGGCTGCCGTGTCGCCGCCGAGGGCTTTGCGCAACAGAGCGCCAAAGGATTCAGACGGCGTGGAGAACTCACCCGTCACGAATTGCTGCAGGCTAGTGCCCAGCTCGCGCACCCGCAGTGCAGCGTCGCGCGCCTCGTTGGCCACCTGGGCGTTGATCTCGGCAATGCGGGCCTGCGCTGCGGCCACGCGGTCCTGGGCACTCAGGTAGGCGCTGGTGCCCGCCTCGCGCACGGCGTTGACGCCGGCTTCGGCGCTTTCAACGGCGGTACGGGCACGCTCCACATTGGCGCGGGCGGTCTCCACCG
>Ga0315903_10004809_pt1 | contig 17844 bp, 15 predicted proteins | sample LakEriMetagenome_7_FD_203524 | JGI IMG/M metagenome (GOLD analysis project Ga0315903, IMG submission 203524) | Freshwater fungal communities from buoy surface, Lake Erie, Ohio, United States - Buoy 2 MA119 | ecosystem: Environmental > Aquatic > Freshwater > Lake | place: USA: Lake Erie, Ohio...
TGTTTTTTGATTTCGGTAGGAAGTTGTTGAAAATCTTCTTCCTCTTTCAAAAGGTCTTTTAACTTTAACATAATTATCTCTTTACGATTTTATACTTTTTTAATTTTTGAACGGCTTGTGATAATTCTTGCGGAGTCATACCCAATGCATCTATCAACTTAGCTATTACCAATTGCTCCTTTCTTCTACCCAAATTATATGATTTGATAACTTGTAATGCTCTATCTAAAAATCTTTCAACTTTGGATGGAATAGATACATCCATATCTTCCAAATCTTCTTTTACTACTTTTGGATTGATTTCTTTACCAGGTATTAAGTTTACTAGCTTTGCCATTTTATTAGTTTAATTCAATTATAATTTCTCTCATAAGGTCTTGTGCTTTGCACCATTTACCACACTCTTCTGCAACTTTTTTCCATTGCTTTGATTCGTTCATTGGCGCCATAAATGCTCCATGTGTAGATGGATTTGAAACAAAATCCCAACCTACCAATTCAAAATCTTCTTGTACCATTAAAGTACCATCATTTAGTTCTTTAACAGAACCTAAACCTCTTGATGAAATACCTAAACGGATATTATTTTTTAATAATTCTCTAAGAATATTTCCTGATGGAGTTGAAAGGATTTCTACTACACCTACTACATCATCACCATCCCAACCGATTTCTCTGATGTTGTGAGAAACGTTTTTAAGGTTGATAACAGGAGAATCTGGATGGTCTAATTCACCCAATGCTCTTCTTTCTTTGATAAGTTGTTCGTACTTCTTACACTCTCTTTCTAAGATTTCTTTAGGATATCTTCTATTGTTTTGGTTAGGAGCACCTGCTCTTTGTAGGATACCTTTAACTAAATAAGTACCATTATCCTGCTCCACCATTTTGGCTTCGAACAAATGCGTTTCTATTAGTAATCCCCTATTCATTTATTTTATATCTTTTTTTACCTTTTCAATTGCTGTATTGGTAATTCCTTTATCCATCCAAGACTTAATAAATATAGTTTTTAGTTGGTTTTCTATTTCCGTACTATGCAATTTACCATCCGATTTATCCACAGCTTTATTTATTTGTGTTTTTACATATGGTAATCTAACTATTTTATCAGCAGTCGAATTATCAATTCCTTTTTTATAATCAATCATATCAGTTGCATCACTTACAAAACTTTTGTTTTTTACCAATGATTGCAATATATCATTTACAGGCTCTTCATAATCGGGCTTAGCTGTAAAATAATTCATTCCTTTTCCAGCCAATTCATATAAAAAATAAAGAATAATTTTACCAAATATGAATCCACCCAATGCGGTCATTACATAAATGGCCAAATTTTCATTTACTTTTTTTTTTTAACCGATTCGTTTTTTCCTCTCAATGCTGCCAAATCGCTTGCTTCAATCTCACCATCCTTATCGGTATCTAACTTCTCCTGATTTCCAGGTAAGTTTTCATTATATCCTCTCAATCTACCCTCCGATTTTGCTTTTGCTGCTTTATCCACTGCGTTGAAGAATGCTTTCTTTTCGGTATCACTCATAGAAGCGACTGATTTACCAGTCTTGTCAAGCATTGCTTTGAACATTTCCTGATAATCGTTTTCTTCTTTAACAACCTGTCTGATAAGTTCTTTTAATTGGTTTGCTTTCATTATTCTGAAATTTGTCTAATTTTTTGGTCTAATTTTAATAGTCTTTCCTTTATACTATAAATATGACTATTTGTTCTTTTCCAATAACTTTTATTATCTACCCCACTTTCATTTTTAATTTTACCATACCAATTAAGAAATCTTTCCATTTCTTTTAATTGTCTACTTATTGTAGATATACCTCTACCTATTTTTGCTTGTGCAGTTGATTCATCTTTTTTTAACTCTAACCAACGATTTTCGTTCATTACAAAATTTCCATCTTTATCCGATACATAATATGCAACCATATTATATGAACCACCTCTTTGCTTTTCAAGCTTTTCTACTTCTTTTTTTGCATCTTTGTATGATGAATATGAATGCTTAAAAACACCTTTACCTTGTCCTCTACCTTTGTTATAACCAACATAGTATAATCCTTCTTTTACTACACTATATCCGGTCAAATCGGCTTGTCTTTTACCTTTAGTTTTTTCATCTTCAGGCTTGCCAAAAGCGTGTGGAGTACCATATCCTTGCACATTTCCGGTTGTATTCATTTCATCAACCTTCAATTCTGCATCCTTATACATACCACTAACCTTAGCATCTAATTCTGCTGCTAATTTTTTCTTTTGTGCCGTTAAAGTTTTTAAATGCTGAATGTGTTGTTTTTCTTCTGGAGTTCCTTTAGATTTCTTATATAATTCTAAATGCTTTTCCATAGAATCGATTACTTTCATATAATCGGTTTGGATTACTCTAACTGAACGTAATTCGGATAAAACCACTTCTTTGATTTTATCAGGCAATCCTTTATGTGAAGTTGATGCAAAATCTTTTGCGTCTTTATCAGACATAGAATCAGCAGCTTTTTGAACTTCTGGAGATGGATTTTCCATATCACCTTTTTGTGCGGCGTGAACCATTCCCATAAATCTTTGTTGTGCTTTGGATACTGCTGGCATTTCTTATAAGTTTAAGCTAATACATATACAGAACCACCATTGGTTACATTAATACTTCTAACATAGCAAGGAAAAGGTTGTCCTGCTGCTAAATGTTCTAATGCTATTGTTGGGTGAACAGTACTTCCTGTTCCAAATCCTTCTAATGTAATAGTTCCAGTCACACCATTTACAGGCAATACACCCCATGCTCTATCTACTAATGCAGCTGAACCAGATGTTACTAATTTTGCATTAAATGTTCTATAATTTACCATCGTTATTTATTTAAACTATCTTTTAATTCTTTTAATAATTCGTAACTCATCATTAATGCAGATAAATGAGATTCTTTTAATTTCTTAACTGATTTTATCTTTTTTATATTTGATATTGTTTCAGCTAATTTAATTTTTGTAACTTTATCTGATACTTTAGAGCCAATATCTTTTAATCCTTCCGATAAAGAATTAACTTCACTATTAACATACTCTTTTAATTTTCCAGTGTTGTTAATATTATTGATATATTCTTTAAGTAAGTTTTTTTGTTGCTCTGATAAGTTGTTATATTTTTTATTGAAGTTCTCAACTAACATTTTATAAGATAGCATTCTAACTTCTTCATCTTGCTTTCTGTATTCTTCCAAAACTCTATCATTTACTTTCTTGTCTTTATTTTCAATTGATGAATTGATTATATTTTCAACAATAGTAAATTTAGAATTAACAATATCTTTTGGTTCAAACGATTCTTTAGTAGTTGTAGCTTCAAATATTTTATATATTGATGCTAAGTTCTTATAATTGGAAATTGGAGATTTTACAAAATCATCAATATTGTATGCTTCTTTAATTTCTTTTATTAAATTGTATTTTTCTTTTGTAAGCTTTTGCTCATCTAATCTTTTACGAGCTTCACATACTGTTTCTACAAATTTTTCTGCTTTTGATTCTGAATTATATTTTTCATTAATCAAATATTGATATAATTTTAATTCTTTAGAAAGTTCTTTTTTAGCTGAGAAATATTCTTTTAATATTTTTTCAGCTTTAGAATTAGTTTTGCCAGACATTATTTCAGATGTAATTTGTCTTACTAATAATTCAAAGATGAACCCAGTGTTTTTAAACTTAGAATGCTTAATATTTTTCATTAATTATTTAATTTCTCTGATATAAATATACTTTTATTGTGGAATATTACTTTTTATCCAAATCTTCTCTCAAAATAGTCTTTTTGTTACCAACCATATCTTTGAATATTTCTATTGTCTCTCTTTGAGTTTTTTGCTTTAAAGTTTTAATTCCTAATGGGTCTCTGCCTAAATGGTGGTCATCTTTACCATATCTAACCGGGTCTTTTGGTCTACCAACTTTATCTTCCTCCGCTAATTCTTTTTTTATCTTTTGAATTTCTTCTTCAACATTTGTGGTTTCTTCTGTTCCTGTTTCTTTAGCCGGGTCAACACCCTGTGTTTCAATTGATGTTAAACGGAATTGTTGTTTAGTATCTTCGATAACATCAACTGTCAACTCATCTTGCTCTTCAGGAGTCATATTCATAATAGTATCGTACATCCATTTTTTGGAGAACATTTTTGTTTGTTGCATTTGAGTAATTAATGCAATTTTAGATGTATATAATTCTACTTTCTCTTGCTCATATATTTTAGATGGTATTGTTAATTCTAATGAAAAATCTAAATCATCTGCATTATCCAATCCTTGTGCATATAAATGTACAATTGCTATTTTAGTCAATTCTGATACTAATACCTTTTGAATTCTTTCAATTGTTTTTGCAAAACGAACATCTTGTCCAGCTAAAGTAGCTTTACCGCTAATATCTTCTTCATAGCCTAAATATACTTTTGGAATTTGCAATGCCGCCATCAATTTACCTTTTAAGTAATTGATATCATCAATCATATTATATTCCAATCCTTTTAATGTATCGATAGATGTACCATTATCACTACCACGAACTGGCATATAGTAATCTTCGATAAGATTTTGAATATTATATTTTAAGTTATATTCTCCTGTTTGTGGGTCTAAGAATGGAACTTTCTTAGATGAGTTGATAATCTTTTGCATGTAGTTATCAACTTCGGTTGGTGGAATATTACCAACATCTACTTTAAAAATTCTTTTTTCTGGGGCTCTCATAATACGATGGATTAACATCGCATCTTCCATAAGAGATAATTGCTTCCAAACTCTTCTACCACCTTCAATCATAGATTTTCCGTAAGGTAAAAAGTTTGCATCCGAATATAAACGGAAGTGTGCTATTTCATAGTTTTCGTATTCCTTTTTAGAACCTGCGGTAGATAGCATACTATTTGGATTCTGAAATGGTGAGTAAACAAATTTTACTCTTTGAGGATTTGTCATATCAAATCCTTCAACTCTACTCGTTTCATATACGGATAAAGGAGTTACGTTTACAATTCCTAATTCAGGTGAAATTTCTAATTGTAAAAAGAAATCCCCATATTTAACTAAATTTCTGGTCCAAGGCCATAGATTGAATTCAATATTAATAATATCGTAGAAAAGGTTTCTTAAAATTTCTTTTGTGTTTTCATTAGGACAATTAATTTTTAATACATCACCCAATTCATTCTTAACAGTTGCTTCATCTGCGTAAATATTTAATGCAGAAGATATAATTGGGTCATTATCCATACCATCATAATCTCTAAACAAATCTATACGAACTTGCTGATATGCCGCTGCTGATTCAATTAATCCACCACTATATTGCGGTGTACGCATACGGGTGTATCTATCTATTAAGTTAGTTGTTAAAGTTTGATACTCATCGGTATCAATAACTTTGACTCCCTTAGATGTTTTACGAACAATTGTATTCGTTGAAAATAGTTTTTGTAACCTACCGAAAAATGATTTATCTGCCATTTGTTATTTTATAGTTTGTTTAAAGATATGGAAATTATTTGATATTAACAAATAAATTACCATTTTCTGCAAGACCAATATCTTGCTTTCCATCTTGGACCTGGAGTATCACAATTATGTCTTGCTCTGAATGATTTTCTTCTTTCTGGGTTAGATTTTTTAATTCTCATATTTGGGTCACCAAAGTTTACTTTCACAACGTTTCCTTTATCGTTCTTTACATAAACTTTGAATTTTTTAACATCGCCTTGCATTGGTTTACCCAATTGAACTTTTCTACCCTGATATTCGGCTTCATATACGCAAGGACAATTTGCTTCAGCTAGGTATTGTGTGTACTCTCTCATAAACTGAACGAATTCTTTCATATCTTGTCCGTTCTCCACATCATATTCTTCTACTTCATTTACTTGTTCATTTATTTTTTTTGATTTTACCGGCTCATATCCTCTATCTTCAACATCTTTATCTTGTGAAGGATTTTGATAGCCAGGTTTTGTATCTTTTAAATCATCAAAATCATAAGTATCCGGTTCTGCACCATATCCCATATCGGGTGCATACATTGATGTTGCATGGTGTTTTGTAAAATCCTCTTCACCCTCACTATCGGCATTGTATGTATCGCCATCAATTCTTTCGTTTACATTCTTTGCATTTATGGGCATTAAACTTTTTAATTTCATATCTTTAATATTTTCTTTTACTGGTACACAATTTGGCACCATTTTGCCATTTTTCATTTTACCACCAATTTCCCTATATCCATCCCAACATTCATGCAATGCGTTTAATTCTCCTAAACTCTCATTACAAGTTCTCCAACCACCACCTTTTGATTTGTAGTTCTTTGCAGCCCATCCATTTGCGTAAGCCGAAGGATATACATCAAACTTTGCTTTTGCTGCTGCTTTTGAAGCTGCCCATTTTCCTGCATCGGTTGGACAATTCTTTTCTAAAAAAAGATTTAGTTTTTCTTCTATACTCATTGTTTCATTTTTTTTCTTGCCTTGACAATGTGCTCTTTGGCTGAAACCTTTTGGATTATTACAATCTATACTTCTTTTATATTTTTCACTCCACTCTTCGTTTTTAGGTTTAGTAGAAACATATATTGGTGTTTTACCTTGCCCCTTACTATCACTACCACCTCTACCTGCCGCATTTTGTGCAGCTCTTTTTCTACGAGTTGCCGATTCTTTTTCTTTTTTACTCATTCCAGCAGCTTTTGCAGCAGGAACACATTTAGCATATCCACTTTTTTCTCCCGAAGTTCCACATGGCGGGTGTTTACCATCAACTTTTTTGCCGATGTTTACCCATTTTTCTTTAAACCATTTATTTAAATCTTCGTTCATCTATAATAGTTTCAACATATAAATATATAAAAATTAACGAAGTAACCAAGTTAGATTTTCTTTCTCCCCTCTACCTAAATCCATTTCATATGGATTAGTTTGTTGCCAGTTAGAAGTATATACACCCGTATTGTTTTGTATAGTGGTTGCATTCAACATATTTCTTGTCAAATCTATACCTTCTTGTCTTAATCTTAATGCGGTATTACGAACCCATAATCCAATAGATAATGCCATTGTCAAGTCATCATTATAACCTTTCATAGCTTCAGCTTTACCATTATTCCAAATAAAAGTAAACAACTCATCTATTAGTCGATTAGAACGTATTAGAATATCTTTATCTTTTATGTAGTTATCCAATGCCGAAATGATAAGAGGACGTGTTTTTGATGTTGTTGAAAAACCAGCCACCATACTTCTTTCTTGTCTATAATATTTGTTAGATATTTGCCTTTCTACATCTACATATTGTAAATCATTACTCATATAGAATAGATTCGGATATCCCCTATCAATTACTTGCTGAATCGTAGCCCATCCTACGTTTGAGTTTTCAATTACCAGTAATGCGTTATTATATTCGGTCGATAATGCGGTTAAAAAATTTCCAAAATCTTTTGTATCGATTTTTCCTCTATATTCTCCAACTTGAGATGAATCTTCTATATCAATAATTTGAGCAGTAGAATAGTCACTTCCATCACCCCTCGCCACGTCGGCGGATATCATATATTGTCTATTATAATTAGGATGTTCCCATATCCAAAGGTTTCCATCGAATCCTCTTTTTTCTACGGGCTCCATAACGTATGTTTCTTTATACCACGTTAATAGTGCCGGGTCGATTACAGTATCACCCGAACCAATAAAGTCACAATCACATTCTTGTGCTGCTCCTTTAACTCCTAAAATACGAGTTTGTTCATCTCTCCACGCTTGGTTTCTTTCAGGATGAACAGTCCAATGTAGGTTAATACAATTAAAACCATTTGTTCCGTTTTCACCTTCTACCCACATTTTATGGAACCAGTTACCCACACCATTTGGAGTTGATAATACGATTGCCGAACCACCTGTTGATAAGGTAGATTGTGCTGATAACCAAATTTCATCTATATCTCTAATGAATGCAGCCTCATCCACAACCAATAGGGATAGGGCTTCAGAACGTCCGGCATCTGGAGAAGATGCAATTGCTTTTACTTGCGAACCATTCTTTAATTTAAGTGATAATTTGTTATCTTCAACCGAACTATTACTTCCATCTCTCAACCATATGGGAAGTAAATCGTGCATCACTCTAACCTTCTCCACTAAGTTCTTTGCAACAGTTACTTTAGTTGCAATAACCAACGCATTGAAGTCTTGGTTGAATATCATCTTCCAAAGAATAAAGCCCGCCGATAGGGTTGATAAACCTAACTGACGAGATTTCAGAATTATATTAAAACGATTTTCTTTAAAATCCGTTAAACATCCTTCCTGAAACGGATATAGATGAAACGGAATTTTACCACGTGTAGGGTGCTGAATGATACAATACTTCTTCATAAAGTGTATTGGGTCTAAAGCACACTTTTTGTATTCTTCAGCAATAATCTGCTTTAAGTTCTTAGTATTTTGCTGAACTACATTACTCATTATTTTTTTACTTTGATTTTCCAATAAGTACCAAACCCAACGTATGGTGAGAAACCACCAGTAGTACCATCTACAACTCTATTGTTTACACCCAAAGTAAATTGATATATTTTATCTTTTTTAGTTTTTAACATTATACCTGCTCCAACTGAAGAAACAACATCAGCTTTGTTAAATCCACCATTTAAACCATAGTAAACTTGGTTTCTAGCTGGCTCTTTAACAATAAGAGTTTCTTTGATTGTTCTTTCTTTTACTTTTGCATCAAATGTTCTACCTAAGATTTTATTTTGTGAAATTGTATCGGTTACAGCCACAGTTCCTAATGAATCAGGCAATACCAATACATCTTTGTATAATACTTTTGAATAGTAATCTTTTAGTAATGCTGCCGTATCTACTACTGCAGGAATTTGTACTTCTTTCTCTACGATTACTTCGTGATAAATATCTTCACCTTTTTTAGTAACAACTTTTGTTTTTACTACTTCCATAGTATCGATATCGTGTTTAATAACTTCGTATTTTTTACCTTCAATACGAATCGTTCTTCCACCTGGCATAACACCACCTGGGTTAAACCATTGTAAAAGAATGTAAATGATTAATGCTGCGATAGCAATGTTTTTGAAATTCAATAATTTTTTCATAATTCTATTTTTTTACAAGCTCTGGGTGATTTAATTCACATAACTTATCTTCTAATGCTGCTTTCCTTTCCAATAGAGCTTTAATTGCTTCGGTAGCACCATCGATATCTTTTTGTAAATCTTGTTTTACTTTTTCTATATCAACTTCATAATGCCATTTTTGAATACTGCCATCTTCGTTTACGAACTCCAATGTTTGAGATACACCTTTTAGCGCTTCTTCAAATTGTGCTTTCAAATCTGTAACATATGATAGTTGATTATTTGTTATTTTATAATCTTCATAAAAAGGATATGTACCATCTTCTTTTAAACTATGTTCAAATTTCCTTAAACACGTTATACATAATCCTGTTTTACGAATTGTTGTTTTATCTGCTTTACTATATTGTATAGTATTACAATTTTCAGATTGACAATTATTTAATTTTTCTAAATATGCTCTAACATCATCTAATTGTGATACTGATATTTTATATCCTTCTTTTTGTTCCCATGTCTTTCCTTCCTTGTCAGTCCATACTTCACCAACTTCTCGTTTAGTTTCAACATCACCTTCATAACCATGTACTCTTTGTATATTATCTTCTCTACCAAATACCGTATCTATAATTTTTTTACGAGTTGGGTGAATATAATTATTTTTTTCTTCAAAGCTTTTTCTCTTTGCCATAATATTATTTGTTTATAACTTATTTATATATACATATATATATATAATTTATCTTCCAAACTTAAAAATTCCTAAAATTTGATTTAACGGAGCAAATGTGCCGGTTAATTTATAGGTATTTCCTTTGTAGAAAAATACTAATCCTTCATTTGGAACTAATTTTTCAAATCCGCCAATGGCATTTAATCTAGCCAATTCTTTTTCTAATCTTTTTATTTGAGCTTCACTACCACCATTTCTAATATCAGATATTGATGATTCTAATGATGCTTTTATAGATTGTAATGCTGAATCAGGCTGTGCGGTTAGTACTGAACTCATAAATGATAATACTTCTGCACCAACTCCTAAAAAGATATCTTCAAATTTACGAAGATTTCCTTTCATAATTTTATCCTTTGCATCTTTATCAACCCCATCTGCCCATTTTCTAGCATCTTCATCTGCAATTGATTTAATTGTAAATGATTTGTTATCAAATGCCCATCTTCTTGCCAATCCTTCTTTTTCTAATTGTGCAAGATTTTTTTTAGATTTATTTACGAAATTCATCCACCAAGCATAATGATATTCTGCTACGCCATCTTTATCAGATAATCCAAATTCTGATTGTAATCTGGATAACATACCATTGAATTTTCCTTTTTGAGAACTCAACTTTTCATCTTTTGGTAGTTTAGTAATTGGTGGGCCTTGTAATGTATATGTACTTTGTACGTGCTTATTTATATTTTTAATCATCGATGCTAATTTACTTTCAGCACCTTTTACAGCCCCAACTGCGTTTCCCTTCTCATCATATTCAACAACGTTGTGAAATACCAATAGATTTTGCCCATAAGGAATTACATTTGCATTTTGTGGATAGATTACCTCTAAATTACAAAACGCTGAACCATCTTTGAATATGCTCTGTCTTTCTTTCTCTCCTAATCCACTAATTGCTGAATACAAATCTCTCATTGCGAAATTGTATGCATCACTCAATGCACCTCTACCACCAAATTTAGATGCTAAAGCATTCATATCTAATGCACTTGCTCCACCATTTGCTAAATGTCCTTTATTACGAGCTGCTATTAGTTTACCATTTTTCCAACTGATTGCTAATGCTTGTCCATCGGTTTTTTCTCTTACAACTCCTAACTTACCATCTAAAGCGTTATTGATAATTTTTTTCAAATCACCAAATGTAAGGTTCATTGAAATATCAAATGGATGATTCATATGTCCATATGCCCCACCCTCATTAATCATTTGTTTGGATTCGTAAATGTGTCCGTTTCTTCTGCCGAAATCTCTTAATAGAATTCCAGCTGCTGCATTTGCTTCGTTTTCTACATCGGAGCCTGTTTCACCATCTTCAACCCCACCTATTACACCATCTTGTCTTTGTTTAAGATGAACCAACTCATGCGCTAATGTTCTAAGAATATCAGGCATACTTCTATTTGATACATACACATAAATTTCATCTGTATTTGGGTCATACCCACCATACGATTTAAATGTAGTAGCAAATTCGTTATCCTTTATTAATTTTATTTGAAATGGTAATCGGTTTAAAGATAATCTATCTTTTGCGAATTTAATAAATTCACCTATGATTTGAGCTTTACTTTTTTTTTGCTCCGGAGCTGGAACTTCTTCTTTTAATAATCCCAACTTAACAGACATATCGGTTATTTCTTCATAGTCTGTATCTCTCAAACTTCTCTCTACTTCTCTTCTATTTGCATTTGGGTCTGCACATACAGCTGCTCCAATTTTCTTTCTACCAAATGAACCAGCTTTATCCCACATTTTCATAATCGCTTTATAATGCCAGTCTCCATGTCCTACTTCATTAAATGCTGATGGAACTTTTATCTTAACCCAACCGCCCCAACGAAATACTTTTGAAGGTATTGGTAATGTAGAACCTATTGGTAATTTACTTTGATATTTTTTATCTATACCAATTACTTTGGTAACAAACTCTCTATTTTTATTATCTGCTCCTACTAATTCAACTTCTACATCAACAGGTTGGCCACCTATTTTAATTTTACCTTTAAAGAATCCTTTATTGATTTCATTTATTTTTCTGAATGTGGTTGCTTGCTTACCATTGATTGTTGGCATTCCGTGGTCATCAGTTCCGATATCTTTTATATCTACTTTTTTATTTTTAAACTTACCCATCAAAACAGTATCTCCTTTATCAACATCTACATTAATATCTTCTGTTTTTATTAAGTTTAATAAATTTTGTTTTTTATTATCTTGTTCTTTTTTTTCTTTAGATAACTTATATGTAATTAAACTCTCCAACTTTTGTTCGGGAGTCATTTTGTAATTTTTCAGAGCTTCGGCTTGCATTTTAATTAACTTTAAGAAAAACTTTTTATTAAATTCTTCTTCATCAGCTTCTGATAATAAACTCATTTCTTTTATGAGTCCTTCCAACAATCCACCCGTTACAGCACTTGCCCCCAATCCTGCACCAGCCATACCACCTATGTTTCTCATTCCCATTATTTCCATAGTAGCATGTTTTGCAGCATCTTTTGCAATATGTTTTGCTAATTCTGCTGCACCATGTCCTCCGGCGTGTCCACCAGCTGCTGCACCTATACCCATTTTACCTAATATAGCAGGTCCATATACCGCACCACCAACTACTGCTGCTGCCTCCATAACAGTGTGTGCAATTGCATGATTTTGTTCGTGCGATTTATGGTGTGATTCGTGTGCCAAATGTTTTTGTTCTGGTGATAAATCATCTTCGTATTCAGGAATTTTGTTTGTTTTTGGAACTCTTTTTGGTGGTAAAGGCCAAAGTTTTAATTTTGTTTCCTGTGTTGGCTTTCCATCTGCACCTAAACTATTTCCCTTTTTATCAACCTCCAATCCATCTTTATCGTAATACTTATCATCTCTTTTAAAGAATCCGGTTTCAGAATCTAATTCATTTGCTTTAAACGCATCTTCTTTAGAAACATTACCATATTCATTTCCAGCTTTTCTAGGGCCTATATAGCCAGTTCCAAGTCCACCATAGTATGCACCATCTTTTAAATCTTTAGGGTCTGGTTTACCTGCTCCTTGCTTATACGCTGGTTCTTCTTTATAAACCTTTTTACCATTTTCATCACGCTTTTGATAATCGGTGTAGTGAACTTCTTTACAATTGCTTTTATCTTTAGGTTTTTTTGGTTTTTCTTTTTGCTTGCCATCTTTACCCAATGATGAAAGATAATTTTGTCTATCGTTTGCATCTTCGTTCATAGACCAACCGCTTTTAGCGTGTGGGCCTGCTGGAGTTCCGCTACAATCTTCTGTCATTCCGGTTTTACCCGTTCTTACAAATGAGGAAATACCTTCAGCTGTATCTTTTAGTTGTTTTCCCTTTTTAGCAATCCAACCGCCAATCATTGTATCTTGTGCAATTTTTTGAATGATATTTCTTTTATTTAAAGCATCATCAATTGCTGCAGCTTTATCCTCATCGGATATTCCATCTAAAAATTCGTAAACTTTATTTTCTTCGTGAGATAATCCTTCTTTTTCTTTTTTAATTTGGTTATTTATACCCTCTTTAAATTCTCTTTCTTTCTTTTCTTTGTCTGTTTCTTTTGTCTCTTCTCCACTTGCTCTCTTTTCAGCATCCGATTTTAATTCAGCACCACTTAATTTTTGCTCAGGCGGCGGGGCTTGCTTTTCTCCACCTTTTTCGGCACCATCTCCTTTAGGTTTAGCATCTGCTTTACCTTGTGCGGTTTGTCCTTTCTTAACAGGTTGACCCGGAGCTGCTGGTTTATCTGCTTGAGTTGCGGCCTTTCCTTTTGGTTCATTAGCAGGAGCATCATTTGGTCCAACTAATTTAGCTGCTTGAATATGTGCTTCGTGGTCTTTTGGTAATCGTAATGCACCTCTAACAGTAATTTTCTTTTTCTTTCCATTGGAAGAAGTGTATGTAATTTCCTTATCCATTACAGGATTTGGTTCTTCTTCTAAGAAATATTCTTCTATAAAATTATCAGCTTCAAATACTAATTTTGCTATTTGTTCAGCGATAGGGTCATATACATATGAATCATCAGTAGTTGCTACTGAACGAATATCATCGTTTTTCTTTTGTATCTTCTTAACATCTTCTTTAGATGGATAACCTTTTATAAATTCTTCTTTAATCAGTTTGTTAGTTATCATTTTATAAATTTCTTTATCGAATTTTGGATATGCTTTCAAAAATAGCTTTTCAGCATTATCCGAACTTAACCATTTTCTTACATCAGTTCCACTAATTGGGTTCGGGTCGGATGGTATAATATAAGTATAACCAATTTCATCATATCCGTATCCAGCCTTACCTTTATATGGTTTAAAATATTTACCAGCTAATCTACTCGCATCTTTTTCTCCTACTGCTGCTATATATTGTGTTGTTTTACCATCATATTTAGCAAGTATTTCCTTTGGAGCGTATGGGTTTGATACTTTAACTATTTTGCTTGGCGGAATACCAAACATTTTACCCATTATAACAACCTTCTCTTTAAAATTAAATGGAGATTTGCCAGAATCGGTTTTATCAGATGTACCAATATAAACATTATTAGCGCCAAATTTAGACACTAATTTTTGATATGCAGCGTAATGTCCTTTATGAAAAGGTTGAAAACGGCCTGAATATACAACTATGGTTTTTTTAACTTCTGGTTTATCCACAATCTCTTTTTATTTGTATATAAATATTCTTAAATAAGGTTATCAGTATTTTTTAGTAAAAAAGTTACTATACCACCTTGCATTCTTTTATGATTTATCGAAAAATCTAAAAATAATTTTTGATTATATTCACATATTTCTTTCACATTATTTAAAAATTCATCTTTTTCTTCTTTTGCTTTTTGTGAAAATTTAATTATTTCTTCCAAAATCAAATTAAGTCGTTTATCATCATCGATACAATTATCATAACTTTCATCTATAAATGGTGAAAATGTTTTAAATCCTAATGATTTAATATACTCCAACGATTTCGCAGGACCAGCTAATATAAATGGTTGACAATGCCCAATTGGTTTCCAAATCTTTTCACTTAGATAACCTGTTGGAAATTCAGCTTCTGGTTCGTTATTAGGATTATTTCTTATTTGAAAAAATATAGATTCGGTTACAATACTTAAATAAGAATTTAAATAAATACCTTTATCTTCAAACCCATATCCGGCGATTTTAGTTAAATCATCAATATCCAAATGCTTTGATTCGTTTTTTATTAAGGAAATAAATTCTTCATCATTCCATCTATTTATTCTTTCTCTTATAAAGTTTTCATTGTAAAATTTATTATCCCAACTAACTAAACTTTTATCTAACCCCAATTTATACAAATTATATAAAATAGATATTCTGTGCTCTTTCCAATGTCTACATAAAAATAAAAAATCTTTTTTTTCAGAACCTATTGATTTTTCAAACTCTTCATAAGTAACTACTGTGTTTTTTCGTGGTTTAATTTTACCTACTTGTGGTTCGTGATTATCTTCTTTCCAATATGAAAAATTTGGATTGTTTAGTGTATTAAAAAATTCTTGCGATTTTGCTATTAGTGCTTGATTATAATCTAATACATTATAGTTGTATCCTAATTTTTTAATGTTTTTTGGTAATTTGAAATCCTGAAATACTAAGAATATTTTTTCTTCGGGTATTTCATGCTTCTTAAAAAATTCAAATATTTTTTCAAAATTTTTCTTAGTAATTCCTAACCCACCATCTATGATATAACTTATTAAAACGTTTCCATTCCAATTTTTAATTTCATCTATTGCTTTTTGAGACATAAATTCTAAAGCGAATTGATAATGTACATCACTATAATTTCCAAAAAATTGCTCAATATTACCAAATGGTTCTATTACATAAAACCATTCATAGCCCTTACCATTCTTCTCTCTATCCCAAATAATTTCATATACGGATTTTCTTTCTATGAATTCCCATAAATAATTACTATTATATACCGGCCAATCCGATTGCCACCTTTGTCTAAAATATGCGTCTGATTGGTCAAATTTAAAATCGGATGCTTTATGTATTGTTGGTAAAAACTTTGGATTCAAACAATTGGGTTGTTCTCCATTATAAGTCATTACATCATATCCAAAAATTAATTTCATATTATATTAATTTTTTATTAATTCCATTTTTCTTTAAAAATGATGATAATACCTCATTTACAAAACGTCTATTCATATAAGATGAAACGTGTCCTAAATACCATTCATTATCCATATAGTTTTTTATATCATCCAATGTAATACATTTTTTTCCATCACAATGTTCCATAAATAATAAGTTACTCATAAGTTTACCCCTATCATTTATATTCTCTACTAAATAGAATTCTTTTTTTAAATCAAAGTTGCGAATGGCCCATTCAATTTGTCCACCATACTTAGTAATACCATCTTCTTTATAGAACCAATGATTGGTATTAACTAAAGATATTAAATAGTGGATGTATGGATTATCAGAATGAGTATAATTTAAATCATCTTCCCAAGTATTTGGTATATATTTTCTATCCAATATTGCTTCTGAAAATTTTTCATTTTCAGTTTCTCTGTAATTTGGGAATCCATATCCAGCGGTAACCGTATAACTTTTTGAAAATTGATTTTGAATATCAAATGAAAACCATTCTATTCCTTTATTTTTTAAATAATTTTCTAAATAAAGTTTTGCTTCCAAATGATTTATGAAAGATTGTTCAACTGATTTTATATATTCAAAATATGATGGTAAAAATTTCTTAGCTTTATTTTCAATATGGTCTAAATTGAAACCACCCGTCAATATCCAATATCCGTATTCAGCATTATAGTTTTTTGAATCTATCCAATCGGTAATATGTGCATGAGAATGATTTGTTTTATTTTCTATAACAATATTCAAATCTTGCATTTTAGATGGAGAAACATAGAATGATTCTCTAGTCCAAGCTGACCATTGGATTATGGCGCATATATCCTTTATATTTACACCACTTTCTATTAATTTTTCTATTTTATAAATTGTAGTTCTGGCAATCGACCAATTATCATGTGTAGCGCTACCCATATTATACACTTCTGCATCATACAAATTCTTAATCCAATGAGGCCAACGCCACATTTCTATCCAATCTGATAGAAAATCACTATCGTTTCCTTCTAAATTTATTCGTTGTGCCTGTCTAGTAAATGAACAACCACTAGCTACTATATGCTTCATTATGCTTTATTGTAAATACTTAAAATACTTTGTGGATATATCTCTTTAACCATTTGATTAAAGTTTCCTGCGGTATAATGATTATATTCTGTCTTAAATTGTTTTAATTCCTTTTTAGATAGTTTCATAACACTATCCGTAAATTCTAATATAGATTTCATTCTTTCAGAATCATCTAAAATAGAATCGTATTCATATTTCCAAAAATCAAAATTATACTTTAATCCCATAGATTCTAATGTAGATATAGTATTTGGCTTTGATAGTAATATAAATGGATGCCCCATCAACGTTGGTTTCATTATTTTTTCAGAAATATTATTCCAACTTAATTGAGTATTTGTTGCTCCCGAAGAACGTTGTATATGATAAAATCGTGTTTCAGCTGCTACATCGAAATATGAATCCAAATATGAAACAAAGTTATAAGCGTTTGCTCTATCTCTATAATCTTCATACGTTTCATAATCGTTTAAATGGGGTAATAATTTAATAATATCTAGCGTTTTATAATACTCTTGAAATTTTAGCGGTACAAATTCGTTAAATAAATCTGGCTCATAATCCGGACCTGTTGATGACCATATAAAATCTTTTAAATAATCATTTGTATATAAATGATTTAAAAATTCTAATTTATGTATTCTATTATGGCCAGCATAAAACATACCCTTAAACTTTCTTAGTATACGGTATGTAGTATCTTCAACTCGTTTAAATGCTAATATATTCAATGGTAT
>Ga0315903_10004810_pt1 | contig 17844 bp, 16 predicted proteins | sample LakEriMetagenome_7_FD_203524 | JGI IMG/M metagenome (GOLD analysis project Ga0315903, IMG submission 203524) | Freshwater fungal communities from buoy surface, Lake Erie, Ohio, United States - Buoy 2 MA119 | ecosystem: Environmental > Aquatic > Freshwater > Lake | place: USA: Lake Erie, Ohio...
TTAGATCCAACCGATACTGCCGAGCATGCATTAGCTGTCTTTAAATCCAGCAAAATTAGGAAGGTAATAATTTGTGGCCGGCGCGGCCCAGAGCATGCCGCCTTCACCGCCCCTGAGTTACGAGATCTACCAAAGCTAGAGCACACCGATGTTTATATTGACCAGGCTCAAATAACTGAGGCCAACTTGCGGGTTGAGCAAATGGGTGAAGTAGAAAAAGATTTAAAAAATAATTTAGAGGCGATGCGATTAATCGCAGAGCACAGTAAAAAAGGTGTGGAGCGGAAGTTAGAGATAAAGTTTTTGGCCGCTCCAATTGAGATTAAGGGTAGTAATAAAGTTGAAGAGATAGTTTTTGTACTCAATGAGGTAAAAAACGGCAAAGTTGTTGCCAGTGGTAACATTTTTTCAATTAAAGCTGGATTAGTGGTCTCTGCAATTGGCTATGACTGCGTTGAATACCCGGGAGTTAAAATTGAAAATGGGCGGATTGCTAATATTGCTGGACATGTAGAACACAATATTTATGTAACTGGGTGGGCAAAACGTGGTCCAGTAGGGGTAATTGGTACAAATAAGAGCGACTCAGCAGATGTGGTTGATCTAATTATTGATTCCTTGAAGGAGCCAAAAAATACTGCTGGCATTGAGGGATTATTAAAATCAGGACATCAAATTATTGATCAAGTAGGTTGGGAAAAAATAAATGCCTCAGAGGTGATCTCTGGAGAACTTGCTGGAAAACCTCGCATAAAAGAGGTTGATTGGAAGCGACTAATAAGTTTGGGCACGACCTGAGAAATCGCTAGACTTTCCAACGCTTAAAGCAATTGCGCCCGTAGCTCAACGGATAGAGCATCTGACTACGGATCAGAAGGTTCGGGGTTCGAATCCCTGCGGGCGCACTAAATAGTTTATAGAAGAGAGTTTAGTCGGATTCAACTACCATATACTTTATTACAGGTGCTTATTAGTCACCTAAGCCCTGCAATAATGTATGAAAATATTTAGACTTAGGAATTACATTAAGAAAATAACTAAACTCGATTTTTTCGATTTTTTCGATTCTTACTTTAAGTACCAAAGAGGTATTGGATATCAAGCACCTTTAAAGTCTGAAATAAATTTTTTGATAGGCGAAGATATAAATTATTTCATTCTATTTGATATTGGCGCAAACGTTGGTGATTATTCACTTTTAGTTGCTAGTCATCACCCAAGTAGTACTGTTTATAGTTTCGAGCCTTCAGAATTCACTTTTAATCTTTTAAAAGATAATACTAAGTTAAATTCAAATATATACCCTTTTCAAATCGCATTTGGAGAAGAAACAAGACAAGCTAACTTATATTCAGATAAAGCGGGTAGTGGCATGGCAAGTTTGTTTGATAGAGATTTAACTGCCTTTAGTATGAATTTTAACCAGAGTGAGATAGTAAATATTGTAACTCTTGATGATTGGGTGGCCACAAATAACATAACTCCAGATTACATAAAAATTGATGTCGAAGGAGCAGAACTATTAGTTTTAAAAGGCGGAATCAAAACTCTTGAAAACATAAGAGCCGTCCAATTTGAATTCGGAGGAACTGCAATAGATGCAAAAACATATTTCAAAGATTATTACAATTTCTTGGCTAGTATAAGATTTATTTTATACCGTTATACACCAACAGGTTTGCTCAGGATAGATTCCTACTCGGAAAAGGAAGAAGTATTTGAATATATGAATTACATAGCGATAAATAGGAAATATCTTTAAATATTTTCCTATTTCATCAATAAACTATTTAAGTAAATTTAAATTTTAGGTCGTAAACGTATGAATAATAATCAAAATGTAATATGATCTAATAGTGGATCTTGACGTATTAATGCCATTTCATAGGCTGGATAATTTTTTGGTACAAGCTGTAGATTCAATTGCAACCAATAAAAATGTTAATTTCAGGCTAATTGCAATAGACGATAGATTAGACCAAAATACAAAAATTCTAGAAATTTTCAGAGATATAAAAAAAGTAGAAATTGTTAGGACCGAAGGCGGGACTGGTTATGGTAACGCGTTAAAAGTTGGAACTCGAGTTATTCAAGCGCAAGCCACAGCATTAATGAACAGTGATGACATAGTAAGTCCTGTGAGATTTTCTCAACAACTTAATTTATTAAGTAACGCAGATCTATCGATTACACAAATAAAGCGAATTGATGAAAACAATAGAAAAATTCCGTCCTGGATGGGAAGATTTGACTCTAAATTCTACGATCCAATTTATCTGCTTTTTGGTTCCTACGGCGCAGATGCTTCTTGGTGTATGCGCACTAGTTGGTGGTCCAAGAATTCTTTTTTTGATAAAGAAGATTGCCTAGATTGGCGAATTGCTCTGAAAACATTCGATACTACTAAAATTAGTGTCGCAGATCAAGATCTTTATTTCTACAGGAAGCATAAATCACAAATTACTTCAAAAAGAATTCACTCGCCTGAACATATGTCAAAAGTTTATGAATCATGGAGAGTTTTGGCATCAAAATATGGATTTCATAATAATTCTAAGAGTGTGTTTAACTTCTTTGCAACTCCATGGAACAAAAAGTCAACGCTAGAGTATCAAGAGGCTGCTTTATGGGTGAATAAGCTAAATAGAATTGAAAAAGAAATAGACCCAAATACACTAGCAAATATCAAAAAACTCATTTATAGAAGATTTATATTAGGAGCCTCATTTAATCAATGTTCATTACTCAGCCGATTCAAATTTGGCTTAGCAGGTTCCCGTAGCTTACCCCTTTTTTTAGTTGATTTATCCTCGAAAATACTCAAATGATCATTTTACGGACTCCATTTTTAAAGTTGGGTCTTAGAAATAGAATTCTTACACTCATTCAAGCTTGGTCTCGCAGAAGTATGCCTTGCAGTTATTATGTACTTAATTTTATGAGAAGAAGACTTAGTAAAAATCAAATAGGTTTAGTGAAATCAGAATCATCAGAGTTATTGAATTTTATTTCATGCCTAGGCTAGATTTATATTATTTCCTTACCTTAAAGACTAATTTACCAGGAGAAGTATAATTTTTCTTGACTAGAATGAATTTTCAAAACTCTTTGATTACAAGTTTAGAAAACTAAGTAGTACTTTATTTGGCTGGTTGTATAGACCCATTTCATGGTAGATATCGAAAAGTTTGTATACTATAATAAGTTATGCAAAAAATATTGAACTTGTATACTTTGCTTTCAAAGTAATAATGCTTAAAGTTTGTTTAGTATCATATAATAATCCTGACTATGTGATTGCTACAATAGATTCTATAGTTAAATTGGAAATTGACTTAGAGATAGTCATAGTTGATTCCTCAACTAATTTAGTAATTCTCGAATATCTGAATAGAGATGTCAAGCTTCCATTCAGATATTATTGGGAGCCAAAACAAGGTATATATCACGCGATGAATACCGCTTGGAGAAATTGCAATTCCAGCGACATTATTTGGTATCTAAATCCTGGAGATAGACTCTTTTCAAGTGGTGCGCTTTGCAGTCTCGTGAGTAAAATTGAAAATTCTGGGTACGTCTGGGGGTTTGGGCAGGCAGTAATTGAAGGCGATAAATATGAAGTGTTCCCAGAATCACAAACTAAAATTGATGTAGAATCTTTAAACTCAGGTGAACTTAGAATCTCTCATCAGGCGATATTGGTGAAGCAACATGTATTGAAAGGTTTAGGCGGATTTCAAGAGAATTATTTAATCACTGCAGATTTAGACCTGGAGTTTAAACTGCTAAACCTATCAATTCCTTATTTTGAAAAAAATATAATTATTAACGTGAACACAGAAGGGGTATCATATAATAGAGTAGTAAAAACTTTGGTCGAATCAGCTAAAGTAAGAAAAGATAATGGTCTGCTTACACAGTTACAAGTTTTTCACTGGCTTTCTAGTAAGTTAACTAAAAAAGTATTGCTACATTTGAAAATGAAATGGTTTTCATGAAAATAAAATATAGATATTTTTGGAAATATTTTGATAAGACAAACAATATTTTTAAGATTATATTGTCACAAGAATTTAGGGAAAGAGATAAGCTTACGATTGAAATTCATTCAGTTTTTACTCGCCCGAGACGCTTTTATTCATACTTTATTCGAGCACAAATTTTTTTGCGTCTAAAAATTCGAAGACTTTTTGGGCTTAGAGTAATTTATATTTGGTACACAGGAGAATTAATAAGCCCACCAAAGGGTTATGACTTAACACTCTCATATGAGCCAAGCAATAGAAATAATATATATTGGCCATTATGGGCAACCTATACTGATTACTCAAATAAAGGGATTCAATTAGATCGAGGGAAAACCTTTTCAATGACAGAACTCGTAGAACACAGAGACTTAATAAATTTGGGAGAACGGTCCTGGAAAAGTTGTGCATTCATTAGTAACCCAACGGATTGGCGACTTAAAATTGCTAAAGAGCTTGAAGAAATGGGCATTTTAGATATTTATGGCAAATCTGTGGGCAGACCTGTTACCTCCAAATATGAGATATCTAAGGATTATATGTTTCAGTTTTGTTTTGAGAATAAAGTAAGCGAAAGATATATTTCGGAAAAGCCATTTGAGGCATGGATATCTGGGAATATACCAATATATCTTGGAGGATTTAATAATGAGTATCTCAACAATAGTTCGTTGATTGATTGTAGGAGTGTCAATTTTGACGAGATTACAAAATTTATTGCTAATTCCATCACAAACGAAAAATTAATGTTAGATAAATGGTGTCAACCAATTCTACTAAAGCCGTATAGGTATCAACACTTCCTAGATAATTTAAATAATCGCATCCTTGATATAGACCATTGAGAATTACTCACCTTCCAGATAAGTCTGTAGGATACTAAGTATCTAAATTGCCAGATTTTTTTAACATTACTATTTGAAGGCAACTTTTTTATAATTAATCTCTTTTTGGTAGCATGTATCACTCTTGATCTTGATCTTTCTAAATAGGAATGAGATTCATCAATTCGAATTGACAAATCTGAGATATGAAAGAATTTAACTTTATGCGCCCAGGGCGGCCAGTCAGCGATACCAATTGGGACAGTGGATAAAGCGTAATTTGCTGTGTTTGAATTTATGAAATAACAAGATGCACAAGGTGGTGGAAATTTTGCAATGAGTGCCTGTTCGGTTTTAATCCAGCTAGACCAAGGAGACTTTGCAAGAGTTAAAATCCTTAAATCATCAGATTTTAGCATTGAAGTTATCGTCGATGGATCAAAACTTAACAAAGAAATATCTACATCGTCTTCAAGTATTAAACCAAACTTATAGTTTCCCTTGATAATTTGCTCATAACATAACCGGTGGCTCATCATTACGGCGACTTCAACGCTTGTTATAGGTCTACCCATAAGGATAGTAGACTCGTCAATAAGATTAGTTAGGTAGTCTGGATCTATATCTTTTGGCTCTATGGCATTTACGAGAGAAAAATCAAATATTTCAGATTTTTGATTAAATGTTGGAACAATTCTAGGATTCCTTGGTATACCGTCGATGCAAACAACTAGTGCAAGAATCTTTGAGTCATTAACGCTGGGAGTCACAAATTAATGGTACATTATATATACATTTCCTATGATTAATAAGCAATTAGAATCTCCTCTCCCAAGCCATGTGATATTTTGCTTGACAAGGGGATACTCCAATTGGCAAAAATTTCGATATTTTAAATTAGTATTGAGGAATCTTTTAATACGTAAAGCAGCTAAAAAAGATATCAGAAGTTTTGACTTGTTAATTTTTCACGAAGGTAATATTAAAAAGTTGGATATTTTTTTTATAAAACTTTTCTCTCTTAATCTTAAAATTAAGTTTAAAACTGTTGAGGACTATTTTGAAATGTATAAATCTCATGAAAAAATCTTAAAAAATGATAAACATTTGGGCTATACGATGATGTGTAGATTCCATTATGGAAAAGTTTGGCAATATTTAATTAACTATAGCCATCTGATAAGAATTGATGACGACTGTTTCATTAGTAAAATACCCACTCTTGGAGAAAATGAGATATTTCTTTGCTCAGGGATCAGTAATGAGACCCATAAAGAAACCAATGAAAGCCTTCCTCGATACCTCCAGCAAAAGAATTTAGAATTATATTATGACCATAAGTTCCCTTACACAAATTTATACATAACTCAATCATCTTTTTGGCGAAATAAACAAGTTGATAACTTTTTACTTGAGATTTTGAATGATTCTCAATCTACACCTCATCGCTGGGGTGATATGCCAATAATCGGCGTAGCCTTAAAGGCGTTTGGTGGCTGGGACTATAAAACAGGGATTATTGCAAATTATCAATACGAACATTTCAGCCATCGCTCAATTGTTTCAAATGGAGATATTGTCTTTAAAAATGATAATGCTTTTAAAATTCTTATTATAGGGATCTTAAAATTGTTTTAATTCTGTTTATAAGAGCCTTAAAAATGGATTTAATTGAGCTAACCCTTAAGTTAGTTATGCCAACTAAAGGCATGAATTCCCATTTTTCCCCGCCAGAAGCCGACATGATTCGTAATCTAATTCGTTCACTAAAATTCAGCTTAAAAAACTTTAGATCTTTAGAATGTATGTGTAAACAGTAAAGTGGGAAAGTTTGGATACTATCTAGTGGTTGAATTTTAATTGAATTATCTTCGTTAAAATGAATCCACTTAAAGTTGGATGGATTTACTGCATGATGTTTTTGTTCATGAAATACTCTTCGTATTCCAATAGTGTTTCTAGGATCTTCGCCTGATAAAAACTGTCCCCATGTGGCTCCATCAAAAATTCCTGAAAACTTATTGAAATTATTGGACATTTCTTTTTTCAATATTGGTTTGGCCCATGGCTGAAAACCAGTTCTATCTGAGAAGTTTGTAGGAAGTATTTCTACACGTTGTTTATATCTTTTTGAATAATCTCTAAGCATGATCATATCATTCTTAAATAGCTTGGAGATCATTTGTGAACTAAAATAATTCATCAAGTTTTCAACTGCACCTTTATTTTTAAAATATACAATACTTGGAACTGCCTCAAATTCATTAATAATAGGGAATGCAACCTCTTTATTTATTAGATCCATTTGATCAAAAGGGAAATTATTCAAAATTAACACATCGCATTCAATTTGCAGGATAGATTCGTTGTTAATTTTTTGACTCAGCTGGGCTATTGCATGGAATCTCGCAAGAGTATTGAACCAAAATCCTTTGCGAAAAGATGAACTAATTACATCGAATCTTTTTAGTTCGTCCCAAACATCTAGAGGAGATTGGATTAGGTCACAATCTATGCCTAGCCCGCTCACAATTTCAATATTTGATTTTAAATCACTCAAGTATATTACATTTCTATTTGGAAATCTTTCTTGAAAGCTTTTCAAGTTGCACACTGCATACCTGGGTATCCTTTGATTAAGGTATACAAATACTGATTTCATTTAACAATTAATTGCGTTTTAAAATAATCAATAGTTTTTTTAAGCCCTTGTTCTCTGTCAATTATAGGATTCCAATTCAGTAATTGTTTTGCCAATTTTATATCAGGTTCTCTGTTTGAAGGGTCGTCTTTTGGTAGAGGTGAATAAGCGATTTGGCTATCAGATTCACACAAATCGATGATTTCTTTCGCAAGTTCATTAATAGTTATTGAATTTGGATTTCCAAGATTTATTGGCCCTATATTTTGTTTTTGTCTGTAAAACTTAAGTATGGCAGCGATTAGGTCATCCACATAGCATAGGGATCTGGTGTGTTTTCCATCCCCATAAATTGTTAAATCTTCACCCTTTAAAGCTTGAACAATAAAATTACTTACGACTCTTCCATCATCAATTTTCATTAGTGGGCCATAGGTATTGAATATTCGAGCGATTCTGATGTCTATTCCAAAGTTCCGGTGATAATCCATAAAAAGTGTTTCTGCAGCCCTTTTCCCCTCGTCGTAGCACGCCCGAATACCAATCGGGTTTACATTTCCCCAGTATGACTCACTTTGAGGAGTAGTAATAGGATCTCCATAAATTTCTGAAGTGCTTGCCTGCAAGACTGTACAATTATTTCTCTTAGCTAATTCTAGAACGTTTAATGCACCTAAAAAACTAGTTTTGATCGTTTCGACGGGATAATTCTGATAATGAACAGGACTAGCAGGGCAGGCTAAGTTAAATATACCGTCAACTTCTAAGTCAATATATTCCTGTACGTTTTGTTGAATAAATCTAAAATTTATATTGCCAAGTAAAGTTCTAATGTTATTTAACGCCCCAGTATAAAGATTATCAAGACAATAAACGAAATATCCTTCATCGAGTAAGCGCATACATAAATGCGTGCCTAAGAATCCAGCGCCGCCAGTAACTAGAATTCTATGTTGCGATTGGGGAGGCGACTTTAACATAAGCGTATTATACTAAATTCCTAAGACGTAGGTGAAAACATGTACATTACAATTTGATAAATTTACTTAGAGTTGAACCTAAGTTCTTATTTTAATTTTCTATTTCCTTCAAAATTTGATTTGTAGTGTCCACTTTCGCTACCTTGAAAAAATAATGGAGGCTCACACCAATATGTCTTAATTTTAAGGACTCGCGATGCTACTTGAAGTAGAAAATCTATAGGGAGATAATTTGGTAATCCATGTCTTCCAACTGCTTCTATGATTTCTCTTGCTGCATCAAGGGAAATCAAATATGCACACGCATTACGAGTGCTTGCTGGTCTAATACGATAAAATAGATTTCGCCTTTTAGTGAATTTATTCAACTTAAAATTCATATCATTTGAAGAATTCAAATGAAAAATTCTCTTTCCTTTTGAGTATTTTTCAGGTATGGCATTTAGGATACTTAAATCTGGAAAGAGATGTGAATTAAACACAGCATCGTCCTCAAGTACAAGTATCCATGGAGATTTATCTTGAACACCTTTCACTAAAGCTAGTAAGTGCTGTGAACAAACTTGAATTATAGCCTCAGACGGTACAAATTGATAAGCTTCTTTTAGAAATTTATGATACGACTTTGTCGATTCGCGAAAGATACTTTTAGGCAAGTATCTTGCAATAATTGCCTTACTGTGGGCTACAAGCCTATTTTGAGTACTCGCATAAGAATTTCCTAAAAAAATAGTTACAAGTTTCTCCGTAGATAATGCACAAAAGTATTCTTCATACTCATTTATAGATTTCTTTTTTAAAAATAAAACTAATTCATTATTCTCTTGCACAACCAAATTTTCATCAATCCATGTAGGCATCAACTCTCTAATTATACTATTTTCTAAGTAAGATTTTCTCTCACTAAGTAGAGAAAAGTGTATTATATAAGTTGCAATTTTATTATTAGATATCATGACAAAATCTTAATATTATATTAAACATTTATTGATTATAGTCTATTTAAGAACGGAAAGATGTTTTTGCTTTGAAGTAATGTACGACTACGTGTCGTATGTGGCTAATTGCCAAATTTCTTTTTAAAAAATCTTGGCAAAACAATCCAATTATAAGAAATAACGGAATTTCAATAATTGTTTTTAACCTAATTGACTCGGTCCAGTCGTACCTGTTTGCAAGTAGGATAGTCGAAAGAGGTAGCGCATAAAACGACACAAAATGATAGAAAACAGAGGGATTTATCCCTAACTCTTTCTTCCTACTTAACAAGTAAAGCACAGACAACGAGACTAAAAGAGTATAAATAGGGAATGAAAAAATACGATTATACACATTAAGAAGAGGATGTCGATCCACAAATAGGTTAGAAGTATATTGAGATGTAGGTGTTGATGCATTCTTAAAATTTAGCCAGACTGATTTAGTTATTCCATATAGAGATTCAAATGGGCTGTTAGTAATGATTTTAGGAAATAAGTGTTCCAAGCGATAGTTATTCACTACACTTTCTGGGGAATTCAATTTACTCACAAATTTTTCTGAATTATTAATGACATGTGAGGGGACAGTAATATCGTCTAAGGATGATTCTGAATAACTTGCCCAGATAACACCCACCTTGTGATAGCCTGCAAATGTGGTTGTGGACGTGGTTCCGAATAAGATTAGTTGTTTCATTGGTAGTGCCAGTAACAGAAGCGCAATTATAATGGAAACTATTTGTAAGGAAAGCCTTTTATTCGATACTGACTTGTTAAAAAAAGTGAAATAAATAGCATAAAGAATTATTGGTATAATTATATGGATTTGAAACACAGTTCTAGTCAAAGTCATAAGTAAAGTAAAAAATAGAAATACACAGAAAACTTTAAGACTTTTCTGTGTAATAGATTTATAGAAGAAGAAGAAGGTTAAGGTCATGAAAAAGGTGGACAAATAGGTACTATCAAGTAATGTCGCACAAAATAAATTACCTGGATATAACGCCCAGACAAAAGTAACAATTAAAGCTGTTAATTTTTTTAATCCAATTAACACTCCAAATTTAAAAACAATAACATTTAGAAAACTATAAATAATGATATGCACGAAATAAATTCTATAGTCTAGAATTAAATCGTTAATTTCAGTATTTTTTAAATTCTCAGGTAGAACCAAAATAAAGCGTAAGATATCAAATATCGGTGGCTGTATGTGTAAATAAAAAAATCCCCAAAATCCACTATTGACAAGGGAGGTGATCTCGACAGTTTGCATTAATTCCTCGGAAGAATATGATTGGAACCTTCCATTAAAGGAGGTTGAAATTGACTTCATTATAAAAATTTCCAAAAACGATAGCAAGAAAAATGACAACAAAAAAATAATTAATTCAATTTTTATAAATATTTTGCTTAAAAGTTTTAAGCACACATATTTTACTTTTTTTGAGCAACACACAATATTTGAAACCCAAAGTATTTTACAAATTTTTCCTCAAACTTTACGATTTTCCATGCGAGAGACCAGCTTAATGGAGCAAAAAAACTCCCAAAACCTTGTATTCCTTGCAGTTTTAATACTTCATAGCCATTAACTTCTAAGAAGACATTCAGTTTTTTCTTTGTAAATCTAGTAATGTGTTGTTGGTCGTAATTTAGGCCACTGGGGATAAATTTCATTACTACTTCAAGAATTGGCCATAAACTAAAATAGTTTGGAGTTGTAATGATCACAAAATGTTGAGGAACTGCGATTCTATTAACATCAAGTAGTAGTTTCCGGAACGACTCTAAAGAAATATGCTCTATAAATTAAATTAGTGTAACTACGTCGGTTTGAATATCCAGATTTAAAATTTGTTTAGTTGTGAAATAAACGTTACTTATATCTTTATAATACTCATTCGCATAATTGACCTGATTGATTGATGAATCAATTCCAATTTTGTTTCCACTTCGCGAGTATTGACCAAGAAAAGTACCAGGCCCGCAACCAATATCCAAATTTAGATCTTTCTTTTCGAAACAAAATGCTTCAACAATTGATCTAAATTTATTGTGATGCCAAAATGATTGGATGCCTTTTTTACGATTATGAACTATGTCATAATAGCCTTTGGGAATTTCTTCGTAATCAAATTTCTTAATTCTTCTAGGATTCCTCATTTGATAATTATACCTTTTGTTGAAATTAACTGAAACTTTTCACAGAGTACTTAGGTTTCTAGGCTTTGTATGGCGTAATTGATATCACCAGAGGCGATAAGATTTTTCCAGAATTCAACCCACAGTTGGGGAGTTTGTCTACTTTGAAAATCTGCATGTTCAAGCCTAAAATCCATTAGCATTTTTTTATTTAATTCGTCGATGCTTGCAACGAACAATATAGGCAATTTTAGCCTCTTTAATGTTTTTGACCATTTAGTTTCAAGCATTACAGGGAAGGAATTTTGATATAACGCTTCCCAAATCCTATGATTTTCAAACCCGTTCCCTTCGCAGCAAAAAATAAATTTATAATTGCGCACTAGATTAAAGTATTTTCTTTCCGAGAGGTATTTTGTGCTTACGTCGAAAATGTATGGAGCGTTAAGTGCTCGATTTGTAACATAATGTCTGACACTATTTGTAGGTGACATTGGTGGGATAAGTATTTTATCTAAAATTGAAAAATTATTGATAGGCCCGTGGTAAGACTCAAACCCCGTCCTGCCTAATCGCTTATTCTCAATACCAATTGGTAATGGAAAAATTCTTGGATCACTCTCTATAGAATTATTCTGTGATACCCATAGTAGAATAGATTGTGGAAGAGCAATAAGATTGTCAAAATTTTTATCACTATTTCCAGTAACTAAGACTTTAGCGCCAATACTGTCAAAATGCGATCCCAATAATTTTTCTAACATATGGCTAGATACAAAAATAGATTTCGAAGACTTTAACTTGTCAACATCAACTTTTTGGTCATTATTTGGACCAAACACGTAATAGTCTGTGCAGTTAGCTATCGAATCGCCAGAAATAAATGGGTAGTTTGTAGTATTTTTCAAATACAACTTATTTATTTTAATTTTTATGCGGTGAAAAATACCTTTGTTGGACAAAATAATCGGTGGAATGCTTGTATTATGGTCTCGTGAAGGTTGAAAGTCCATCTGCAAAGTCACTCCTTTTGATTGGTGGCAACTCTAGTTTATCGCGAGAAATAATAGATTTAGCCAGGGACTCCAACTACTCTATAGTCGTTACTTCGAGAAAAAGAGTACCACCTAAGGATGTTGATGGAATTTGCTGGCTGAGGTTAGATTTACATAGCAGGAGATCTATTAAATTATTCTTAAAAGGCATAAAGTCAATCCAATTCGACAGAATTATTTGTTTGATTGGGGGTACGACACCAAGGCACTTTTCTCAATTAGAAATTAAATTTATTCAAAATTATTATAATACTTTTATTGCCAATCTTTTTTATGTTTTACAAAGTGTGATAGACAACTTGAAAGACGAGTCAAATATCATTGTTATGAGCTCGCGTGCAGTAAATTCTCAAAGTTTTGACCCGCATTATGCGGCAACTAAGGGTGCTCTGGAAAGTTTTATCAATTCAATTTCAAGACATTTGGATAAGAATAAAACAGCAATATGTGTTCGATCAGGCTTGATTATTGGTTCTAAAATGTTTAATCAGATGGACAAAGACCAACGGAAAAAGCATTTTGATATGTCTAGTTATGCACTTTTGAACATTAAACAGATTTGCAATGAAATTTGGAAACTCACTCCAATCAAAACACTGCCCCATAATGGTAGTGTTATTGTCATTGGAGCTGAATACTAATTAAAAAAATAGGGGTAATAGGAGCTGGAATATTTGGCTGCACAAGCGCAGTGCAACTAGCAAAATTAGGATTTGAAGTGTCACTTTTTGATTCTAGCAATGAGATCATGCAATTAGCTTCGAAGAATAATCAAAATCGGCTTCATATGGGTCTCCACTATCCTAGAGATTTACCGACTGCTATTCAATCACGAATCGGCTTTTCTAAATTTATTGAAACCTTTCCAAGTGCCGTTCGATATGATTTTGACAATTACTATGCATTGTCAAAAAAAAATAGCCGAGTATCTAAAGAAGAATTTACGAAATTTATAGTTGAATCGGGTATTGTTGTAAATGCAATTGAAACACCTAAAGATCTTTTTTCGCTGGGATTTGAAGACACTAAAATAAATGGACTTTGGAAATGTCAAGAAGGAGTAATCGATATAGAGAGTCTTTCCCATACCATTCGAGGCGATTTAGAAAGTTGTAATGTTAATCAATATTTAGGCACTAAAGTAAATAAACTAAATTTAGTTGGCAATAAGTGGTTACTTGAATCAGAAAACGACTTGATTGATGAATTTGATTGGATAGTACGTGCGACGTATGGTCAGGACGAAATTCAATCAAATTCACAAAATATAATGAGTAAGACATATGAATTTCACCAAACTATGATCATGGAGGTGAGTTCAAATTATAAACCTTTTGGCTTGACTATTATTGATGGAGATTTTTTAACAATACTTCCAAAAGGTTTTTCAAGCAATTTTCTAATTTATGCTCCTAGTATTAGCATAAGACATAAAATAGAATCATCAACACCTCCTAAATTATGGCAAATAATCAACGAAGTTGATCAGGCAAAATTTTCAATTCAAATTATTGATCGCATAAAAGATTGGATTCCAAATTTTGAAGTATTGAATATTCTGCAAATTTTACAGACTACAAGGAGCATTAAACCGAATAAGTCCAAAACAGATGAACGAACAAGCGACATAAACTTAACAGATAAAAATTTTTTAGATATATGGTCTGGTAAAATTGATCATTGTATTGATATTGCAGAAAAAGTCTGCAAGATAGTAAGTGACGATAAAAGCTGATAAAAACAGGTTATTAGAAACCGATTAGGAGATTCTTAATACTCAGATGATTGAGTTTTTAGGCCTACTAAATAAAGCCAAGACATTTCTTTTTCTTACTTGTATTCAGATCCGGTTTTAAAATAAAAAGAGTTATTTTTCCCAAGATGAAACTATTTTGCCTTAAGCACTAGAGTTGTAAAAGGAATAATTGATTTGAAAAGCAAAAATACAAATGATTTCATCAAGCAATGGCTCTCTAAGGATTTTACCTATAAATATGTGTATAATTCAAAGCCGGGCTAGGAGTCTTGAAAGAATTCAGAGGGGCATATTATGATTTCAACAAAGAATATAAAATGTTTATAATAAGGATAATCCTAAGCTTCTTGCGAAAGAAAGAGTTTATTAAGCTAAACAATTTTGGAAAGCATATCTATTATTATGATTCAAACAAGAAACATGTATTTAGATTATTTGCACCAAGAAGTATAGATAAGGTAACTTGTGATGAAATATTTCAGGAATATATATATAATTTAAAAGGCTTGAATCGTTATGATGAATTAATGGGTGTATATAACAACCAACTGAAGCAAGGTAGAGTGCCATATATATTGGATTTGGGATCAAATATTGGATGTGCTGCATACCAATTTAATAAAATGTTTCCGGATGCCTTAATCGATATGATAGAGCCAGATGTACTAAATAACCAGGTAGCCAAACTAAATTGCTCTACAGAAAATTTCAAAATTAGAACCGCAGCAATTGGTCCAAGAAAAGGGGTTTGCAGAATCACAAATTTAGATTCTGACTCAAATGCATTTCAAATTGATTATCATGAAAAGGGTCTGATTCCCGTCTTAACCGTTCATGAGTTAATTCAAAGTAATAAGCTATATGCTCCCTTTATTTGTAAAATTGATATTGAAGGATTTGAAAGTAAACTTTTTAGCTCCAATTTTAGTTGGGTTAAGCAATTTCCATTAATAATACTTGAGTCACACGACTGGCTTTACCCAAAGAAGCATCTTAGTAGGAATTTTTTGAAAGCTATAAACGAACATTCAAGAGATTTAATTGTGAACAAATCAATTATTTTTTCACTTTTGAACTAATACAAAAGGATTATTTCAAGTTAGTGATTACCGCTTCAAAATCTTTAAGAATCTTATCTTCATTCCAAATCAAACGTGCCGCATTACTAATTTTTGCTTGATTATAAGTATTGATACTCTTAATCATTTGCAGGAAATCCATACTTGCTATTTCTAGCTCAAAACTATTAGCTACCGTACCAAACTCGCTAGAAATTATTCGCTGAGGCCCGCCTGACGGGAAAGCAAAAACTGGCGTTCCACAAGCTAAACTTTCGGTCATCACTTGTGGTAAGTTATCAATTCTTGAAGGAACAAGAGTGATATCGGCAGAAGAATATAAATTGGCAAGCATGTCATCATCATTAATCTGACCTAAATGTGTTGTTTTAAAAGAAAATTCTATATCATTTAATTTATGGCCAAATGTAACCAACTCAAATTCTATATGAGCTGAAACTTTTTCAAGTAAACGAATTCCAAGATCAAAGCCTTTACGCAAATCTTTAAAGTCTGTACCTGCTCCAAATAAAACAATCAATTTGTTTTGGCTAATTGAAAGTTTCTTTCTAGATAACTGTTTATTCTTTGGAGAAAAAGTATTTAAATCAATTGGGTTGGGAATTACTTTGATTAATTCGGAGGCAATACCAAAATCAACTAATTCTTGTGCAATCCATTCTGATGGAGCTATATACCGATTTTTTGGGTTGAGCAATACTTGTTTCCTCTTGCCTGTCCACATATTTAAATTCTTATGTATAGTGCCTAAAAACCCACTTCGAATCATTTGCCTATAATGACCAATCCCGTTAATTATCCAAGGATCATGTAATGTCCAAATAATAGGTTGAGTTATTTTTGAAATTTGGTTTATTGACATCATTTCGCCCTGGCACCAATGAAAATTAAAGATATCCACAGGCTCTCTCATAAGTTTATGGCCGTAGATAGATGGCATAAGATTGAGTGACATATGGCCCCCGTCCGTTAACTTCAATTTACTGCCAATCTGGGCTTGTAGCTGCGTTGCAATTGCAGCAACTTTATGGTCAAACTTCTCCGTAGTGTTATATTGGTAACTAACGTTATTTTTATGAAAAAGAAAAGTTTTATAATCGAAGTTTTTACTTGAATAAAGGAGATTTTCCCATCTTTTAAATGCTCGTGAGGCTCCGCCACCATAATCTGAATAACTCACTAATCCAATTAAATGTTTTTGCATAATCGGTCATTATAACTCAGTAAATTTAGATTAATACACAATTATAAGCTTAGTTATAACTTAAATATTAAAGTATAGGATCGTAACTTGCCAATGATTCATTTATCAAGCCTGATTTAAAAGTTCCTGTCTGGTATTTGTATATTACTATTATAGTATTAGGCTTGATGGTATAATTTTTACATATGAGTGTTAGCCATCCTAAAAATAAATTCACTGAATTGATTGATCATCGAACTCCAATTTTGATTATTGGATTCAACAGGCCAGAGTTGTTACAAAACGTTCTAAAGAATTTTTCTGATGGATCAAGAACTATATATATCTCAATAGACGGTCCTAGAAATGATAAAGAAAAATTCCTAACGGATGCATGCAAAAAAATAGCGTACGCTTTCAAGAAATTTTCCATACAAAATAGGGTACATGTAAAAGCGTGTGGGTATAATCAAGGATGTAAAAAAGCAGTTACATCTGCCATCAATTGGGCGTTTCAATCCGAAGAGGAATTAATTATTTTAGAAGACGATATCGTAATATCTCAAAGTTTTTTAAATTTTTGCGATATAGGGTTAAGTTATTTTAGAATGAACAAAAGTGTATTTCAACTCAGCGGCTGGACGCCTTTGATTGAGGAAATCAATCCTCCAAATGTGTATTTAACTAAGTTTGCACATATTTGGGGCTGGGCTACATGGAAGGATCGTTGGAAATTATTTGACGAGAATCTTGAGAATTGGGACAATTCCCCCCCTTCCAAACTACCGATTTTTCAAGGCTCAAAACTTACAAAAAACTTTGATAAATTTTGGGTAAAAAATTTGTTACAAGTTAGATCTAGTTCAACTGATATTTGGGACACGCAGTGGCTATTTTCAATGTGGAAAAATCAGAGCTATTCTGTATCTCCAGGGTCATCCCTTTGTAAAAACATTGGATTTGATGATCGAGCTACTCATACTCGATATTTACCAGATCAAATGTTCGAGTATCAATTAAAAAGTTACCTTAAAGAACCACCCGAAGCCATGCTAGATTGGAAGATTCTTTTTGGTAACATTGATGTTAGTTTTGAGTGGGATTTTTACCATGAAAAAATTGCGTTCAATATGGATTTTTACGGCCTAAATCTTATTAGCGATAGTTCTCGAAGAA
>Ga0315903_10004812_pt1 | contig 17837 bp, 30 predicted proteins | sample LakEriMetagenome_7_FD_203524 | JGI IMG/M metagenome (GOLD analysis project Ga0315903, IMG submission 203524) | Freshwater fungal communities from buoy surface, Lake Erie, Ohio, United States - Buoy 2 MA119 | ecosystem: Environmental > Aquatic > Freshwater > Lake | place: USA: Lake Erie, Ohio...
TCTATCTTGCTTGGCTTGAAGAAGGCAACACCCCAATCCCCGCAGAGGAGAACACATAATGGCTGTAACAATTAACGCATCAACGACCGCAGGGTTAGTCAATAGCGCTGACACCAGCGGCATACTGCAACTACAAACAGCCAATACAGCGGCGGTCACGATTGATGCTAGCCAGAATGTTGGTGTTGGCACAAGTTCACCTTTGTCAAAACTAGACGTTAAATTTGCAACAAACAAACACGCTATTTTTACAGCGTCTTCATCTTATTCAAATAGCGCTGATTTAGTGGCAGTCAATGACGCTGGTAGTGAGGTTGCTCTTGGATTGGGTGGAAGCGCAGTTCAGTTTTATACAGGCGCTACTGAGCGTATGCGTCTGGATGCTAGTGGTAATTTGGGTGTTGGTACTACAGACCCATCTGGTTATTCGTTTGACACAGGAGTTGATTTAGTTGTTGGAAATAGTACTAATTCGGCTATTTCTGTTGTCTCAAGTACTACTGGAACTGGATATTTAGCATTTGCCGATGGAACAAGTGGAGCAGATAAATATAGGGGATTGCTTGAATATAGCCACACAGATAATTTTCTTGGATTTAGAACAAACGCAGTAGAACGCGCCCGTATAACATCTGGTGGTAATTTAGCATTAGGCACTACAACTTCAAGTTCTGTTATTTCAGGAACTGCTACTGTTTTTGAAGTTGCAAATTCAAACTTAGCCGCTATTGCCATCAATAACACATCAGGAAAGAAATTTAGTATTGCTAGTACAACAGGAAGCGCACTAATTTTTTATGATGAAACCGCTACCGCAGAACGTGCCCGTATAGACTCAAGCGGTAACTTGCTGGTGGGGACTACGACAGCTACAGGTGCAAATGGAGTTACCATTACTCCAAAATATCAACTTTGGAATGCAAGCGATACAAGCCTAACAATGGCTTATTTCCAATATAGCAATACGACTGTTGGTAGTATTTCAAGAACTACAACAGCAACAGCATATAACACCTCATCTGACTACCGCTTAAAGAACACAATCGCTCCGATGACGGGTGCGCTTGCCAAGGTTTCGGCACTAAAGCCTTGCACATACAAGTGGAACGCAGATGGCTCTGACGGTGAAGGATTCATTGCCCACGAGTTAGCTGAAGTCTGCCCTCATGCTGTAACTGGTGAAAAGGATGCTGTTGAAACATATACAGATGAGGATGGTAATGAGCAGACTCGTCCACAATACCAAGGTATTGATGTGTCGTTCCTAGTGGCCACACTCACCGCCGCCATCCAAGAACAACAAGCAATTATTGAATCACTCAAGGCTCGTTTAGATGCCGCTAACCTGTAAGGAATACCATGACTACCACTTGGAAAATCACAAACCTTGACAGCAACACAGCCGATGGTTTTGTAACCACGGCACATTGGACAGCAACCGCAGTAGATGGAGAACACTCTGCCTCTGCCTACGCAACAGTCTCATGGGCTGAAGGTACTCCTACTATTGCCTATTCAAACCTCACAGAAGCAACTGTGTTGGCATGGGTCTGGGAGTCGATAGATAAAGCCGCTACTGAGTCTGCCTTGGCTGCTCAGATTGCTTTGCTTAAAGCGCCTGTAAAGACCTCTGGCACACCTTGGTGAAACGAGAAGCCATCACTCGATCTTGATGGCACATTAAAGGAAAATCATGGGCAACAACACAAAAAACCCTGTGACGATAGATGGAGTTGAGTATTTCTTTGAGGACATGACACAAGAGCAACAAACTCTCGTTAATCATGTGGCAGATTTAGACCGTAAACTGGCTTCTGCTAGATTTAATACCGATCAACTACAAGTAGGTAGGGATGCTTTCTTTTCTATGTTGAAAAGCAAACTAGAAATTGCGGATGTAGAAGCATGAGTCCAGATTTACAAAAATACTATGAAAATAGGTTTGATCTATTCTCACAACAGGGATGGATTGACCTAATGGAAGATATTGATGTAATGTTAGAAGCAATTAATAATGTGTCTACCATTGCAGATGAAAAAAGTTTACAATTTCGTAAAGGCGAGATTTCTATCCTGACTTGGCTGAAAACATTGAAAAGTGTCAGCGAACGAGCATACGAGGATTTGAATGAAAAGAATGTTTGAATTTGCTTGCAATTGCGGGCAGCGCACTGAGGCTCTGGTGATTTATGAGGTCAACAGTATTCAGTGTGGATGCGGTGGGGTAGCTCATCGTGTCGTAAGCGCACCAAAATTCAACTTAGAAGGTTGGTCTGGTCACTTCCCGTCCTCTTATGGGCGGTTTGAGGCTAAACACACTGATAAGTTGAAAGCGGAGCGCAAAGCCAACTCATAAGCATTAAGCCGAGTTGATTATCCTACAACCATTTTGGCAGGAACATAAATATGTTGATTGACAATGAATCTGAGCCGCTAGGCGAACTTGAAGTAGAAGAAACTAAATCCGAACTTCCTGAGAAATACAGGGCTAAAAGTTTAGAGGAGGTCGTACGGATGCACCAAGAGGCTGAAAAGCTCATTGGTAAACAGGCACAAGAGGTCGGTGAAGTCCGTAAACTAGCTGATGAGTTGCTAAAGCAGAACCTTAGTTCTAAACAACAGCATATCAAAGAGGAAGAACCTGAAGTTGACTTTTTTGAGAACCCTCAAAAAGCAGTTCAAAATACGATTGATAGACATCCAGACGTACTCGCGGCTAGACAAGCTGGTCAAGAGTTCAAAAGGATGCAAATTCAACAGAAGTTAGCGCAAGATCATCCTGATTACTCTCAAGTAGTCAATGATTCTGAGTTCCAAAATTGGGTGAAATCCTCACCTGTACGTTTGGGACTGTATGCAAAGGCTGATGGTGATTTTGACTATGATTCGGCTAATGAGTTGTTGTCTACCTTTAAACAACTTCGTGGTATTAAGGCTAAAGAGTCTGAACAAGCGGGTAACGCTCAGAGGACAAAAAGCATGAAAGCCGCACAAGTTGATGTAGGTGGCTCTGGAGAGAGTTCAAAGAGAGTTTACAGACGGACTGACCTAATTCGTCTCAAGATGACAGATCCTTCTAGATATGAGGCATTAAGTGATGAAATCATGCAAGCCTATTCTGAAGGTCGTGTTCGATAATTTAACTTAGGAAATTTAATCATGGCAAATACCGCATTTTCCCCAACAAACAGTGTAACCACTACCTCCGCAGCTAACTTCATTCCAGAAATTTGGAGTGATGAAATTGTTGCCGCCTATAAAAAGAACCTCGTTTTGGCTAATTTGGTCAAGAAGATGTCTTTCAAAGGCAAAAAGGGTGACACTGTTAACATCCCTAGCCCAGCCCGTGGCTCTGCTTCTTTGAAAGCCGCTACTGATGCCGTTACTCTGATTGCAGAGAGCGACACCAACATTCAAGTGTTGATCAACAACCACTATGAATACTCACGTTTGATCGAGGACATCGTTGAAGTTCAAGCCCTGACATCACTGCGTTCTTTCTACACAGAAGACGCTGGTTATGCTTTGGCTCGTCGTATTGACACTGACTTGGTTCGTTTGGGTCGTGCTTTCAATGGTGCTACTGTCGGTACTGATGACTATGCTACTAGCAATACAACCACCAAAGCCTTCATTGGTTCTGATGGTACTACTGCTTACAACAGCACATCTTCAAACGCTGCCGCTTTGACTGATGCCGCTATTCGCCGCACCATTCAGCGTCTGGACGACAACGACATTCCTATGGACGGTCGTTTCTTCCTGATTCCTCCATCAAGCCGTAACACTTTGATGGGTTTGGCTCGTTACACTGAGCAAGCATTCATCGGCAACGGTGATGCAATCCGCAATGGTGAAATTGGTCAGCTCTACGGTATGGCTGTTTTTGCTTCATCTAATGCTGATACTGGTGCTGGTAACTCTGGCGCTGACCGTATCTGCTTGATGGGTCACAAAGACTCTATGGTGTTGGTTGAGCAGTTGGGCATCCGTTCACAGACTCAGTACAAGCAAGAGTACCTCGGTACATTGTTCACTGCTGACACCCTTTATGGCGTGAAAGCTCTGCGTACAAGTGCCACAAGCTCTGCTGCTAACGCTTCTGGAGCATTTGCTTTGGCAGTTCCAGCCTAATTGCAGTTGCGCCCCTCATCCTAGTGGTGGGGGGACTTTTTTAACTTAATTAGGAGTTTTATTATGGCAACCGCATCAGCAGTAACAGTTCGTAGAGGTAACGATCAGTTCCGTGGCCTTTTCAGCGATACATGGGTAGTTCGTGCTACTTTGGACGCTGGATCATTGGTCGATGGCGCTGGCGAGACTGACGACATCACAATCCCAGGCGTTGCTTTGGGTGATATGGTCATTGGCGCATCTTTGGGTGTGGATTTGGTTGGTTTGACAGTAACAGGTTATGTTTCTGCCGCAAACACAGTCAAGTTCCGTATTCAGAATGAGTCTGGATCTACAGCAGACTTGGCTTCTTCAACACTCCGTGTTGTTGTAGCTCGTATGGTGTAAGTAAAAGGGGGCTAAAAACCCCCTTTTTAATGGAGTATTTATGGCTACATTTCGTTGTTTAACAAGTGGACAGACAGTAACATTTGTCCATCAACATGATATTGATAGCATGAAGGGTCATGCAGGTTATGTTCGTATTGATGAAGCACAAGTAGAAACATACGAGAAACCTATGGTTTTAGCACCTCCTACTCCTGTAAAGAAGCTAGGTAGGCCAAAGAAAGTAGCAAATGTCTGATATTGATCCAAGAGAATTTGGCAAGTTAGAAGCCCAAGTTGAGGCTCTACAAACAGAAGTTCATGCTATGCGTGAAGACATCAAAGCCCTCTTAGAGATGGCTAATAAGTCTAAGGGTGGTATGTTTGTGGGAATGGCGATTGCCTCCGTTGTTGGCGGCATCATTTCTTTTATTGCAACCAAAATAGTAAGGTGAAATCATGTACGGAAAAGCCAAGATGACCAGTTCTAAGATGCCTAAAAAGGCTAAGACCATGCCTGTGACTGTAATGGTTGCAGTTGGTAAACCTCGCCCTATGCCTACCCGTGGTGGTCGTACTGCTACTAACATGATGAAGAAATCTGGTCGTGGCAAATGAGTCTATACGCCAATATCAAAGCCAAGCAAGATCGCATCAAGGCTGGTTCTAAGGAAAAGATGCGTAAGGTTGGCTCTAAGGGTGCTCCTACAGAGGCGGCATTTAAGGCTGCGGCTAAGACCGCTAAAAAGGTTAAGTCATGAGCAAGACAGCTACACACTATCTACCCAATGGAAAGGTCTACAAAGGGCCTGTCCACAAAGAAGGTGGTATGTTGATGACGGGTGCAAAGCACACATCTACGAGCCGCAATCTTACCCACACACCTCCTAAAAAGGTGAAGAAATGAAATCTCCTGCTTGGCAAACAAAAGCTGGTAAAAATCCCAAAGGTGGCTTGAATGCCAAGGGGAGAGCATCGTATAATGCAGAAACAGGTGGCAATTTAAAAGCTCCTGTTAAGTCGGGAGACAACCCTCGTAGGGCATCCTTTTTAGCACGAATGGGCAATATGCCTGGCGCTGAGATGAAAGATGGAAAGCCTACCCGACTTTTACTTTCTCTTAGAGCTTGGGGTGCATCGTCCAAGGAAGACGCTAAAGCTAAGGCTAAAGCGATTTCTAAGAGGAACAAATGAGACCAATATCTATAGGCACTAACTTAACAGCAGGGACTAAGACAACAGTCTATACAGTGCCTACTGGTTACTATGCTTTATGGAATCTTTGCTATATCGCCAATCATACTGGCAACAACAAAACAGTAAGCGTTTGGTGGTATGACTCAAGTGCTAATGCAGAGATTTATGTAGTTGATGCTTATCAGATTGCTGCTACTCAATATCTCAGATTTGATGGTGGCGCTTATGTTGTTTTAGAAGAAGGTGATCAAGTAAGAATCACACCTGAAGCTGGTTCATCTATGTCTTCCACCAATACATTCGAGATTTATGGAGCATCAAGACAATGACCTATCTACAATTAGTCAATGATGTACTGATCCGTTTGCGTGAGACGCAAGTATCTACAGTTACACAAACCGCATATTCCACTTTGATTGGCAAGTTTGTCAATGATGCCAAGCGTCAGATTGAAGACTCTTACGCATGGAATGTTCTTGGTCAAACAGTGACTATCACAACCACTGGCGGCACTTACATCTACTCGATGACAGGTGTTGGTCAAAAGTTTCAAGTGATGGATGCTCTGAACACCACAGCCAATGTTGGTTTGCAGAACATCAGCTTTGTTCAAATGAACAGGTTTCAGAACCTAGTACCCGCTATTAGCGGTATTCCTGAGTTCTATGCGTTTGATGGTGTAGATGGCAATGGAGACACTAAAGTAGTTCTCTATGCCCGTCCTGATGGCGTTTACACGATTCCATTTGCTTTGACTGTCCCACAAGCACCTCTCTCCTCTGACAGCACCAATGTTTTAGTTCCTGATGTTCTGGTTGTTCAGAATGCCTATGCTAGAGCCTTGGTAGAGCGTGGTGAAGATGGTGGTTTGAACTCCTCTGAAGCCTATCAACTGTATCGTTCTATGCTTGCTGATTACATTGCCTTGGAAGGCACACGTTATCCAGAGGCTCAAGAATTTATAGCAATATGAGCCAGCCACTCCAAACAGCAAGTATCTCAGCGCCAGGCTTCTTTGGTCTGAATACACAAGACTCTCCGCTTGATTTAGCGGCTGGTTTTGCTTTGGTTGCAACTAACTGCATCATTGATCAATACGGTCGTATTGGTTCTCGTAAGGGTTGGGCAAGGGTTAATTCATCCTCTGGCGATCTTGGTGCTAATAATGTTGGCGTTATCCATGAGTTAGTTCAATCTGATGGAACTCTTACAATTCTGTTTGCAGGTAATAACAAGTTATTCAAGCTAGATGGCTCAAATGCTGTTTCTGAATTGACCTATGGGGGGGGTGGTTCTGCTCCTACCATCACTGCGAGTAATTGGTCATGTGCCTCACTCAATGGAATTACTTATTTCTTCCAAGTTGGGCATGATCCTTTGATATTTGACCCTGCTGTAAGTACAACTACTTATCGCAGAGTTAGTGAAAAAACTGGTTATGTAGGGACTGTTCCTTCTGCGAACATTGTTATCTCTGCCTTTGGTCGTTTGTGGGCGGCTGATACTACTACTGACAATGTAACTGTAGGTTTCTCTGATCTTTTAGCTGGTCATATTTGGAGTACAGGAACATCTGGTACTTTGAATATTGATAGAGTTTGGCCTAATGGTGCTGATGAAATCACAGGTTTGGCAGCGCACAATGGCTTCTTAATCATCTTTGGTAAGCGTCAGATTCTTGTGTATGCCAACGCTACTACCCCTTCTACAATGTCTCTAAGTGACACTGTTGGCGGTATTGGATGTATTGCTAGAGATTCTATTCAGAGTACAGGTAAGGATATTCTGTTCTTGTCTAACTCTGGTGTTAGATCATTTGCAAGAACGATTATTGAGAAGTCTGCTCCTATTGGCGACTTGTCTAAGAACATTCGAAGTGACTTCATGTCTATTGTTGGTAGTGAGACACTTGCCAATATTAAGACTGTTTATTCAGAGACAGAGGCTTTCTATCTGTTGACATTGCCTACTGTTAAAGAAGTGTATTGCTTTGACACTAGGGTTCAATTGCAAGATGGTTCTTTCAGGGTCACAACTTGGAATTCGATTGAGCCAACTGCATTGTTATCTCGTAGAAATGGTGATGTTCTGATTGGCAAGAATGGATATATTGGTAAGTACAGTACATATCAAGACTATACATCTGCTTATCGGATGCAGTACTACACAAACCATGCTGATCTTGGAAATGCCAATGTTACATCATTGTTGAAGCGTCTAAAAGTTATTGTTATTGGTGGAACTAACCAGTTTGTAACGATTAAATGGGGTTTTGATTTTAGTACCAACTATTTGTCTGCTAATTCGTTAATTCCAACACAAGGAATTTATGAGTATGGAATTGGTGAATACAACATTGCAGAGTACTCTAATGGTGTTGCTTTACAAACATTAAGTGTTTCAGCAAGTGGTAGCGGTAAAATTGTACAAACTGGATATGAAGCAAACATCAATGGTTCTGCTTTATCTATACAGCGCATTGAAATTCAATCTAAAGACGGGAAAATGTCATGATTGAAGATATGAAACTAGGAGAATAACTTGTCAAACTATACACAATCCACTAATTTCGCTACGAAAGACTCACTTCCTTCTGGTGATCCACTCAAGATTGTCAAGGGTACTGAGATCAATACTGAGTTTGTCAATATCTCAGTTGCCATTGCAACTAAGGCTGATTTAGCATCTCCTACATTTACTGGAACTCCAGCAGCGCCTACAGCATCTAGCGGAACAAACACCACTCAATTGGCGACTACTGCTTTTGTCACTGCCGCAGTAGCAGCTACGATGGCGGCTTTATATCCTGTAGGCTCTATTTACATCAATGCTGGTGTTTCAACAAACCCTGCGACTTTGTTAGGATTTGGCACTTGGACAGCCTTCGGTGCTGGTCGAGTTATGGTCGGCTTGAATGGTAGCGATGCCCTATTTGACACATTGGAAGAAACAGGTGGTAGTAAGGATGCTATTACTGTAAGTCACACACACACAGCTACATCAACAGTTACTGATCCAACACACCAACATGGAGCATCTTCTGGAAACTTCCTTACAGAAACAGGTACAGGAACATACGCCTATGGCGGGGGTGGCGCTAACATAAGTGTTGTTACCAATACTGCAAGTGTATCTACTGGCGTTACTGTTGCCACAACAGTTGCCTCTGCTGGTTCATCTGGTACTAACGCCAACCTACCGCCATACATTGCTGTTGCGATGTGGAAGCGTACAGCATGATCACTCACCACTTTAGTGATGGTCTATATGCCAAAGAGTCGCAGTTTAGCGAAGGCACAGCCATTCTGAAGCACGTTCACGACTTTAGCCACCTATCTATCTTGGCAAAAGGTAAGGTTGCAGTGATGAAGGGTGAAGATGTAGAGGTTGTTGAAGCGCCAGCTTGCATCGAGATTAAAGCGGGTTTGACGCATGGTGTTAAAGCGTTGACAGATTGTGTTTGGTTTTGTATTCACGCCACTGACGAGAAAGATCCGTCAAAAGTGGACGATATTTTGATTGGAGTTTGATATGCCATATATACAAGCAGGTGCTTCTTTATTGGGTGGTTTGTTAGGTGGACGTTCTGCTAAGAAAGCGGCACAAGCGGAAGCAGCGGCTAAAGCTGAAGCGGCTAAATTAGCGGCTGAAGAGGCAAGGTTTCGTCCTGTTGGCATTACCACAAGATTTGGTCAATCTGATTTTCAGTTTGACCCTAAAACTGGTCGTGTTTCTGGTGCTAATTACTCTTTAGACCCTGCTTTAAGAGGTATGCAAAACCGATTCATGGGTTTAGCAGAAGGTGGTCTGACACAAGCAGAACAAGCACAACAGCAGTTTGCTCCATTGCAAGGCGCTGCTCAAGGCTTGTTTAATCTTGGACAACAGTATCTTGCTGAATCTCCAGAGCAAGCGGCAGAAAAGTACATGCTCAGTAAGCAGAATCTATTAGCTCCAAGCCGTGAGCGTCAATATGGACAGTTGCAGACCAACTTATTTAATACTGGTCGCACTGGTTTAGCTGTGGGTGGTACTGGTTTGCGTCCTGGCGGTGGCGAGGGATTGAGAGCCGCTAATCCTGAAATGGAAGCGTATTACAACGCTATTGCCCAACAAGATGCACAAATAGCAGATCAAGCAATTCAAGCTGGACAACAACAGACTTTATTTGGCGCAGATTTGTACCGCACTGGTGGCAATTTAGGCAATCAAAATTATGCTTTACAGGCCGCAGCTCTTGGCCCTTACCAAGCCTATCTGCAAGGTGCTACAAGTCTAGAGGGTCTTGGTCAACAAGCACTTGATATTGGCTCTGGAATTGGCTCTAAGATCGCCAATCCAACAGGAGCTAATGCTCTGTATGGTGGTGGTATGGGTGCGGCTCAAAGCAACTATGCGGCTAATGCCTATAACCCCTTTGCAACAGCATTAACAGGATTCTCACAGAACCCTGCATTTAGAAACATGAACATGAATACTAGTGGCGCACAAGCGGCATTTTCACAAACAGCATTGGGCGGCTCTGGATTTGGAACTGGTTTAGCTTATAACAATCGAGACTTAGGCGCTTTCCTTTAAGGAGTAAATCATGGCAGAAATCGTCCAATCTTTATTCGGTGTAACACCTGAAATGTATCAACAAAGCCAACAGGCTCGTGCTGATCAACAAGCATTGCAATATGCTCAACTTACTCCTTTCCAACAGGCAAACTATGCCATTAGTCGTGGGGCTAATATGCTTGGTGGTGCTGTTGCTCGTGGTTTAGGTGGTGAAGATCCTGAACTAGCCCGTATTACTGCTAGACAACAGATTTCAGGACAGATTAACTATGCTGATCCAAGATCTATTGCTAGAGGTGTAGAGATGTTGCAACAGGCTGGTGATGGACAGGGAGCAATGATGCTTGCTGATGTTTATCGTAAGGCTGAAAGTGAGAGGGCATTGGCGGCACAGCGTACTGCTGAAAAAATGACTCCACAGGAAAGAAATGCTGCGGCTTATGCAAGAAGTGTTGCAGAACCAGGCACTCCTCAATACAACCAAATTTATCAAACAACATTACAGAGTTTGATTAGCCAAGAGAAACCTGATTTGACTACTCCAGCTCAGAAGAATGCTAGAGACTTTGCATTACGAGCTGGCCCAGAAGGTTCTCCTGCATTCACAGATGCTTATTATGCTAAATTAGAAGAATTTACGAGTAAACCTGAACCAGTTGGAAAAACACCTACAAAAATTGGTGTTGCAGCAGAAGGTAAAAAACAAGTTGTTTATTATGATCCTAATAAAGATGAGCAATTTGTTCTTGATGTTACAGCAGATGGCAAACAAGTTCGCAAACCATATACAGGTAGTGTTGATACAAAAACAATGGACATAAGATTGCCTGGTCAACCTGTTAAAGCAAAAGATTGGATGGACTTTACTCAAAATGTCTTAAGTAAAGATCCAATAATGCAAGATACATCAAGAATTTTGTCTGAAGGGCCAAAACTTATTGGCATTATTAACAATGCAACATCGAATGATATTTCAGCGGCAGCATTACCTAAAGCTTTATCGGCTTTTATTGGCAAAGACAGTAGTTTGTCTAACTTAGATATTCAAACTTTTGCAAGAACAGGCGGTTTAGATAATCGGTTGGCATCGGATGTAAATAAATTCTTTACTGGTAGAGCTACAGAAGTTAAAAAAGAACAAGCGCAACAATTTGCTATTGCTGTTTATCGTGGCGCTTTACTAGAACGCAAGAAAAAATTGCAAGAAAGTGTAACTGAGTATGGTTATGAAGACACTCCAAATTACAAATTTGCTTTAGAAAGCATTGATAAACAACTTGCTCAATTTAAACTTGTTAAAAAAGGTGAAACTCCACCTGCAACAACAACTCAAAGCGATGAAGAGTTGTTAAAAAAGTATCCTGCTAAGGAGAAAAACTAATGGCAACTTATGAACAAGCAATTGAAGCCTTGCGTAGAGCCGATGCAGAGGGCAATGTTGAAGATGCTCAAAGATTAGCTGAGATAGCTAGACGACTACGCCCAGAAGGTGCAGGTGCTGGTAGAGGATTGGTTGGTGGCCCTTCAGCTCGTCCAGCGTCTAGCATGGGTGAATATTTAGGTGTTGAGTTGCAAAGAGGCTTAACAGATACTCCAGCAACCATTGCCGCTGGTGTTAGTGGCTATCAAGGGCCAAATCCACGATTTGCTGGCTCTGGAATACCAGAACTTTTCCAAGCAATTTCTGGTAGAAAAATTCCTGGTGCTGAACTAGACAGACAAGGAATGACTTCAGAGCAAATACAACAGCAATTTGGTGTAGACACAACAACTAGACCCGCAACTGGAGCGCAAAGGTATCTTGGTGCAACAGTGAGAGGAATGTCTGACCCATTAAACTTACTTGGTATAGGCCCAGCTACAAAACTTGGTCTTTTAACAAATGTAGTAGCTGGCGGTCTTGCCAGTACTGGTGGTGAATTTGGCGGTGAAGTTGGTAAACAAATAGGTGGCACAACTGGTCAAGTCACGGGCGGTATTTTGTTTGCTTTGGCATCAGGTGCTGGTGGTGCTAAAGGTGTTGGGTTGATGGCAGAAGCCAAAAATAAAGTTAATCTTAAAGACTTTAATGTTGAAGATTTAGCTGGTGTTGAAGGAACTTCTCAGGCTCAAGATTTGATCAAACGAGCACTACAAGCCGATCCAAACTTACAAAACCGATTAGAAGACATTCGTAAAAAGATTGCTTTTGTTGGTGGTCAACCTGACATCTTGGCTGCGGGAGCTGTTGACAATAGAATTTTGGAAAAAGGCTTAAAAGATTTAGCAACTAAAGATGCAAAGATTGCACAGGACTTAGAAGTAATTTACAAAGATTTGCAGACTGCTGTTCGTACTAAAGCAACTGAATTGTTCCCAAAGCCTAGTGGTGATATACCAATGGCATCTTCCCAAATTGGGAAAGTTGAAATTGATTACACAAAACGCTTGTCGGCTCTTGCTGATCAACAAGCAAAGTTAACTCAATCCTTAAATTTAGCTGGCAATATTACTCCAATTGATCTTGGCAAACCAATTCAAAATATTGTTTTAGCTCAAGAAACTGCGGCTAGAAACGCTCTTAAACCAGAGTATGAGAGTGTAATAACTCAAGCATCTAAACTTGGTGCAATCTTACCTGCTGACCAGACACAAGTTTTATTGAATACTGCTAAAGATTTGTTCATGCAAGATCCTTGGGGTCGCCAATCAGACTTGTTAAAACTTGTTCAGAAGCAATCAGGAGAGTTTTCAAGATTAAGAAAACAAAACCAACTTGATACAACTCTGCCATCTGTGCCAGGCCTTGCTCCTCCAGACTTATCTATTGGTTTGGATATTACAAGCCTAGACTCTTTAAAGAGGCGTGTAGCGGCTGACATTCGTACTATTAAAAACCCTGCAACCAAGGATAAACTTATCTTGTTGCAACAGCGTGTAGACGATGCTTTAAATCAAGTTCAAAACTCTAGTGGCGACATCAATGTTAACTTCCGTGGTGGAAAATCTACTTTTGGTGAAGCAATGTCGCAACTTGATTTGGATTACTACAATAAGGTAGGTATTCCATTCAAAGATGCTGATGCAATACAAAAAATTGGCGCTCAAGAGTATGCAGAAAGAATTGCTCCTCAGTTGGCAAACAGTCCTACAGCAATGACGCAGTTTTTAAAGGTTGCTGGTGATGAAGGTATGCCATTGGCTGAAAAAGCAGTCATGTCTAAGCTATACAACTCTGCTCTAGACAAAGATGGTTACATTGATCCAATAAAACTTAATTCTTTGATTTCAAAGACAAGTAACAATGGTGGTTACAGTGATATTCTTGCTCAACTACCTGCACTCAAATCAAGGCTTGACGATGCCGCAAATAGAGCAAATGTTCTTTCTGCTGAACGGGTTGCTATTGATGATGCATCAAAAGCCGAAAGGATTCGTTTAGGCGATTCATTCTTGTCGAACTACGAAACTGGTGGTGTTGATTCCATTACAAGTCGTATGCTTGGCTCTACTGGTAAAGGTTATCAGACAAAATTCTTTAATGATTTAAAGAGACTGTCTCCTGATGACCAAACTAACACAACTTTAGCGGTTCAAAACGCTATGGTTACAAAGATGTTAGACAACCAGAATCCATTTGCTTATTTAGAGAAGAATAAAGATGCTTTTGTTCGTTTGTTTGGCAAACAGCATTACGATAATTTGGCTTCTTTGGCTGATGTCCAGCGTTTAGCAACCAAAATAGATGTAAACAGTCTTCCTGTAGATCAAGCGGCTATTAAAGAAATGGGTAATTTACAACGCCTTTTAGGAGGTGTTGATCCCAAGCAAGTCTCTGCAATTTTAGTTAACCAGATTTCTAGTGTCTTTAACAAAGGTTTCCGTATTGCTGCGGCTGTTGGTCAGAAAAACATAGATGAGGCAACCAAAGAAGCGCATAGAAAACTGTTTATGGATAAAGGTGGTTTGGATGGCGTGATTAAGGCATCTACTCGTTTGATAAACAAAAAAGGCAAAGAAGTAGAGTTGGCTGACTTTATCAAGCCTGGTGATTTAGCTAATTTGGCAAACTCGTTAGGTATGTCTATTTTGCGTACTGGTTACTTAGGCGCTACTTCTGCGGCTTCACCAAGTGAGGTAATGTCCCCAGAACCAGAATCCTTCTACCAGTACACACCTATGCAGCAATGAAGGATTGGACTATAGCAATTGCCGTAGTCCTTCTTCTTTGTTTTGTAATTTTTTGTAGTTATATTGTTGTTTGGGCATTCCCGTGATCGCCTTTCTTTTGGCGGCAACCATAGAATACCGATGTATTAAATGGACTTGGACAGGTGATGTTTTCAACCGAAGGGTTGTTTGCCTGAAGTGGGAGAGAAAGAAATGATTGATCCAATCACAGCCCTAAATGGCCTACAAAGCGCCATTTCGATGGTTAAGAAGGCTAGTAAGGTAGCCAATGATTTAGGTGGTCTTGCCCCGATGATTGGCAAGATGTTTGATGCAAAGAGCCAAGCAACAAAGGCCATGCTTCAAGCAAAGAGGGAGAAAAAAGGCTCGAACATGGGTGCTGCTCTCCAGATCGAGATGGCACTAGAGCAAGCCAGAGCCTTTGAAGAAGAGTTGAAGATGTTGTTCATGCAAACAGGCAAGATTGATGTCTGGAACAAGATCAAAGCCCGTCAAGCAGAGATGGACTTAGAGGATGCTAAAGAGATTAGTGCCTTGAAGAAAGCTGAGAAAGAAGCCAAGGCCAAAGAAGATGAGATGAATGAGATTGCCATGATCATTGGTGGCATTGCTTTTGTAGTACTTTTAGTATTTATTGGCATTAACGAGTTGATGAGTTTGTGTCCAAAGGGCGGCTGTGGTAGATGAACGAGTACCAGAAGCAATTCGATCTGTTTTGCAGGGTATTCTGCTATGGGTGTATTGCTTGGTGGTTTCTAGGATTCTTGAGGTTCTTGCCTGATGACTTGTCTGACAAGATTGTTAACCTTTTACTTGGAAAGATTGGGTTATGAAAATTACCACTTATCAAGATAACGCTAAGATGCTGTGGGAGGCTCATAGGGTGATCCACCAACAGAATATGCAAAGGTTGGCAGAGTTAAACCATCAAGTCCAGCACCAACAAAAGACCCAAGAGATCAAGACTCAGTGGGTTAAGTCTTCACAAGTGGATGTGATGGCATGAGATATATCTTTTTGTTATTACTGTTAACAGGATGCGAAGACCGCTACAGGTACTTTTGCCAAAATCCTGAGAACTTTGTCCATGCTAACTGCCAGAAGCCTAAGTGTTTATTCACTCAGACTTGCCCTGAATATCTAGTAGCTCCTATTCTTGAAAAAAAGGTTAACGATGTCCAAGAACCAAAGACCAACAATTGAGGAAGTAGAAACCTATGTCTGGGGCTTTGTGGTCGTCATGGTCACATTGATTCTTTGCTTTATTGTGATTGCTTTGCTCTACTCAGTCACCTTTGTGACTCAACCAATTAAGAGTATGGCCCCGATAGATATGGCCTACACCAAGATGTTGAACGACATTGTTCTGCTGATTGTTGGTGGTATCGGTGGAGTTATCGGTAAAAAGGGTGTAGGAACGGCTGTAAACGCCATCCAGAGCGCTGTTTCACCTACCCCGACACCTACCCCGCCACCCGCACCTGTAACGCCTCCTGTGGCTCAAAACACTTGGACTGCAACTACTTCAGCACCTAACTGGTTAAACTTCAAGAACCCTGATTTAGATGAATCTTGGACACCTCCACCTCCTCCGACTACCCCTCCAGATTTGTTAGAAGCAGATCACGAGCGTGAGCAATTGGCGATGGCTAGAAAAGAGGTTGGATAATGTTTGGCATACCACTTCCTTGGCTACTGGTTGGGCTATTCTTTGCCTTGTTTGGCACATATCGTGGTGGATACCATTATGGTTGGTCAGACAGAGATAAAGAGATGCAGATTGAGATTGCCAAGAAGAACGATGAATCTCGTCAGACAGAACAGAAGCTCAACGAGCAATTAAACACTACTGCCAGTAAACTTTTGGAGGTTAACAATGTTGTCACTCAGAAACAGTCTGCTCTTGATCGTGCTATTCGGGATGGTAGGGTGCGCCTCCCCGCCTCAAGTTGTGTACAAGCCCCCACAAGTACCCCCGTTGCCCCCACAGATACAAAAGCAACCAGTGAACCTGACAGAGCGCCTGACCCAACTCCTGATGCCGACAGAGCAACCCTCCAAGCCATTGCCGAAATAGTGGCACAGGGTGACAGGAATACTGCTGCACTCAATGCCTGTGTGGACTCGTATAACCAGATGAGAGACTTGTTGAATGATAAACGCTGAACAACTCAAACAACTTCACATTGGCCCTGAGTGGCTAGATGGTTTAAACGCCACCTTTGAGCGTTTTGACATTATGAATCCACTAAGAAAAGCGGCTTTCATTGGTCAATGTGGGCATGAGTGTGGGAACTTTAAGATTCTTGAGGAAAACCTGAACTATCGTGCAGAGGCTCTACAGAAACTATGGCCTAGAAGGTTTGATACTACTAAAGCACAGATGTGCGCTCGTAATCCTAAGTTAATTGCTAATACTGTTTACTCTAGTCGGATGGGAAACAGGGATGAGGCTTCTGGTGATGGCTATCGTTTCAGAGGTCGTGGGTGTATCCAGTTGACAGGACACGCCAACTATTACCATGCTGGTCAGGCTTTAGGGGTGGATTTTGTGATGAATCCAGACCTTGTGGCGACTCCAATGTATGCTGCCCTTACTGCGGGATGGTTTTGGGACACCCATAAGCTAAATATTCTTGCTGACAATAAAGACTGGAAAGCTATGTGCAAGCGCATAAATGGTGGTTATATTGGTTTGGCAGACAGAGAAAAGCACATTGCCCATGCTCTCTCTGTCCTTACTGCTTAACCTTTCATCCTTCTTACGAAAGAAGCAAAGCTAGATGCTGTGTCGCCAAGGGGCTTCATCTTGTCAAACTCTAGGGCTACCTCTTCTAGCGTTCTGGTTCTAACAGGACAATTACGCCCTTGGTTACAGTCATAAGTGCAACAGTCCATTCCGCTGCTCTTAGGCTTGTTTTCTCTGGCAATACGCTCGAATTCGTAATCTTCATCAGATTTCATTTCTTCTCCTGCAAAGAGATAGGCATATAGATGCAAGCCTTGTCCTTGCTGTTGATGCAAGAAACATGAATGACATCCTTTAAACCAAAGCGTTTACAGTTCTGACACTTGGCATCAGGCTCTTTTGGTAGACAACCAATCAGTTTAAACACGCTCATCTCACTCCCCTTGGTTTCTCTGGTGGAGGAGGAAGCATCTTCTCTGAGGGTGGAGTCCATCCATGCTTTCTCCACAGCGTTTGAACGTCTGATCCTGATTCCCACTTAAAGTCTTTCATGGGCATAGATGGATAGCTGATCTTGGAATGCGGTGGAAGTATCATTTGATTACCCTCATAACACGTTGATTTCTGCCTGATTTACCAGCTTTTGTCCCAATAATCTCAATAAATCCCTTATCCAACAAAGCACGATAACGGGCTGTTATTGAGGAATATGGGTAGTTTG
>Ga0315903_10004813_pt1 | contig 17832 bp, 14 predicted proteins | sample LakEriMetagenome_7_FD_203524 | JGI IMG/M metagenome (GOLD analysis project Ga0315903, IMG submission 203524) | Freshwater fungal communities from buoy surface, Lake Erie, Ohio, United States - Buoy 2 MA119 | ecosystem: Environmental > Aquatic > Freshwater > Lake | place: USA: Lake Erie, Ohio...
GCGAATTTGAACACAAGGGAGCGCGCGCGTCTCGCCCGCATAGCTTTCCACTCTGCATACTAGAAAGAAATTTAAATGAGGAAGGCAGGAAATCAGGAATGCTTCGCTCCCATCTTTTCCTGCCTTCCTGCGTTCCTTATTCTAAACCATTCAGTGCGGTTGGTAAACGCTCTAGTCGGGTGCGCAAATCCCTTAGGTCTCAACCCCAACAAGGGAGCGCGGGCGTCTCGCCCGCATCTTCAGAGTATCCTAGAGGGCAGGATGCCCGCGCTCCCCTTTACGAAGGCATCAATTTATCTAAGGTTATTTCGGACGGGTCCGCAGGATCATGTTTGGATTCCTCAGGATTTTATTGATCTCGGATCTCGTGCCGCGGTGGACAAGGCACTCTCGCGCAACTGCAAAAGCGGCCTCATCAACCGTGCGGGTCGCGGACTTTACCATGTGCCTAGGAATCACCCCGCGCTCGGTTCACTCGGTCCCAGCTACAACGCGATGCAGGATCTCGTCCAGCGCAAGGCTGGCGGCAGCGTCTTTTCCACCGGGGCCCACGCCGCCAACGCGCTCGGACTCAGCGATCAAGTGCCCATGAAAAGCTGGCACCTCACCACCGCCGATCTTCCTGGAGTGGGGCGTTTTCAGTTTACGCCACCTATGACGCCTTGGTCGCTAATTTCGGTTCTAGAGCGCCATTTATGGCGCTTTAAATGATTTTTATTAACGCGTCTTATGTGGCGTTTTAAATTGACAATTCATGATAACGCGCCACTTTAGACGTGTATGAAGATGGACTCCAAGATGACGGACGAAGCGCTATTGCGGCTGCTCGGGGAGCGCCTGTCCGGCATTCGGCTGGCGCGCAACCTTACGCAGCAACATTTGGCGGAACAGGCGGGACTCGGCCTGCGGACGGTGCAGAGGCTGGAACTGGGGGCGGCGGCGACGCAGTTGTCGGGATTCATCCGCGTGTGCCGGGCGCTCGGGCTGGTGGATAATCTTGAGGCATTCATCCCGGAGCCAACGGTGAGCCCGATGGCGCAATTAAAACAAGCGGGTCGGAAGCGCCAGCGGGCGACGGGCAAAAAGGCGGCGGTGGGGACACCGAAAAAATGGACATGGGGTGAGCCGGCATGATCGCGAAGGTGCAGCTCTGGGGCCGGACGATCGGCGCAGTGTCGCTCGACGAAGAACGCGAGGTCGCGGCATTCCAATACGACGCGGACTTCGCGCGCAGCGGGATCGAGCTATCACCGCTAGTCATGCCGCTGAGCGAGCGGGTGTATGAATTTCCGGCGCTACCGCGAACCACATTTCACGGCCTGCCGGGGCTGCTGGCGGATTCGCTGCCAGACAAGTTCGGTAATGCGCTGATTGACGCGTGGCTGGCGACACAAGGCCGCACATCGGAAAGTTTCAACGCGGTGGAGCGGCTCTGCTACACGGGCGCGCGAGGCATGGGCGCATTGGAATTTGCGCCGGTGATGGGACCAAAAACTCGCAGAGCGTCGAAGATCGAAGTGGACGCGCTGGTGCGATTGGCCGGAGAGGTGCTGACGCATCGCGACAATTTACGGGGACATTTTCACGAAGCAGGGAAGGAGCAAGCACTGCGGGATATTTTGAGCGTGGGCACATCCGCCGGCGGCGCACGGGCCAAGGCGGTGATCGCGTGGAATCGCACGACGAACGAGGTGCACTCGGGGCAGATCGCGGCAGGCGAGGGTTTCGACTACTGGCTGCTGAAATTCGACGGCGTGGCGGGCAACAAGGATAAAGAACTGGAGGACCCCAAAGGCTACGGCGCCATCGAGTATGCCTATCACCTGATGGCGAAGGCGGCGGGCATCAGCATGAGCGAGTGCCGTTTGCTGGAAGAGAACGGACGGCGGCACTTCATGACGCGCCGTTTTGACCGGCTGGCGGGAGGCGCGAAGCTGCACATGCAGTCGCTCTGCGCATTGGCGCATTTCGATTTCAACCAGGCCGGAGCCTACAGCTACGAGCAGGCCCTGCTGACAATCCGACAGCTCGAGCTGGCGATGGAGGCGGTGGAGGCGGTGGAGGAGCAGTTCCGGCGGATGGTCTTCAACATCGTGGCCCGAAATCAGGATGACCATGTGAAGAACATCGCCTTCCTGATGAATCAGCTAGGTGAGTGGTCGCTCGCGCCGGCCTTCGACGTGACCTACAGCTACAATCCGGGCGGCGCATGGACGGCGATGCACCAGATGACGTTGAACGGAAAACGGGACGGTTTCGCGCTGGCGGATTTCGAGGCATGCAGGAAGGCGGCATTGATGAAGCGCGGGCGCGCGGCATCCATCATCGAGGAAGTGCAGGCCGCAGTGAAACGCTGGCCGGAGTTTGCGGCGGAAGCCAAGCTCTCAGACGAATGGCGGAACAAGATTCAGAAAACCCACCGGCTAACTTTCCCCAAAGCATGACCCTCAACGAATCCATCGTCGAAGAAGAGCAGGGGAGGTGAGAGTGGAGTTAGCTGAAATGATTTACTATCAGAAATCTATCAAACTTCATCAATTCAGATTTTCCTTCTCGTAGCAATAAAGCATCTTTAAAGATAAGCGATATCTCGAAAACGTTAAGATGCGACACCTGACCCCAAAGACTAGAAGATGCGACACCTGACCCCAAAGACTAGATCGACGAATTTCAATTTCTTGGTTTTACTTTTTAAGCCACTTGCGGCCTTTATCAGATATTTCCCATATCCCGTTTTTGGATTTTTTCATGCGTCCGTCTTCGTTGACCATGGTGTTTCTTGCCCATTGAGCTGCGTTGCGCCAGCGAATCTGTTTCTCATCTGACTTATGTGCTTCATAGTCGATAGGTTTTAGAATGCTCTTCATCTTTTCTCCAACGCGGTCCAGCACGAGCTTTGTTTTAGCACTACCTCCCATTTCCACTAATGATTCAAGGATAGCCCGATAGTAAGCCGTGTGCGGGGTGATCTCACCTTTTTTCTTTTTGCCAAAAAATCGTTTACTAACAATTTCTTGCACCGCCGGGCTGGCTCCATCCCTCAGATCTTCAAGTTCATCCCATTCAGAAACAAGGGTTTCAACTTTCTTCTGAAAGGTCAGCAGGCGCTTAGCGAAGTCGATGACGGAGGTGGCGGTGTCGTAGTCGCCGCCTTGCATTGCCTTGGCTCCCTCATTTCGGATACGCTGCTCTTCTTCTGCTAGTGAATCACGAAGTAAGGCGAGTGCAGCGGAAACGTCGTTCTGATCGGATGGGGTGTTCATGATTTTTTTTCTGATTTGTGTAGCTAGTCGAAAGTTTGCTCACTCAGTCAGCGAAGCCTGCTACGAGCCGCCATTTTCCATTTGATTGGCGGGCATAGAGTTGCCCGGCTCCCCATCCTATGCCTTCTCCATGGCGTCTCCAGCAGGGAATGCAGAAATTAGCCCACATGCTTTGCCCTCTCACTTTGCCGTCCACATAAAATCCACGCTCGCAGAAATCTCGTCCGCACTGATCGCAGTTTTTAGCAGCATAGCCATAGTCCGTTTCATGAGCTTCCACTTCTTCTGAGGAAACTAATTTTGCTAACTCCCGTTCATCATCATCTACAGGCAGTAGTTCAAACGGTTTAAACTCCTTCTCCGAGTCATCTTCTTCATCTTCTTCATCCTCCTCATCCTCCTCCTCCTCTGATGCTTCGTCTTCTATTTCTTCATCCTCCATTTCTTCGAGCAAGGTATTAGATTCATCAGTTAATCTGAGTGAATATCCGCCCGCGGAAAGATCTATCCGCTCAACTGATTCAGGGAACTCAACAACATCCGGGACGATCCAGTGGCTTGCCAGGAAGTCTGAGTAATCTGATTCACTATCGGGATAGATAGACCAACAAGATGAGGTGAATGTGTCTCCTCCGGTGGACGGGCGATGAAAGTGGCCTCCGTTCTGAATTTTCACTTCTCCGTCATTGAATTGTATTTCCCACCAATCAAATACCTTGATGTCGCCGAAAAATTTATGAGGACCACTCAGCGAGAGATTGATATAATTAAGCTCAGCGATTCGCGGTATTTTTGATAGGACATGCTGGAGCTTGGAGATCGTTACCCGTTCTGCCGGACGGACCCATGAAGCTTCCATCAATTTGTTCAAGAGATCTGATGCGCTACGAATAAGAACCCAATCTTCTTCCTTTGTCAGATAGTGATTTTGCGTTCCCATATTATTTTGTTAAAGCGTTTTTAAGTTTGTGGTGAAGGTAGGCGGTTGGATTAGGTTCAGAGCTTTATCATCGCTGCGGGAAGGTTCGCGAGATCCATGTTATCATCGGTCGTTCCATAAAGTTCTTCCGTAATTCTATCCGCAAAGTCAGTGCCGCTCCTACCATTGAGATTTGATTGCTTGATCTTATCAAGTAAATCAGGGCAATGCTTGGATAGACAACTCTTGATCGATTCGGCTTCTTCAGGAGGCAGGAGTGGAGATATGACAACTTCTTGGATTAGTTCCATGACGTCGATATTCGTCACCAGAACCCCTGTGGCTCCTTCCGGACAATGAGCGACCAAGCGAACTTCTGCTTCATGCTTATATTCTACCACCTTGAGAAAATAGGGTCTTAGAAGTTTATCTGGACTATCATGAATCAGGCGCTGTAAGGAATTTTCTGCACACGGGCGTCGGTCCACGTAGATCATATCGGTGATGATTTTCTCTTTCCCGGGTGGAAATGCCTTGGCCAGTTGGTCAATGGTCGTTCTAACAGCGATACCCCGATCTCCATAAATAGACCACATAGCAGCGGATTCGAGATCTGAACGGAACCAACACCATGCGGCACGCCTGCGCGCTAGAAATTCTGAGAATGCCTCTCCAACAACACGTCCTGACAGATTTGCGGAAGTGGGGTTTAGCCCAAGGAAGTGCTGCATCGCCGGATCTAGATTTCCACGAAGCCAGCTTTCTGTTTGGCTTCCCAAGCCCTGACGATCTAGTTCGTTCCATAAATCCTGATAAAAATCATAACCTAATTTTCCTTCCAGAGGGTCCATTGCCTCAAGTGATGCTATCGATGGAAGCCATGCCTTACCCTCAAGTAGCAACCAAAAGGTGCTTAATTTCATGTAGCGCCATAGCGTATCGGTGGATTGTTGCATCGTTTCAAAAAGGAAAGGTATGGCACAATAAGAACTGTTTCGGTGAGGGTAAGGATAATGAGGCCGTAAAGATGATTATTCATCATTTAGAACAGAAAATGAGTTGGGTGCATCAATCGTAAGATACCTCCCAGCTTTATGTATTCTACCGCCAATCTCTATGTTATGTCCGGCCAAGTGAGCCTCGTTGGCTAATTTGTATTGCTCCTGATTCAAGGTCACTTTCACGCGCCTTGGAGAGTCACCAACCAGCGCATAAACAAACACCTCCCCACCAAATAAGACTTTCTCACTTTCAATGCGGGTCACTGGCCCTGTGATAACAAGTTCGTCATCCCAGTCTTGTTCCTTTAATCTAAGTGCAGCGGATCGGAGATAAGAGAAGTCACCATCAAGAAAGCGCGATTTGGTATGGAGTTCTGGGATGCGACGGTTGCGTGCCCAGGTGATTTGGGTGTCCAATGTATTTCCATTTGTCCCTTCGCCAATGTTCGAGATGGCCTCGCACAGATTGGCGCTAACCCCGTGCTCGATAGCATGCAAGAACGGTTCTAGTGATGGCCTAGCAACCTGTGAACGTAATGCGGTCTCTAAAGAGTTCAACCCGGTTACTAGGCTTCGTGTTACTTTGCGTTCGAAAGGCAATGCGGACTCGCTTTCCTCTCCATCAAAGAGATCTGGCGTCACAGGAAACACAATAGTTAGAATGTAACTACCGATTTCCGTCTGCCCAAGCTTTACGGTTTTGAGAAAATCCTCCGCTTGTGTTCCTGCACGTGCCAGATGATAGGCTTTGGGAGAAAGCGCTGAGCGGGCAGCCGCCTGGACTATTTTCTGGGCATTGTCGAACAGCAGAATCCCCTGATTTAATGTCACCTCTCCGTCATCAAAAAGCGGATTAGCCAGTCTAATTCGAAATACATCTGAGGACGCATAGGCGAGATCACGAAGGACTGAATCCTGAGAGCGCCCCTCGAATTTTGAGAGGCTTGAAACGATCTCTTGCATCCTCCTTTCATAATCAGCTAAGTCGCTTGCAAGAGGAACGAGAAGAGAGTGCTCATTCTTTTCGAAAACACTAGCCTCGTTACCGTAGTTACCAAGACACGACCAGCCCGTGGAACGTATGTAAGCTGCTACATCGTGAGCCGAGATATGTGAGATCTGATGGGAGCTGCCGGTCATAGGCTAGAAAATTTGTTACGAGTTTCATTAAGAAGATCGGTCAGGATATTCGGTGTGAAAAGATTTGTGCGAGGAATCGTAAGAGTTACCGATGTATCGTTATCCGTAGGAGGAGCGTTGGCTAAACTTAACCACCATGCGGCGTGCCGTAGGATCGCCTTTTCGGCAGAAATCTCCATCCAGTCCACGCAATTTTCCGGAACGAAAAGAACAACCAGGATGCGCGGCATAATCGTTTGGCGCGATAGATCCTGGTAATTTTTAATTTTCAGGGGGAATTTAAGGTCGCCTTCTGCAGGTAGTGGTTCTGCCGTACACTTGAGCTGTATATCAATTTTTTCGGCCATGCCGCCGGCGCGCCCAATAGTGATGTCGATACTGTCGTCATCCACCTCGTAAGTGGAAACATTAAGACCCACAATGCTTGCGACTGCTCTAGCGTAAGCAGCACTGAATTGTTCTTTTTGGTTATTCAGGGTCATCTGAGAGATAGCATGTTTTTGAAGTTGCTGTGGGAATTACAATCTTACTTTCAAGACTAGAAAACTGATTTAAAAGCTTAGGTTTGTGAAGTTCTGATTTTCTAATGAGAAATACTTCCTAGTCCTCGATCAGGTCGATTTCTGCTGGGGTGAGATCAAAAAGGCGGTAAACGATGGTGTTGATCTCGGTTTCTAGGATGGCGAGGGTTTCACTGTCTCTTGCGGCGGTGGCGGTAGCACAGGCTTCGGCTAACTCGGCGAGTCGGTTTTTGTCTGTTTGTGACGCGGGTGGAATCGGGAATTGCTCAACGAAAATTTTACTTGGTTCCCAAAAACCATTCATCAAAGGAGATAGATAAAATGGGAAGATGAATGTGATGAGGTTCGAATTGAGAATAGCTGCTAAATCTGGCCCACAATCAGTGAGGGTGAAGGCTTTTTGGTTCGTGTAAATTAGATTAGGTTCGAAATGAAATTCATTTCTAGAGCATTGGTTAGGATAGAAAATCTTTGGCTGTTTAAATTCATCCCAATATGCACATGAACGAAGCTCCCAAAAATAAACCCCCTGATCATCGCGTTCTTTGAGCCGCTGCCAGTGCGTCACACCTTTTTTATCCTTAATGTTTTTCAGTGATTCAAAATGTGCGGCAATGGCTGGATAGGCCTCACTAAATTTTTCCCACGGCTTCTCCTCGCCTTTCCATGGGTGGGCGACGTTTGCGGAAGACTCGATTTTAATAAGATAGAGATCGGCATGAGTCGCCTGCCAGCGTTTCACATCGCGGCCACGCAGGAATGGCTTAATGATCTCTTCCGACTTCGGATCGGCGGCGATGAGTTCGGAACGTTTTTTCTCATCGATGACAAATGCTTCGTTAAAGCCGGTTTTGATCCCGTAGTAGAACCGTCCGTTAACATATTCACCAAGCGGAGTGCCGGTTTCGCGAAGTTTGGTGAGAAGGGCTTGGATGGCTGGCGAGACAAGACGCCAGCCATCGTGGGTCAGCGAGGATTGAGCGACAGGAAAGGCTTTGGCAATCTCAAGCGGCAAGGCTGAAGAAGGCTTTGTCTGATCCCAAGCGAGGGCAGCCGTTTGGTGATTCGCTGGGGCGGTTTCCTTTTGCCCGATGAGGATGGAAGCGTAGGCGATTACGCCGTTGAAGACGGGCGCGTCGCGGAAGTCGATTAGGGTGTGAAGGGTGAGATTTTCCGCAAGGTATTGGCGGAGCTTTTCCCCGTATCCCGCCCGGTAGAATTTGTTAGAGGTGATGAAAGTAAGAACGCCAGAGGGTTTCAGTAGGGTGGTTGCGCGCTCATAGAAATAGACCAATAAATCAGCTGTGCCGGTGTAGGTGGTGTAGCCTTCTTTTTCTAAGAGGGGTTTCTGTTCCTTGATAAGCTCATGCCGGACGTAAGGTGGATTGGCAATGACGATGTCAAAGCCTCCGCTCTCAAAGACATCTCGGAAAAGGAGATGCCAGAGGAAATAGGGACGCTCGGGGAGCCGGGTCGTGTCTTCCAGTAACTTGTGGGCGGCTTGCAAGCACGTGAGGTCAGCGGCGAGAGACTGAAGCGTTTTTGCAGACTTGGCGGTAGTCCAGCTTTTGGGCTTGGGGAGCTTGCCGCTGGCGATTTTCTTTTGTTGATCAATGAGAGCGTTTATTTTTTCAAGATCACCGGTGATGCAATGGCGGATGTGAGAGATAACTTGGGAATCGATGGTGTTGCGAAGCTCCGCTTTGCGTTGGGGTTTGCGAGCTGCGAAGTAAGAGCGAATCGCTTCGAGAAGTTCATCCTGCTTTTTTGCGGACTCGCTACGAAACTCCGTTTGTTTTTCGTCGAGCAGATCTAGCTCGACCTGGTTTGAACCGAGAATGGTCTTGAGTTTAAAATCGCGGGCATCAGCTTCTTGATGGATTTCTGAAAGATCGATGCCCTGGAATGATTCTAGGAGGGAGTTTCCCTGCATGATCTTGTAGTCAAGGTTCGGCAATGGGCTGGGCGTTTCCTCATCAACAACAAGGGCGAGCCAGAAGCGGAGGCGGGCAATATCGACTGCGCCAGAATCGAGATCCACGCCGTGAATGCAGTTCGCGATGATGTTTTTCTTCAGAATCGCACGGGCTGCGGGATCGTTGAGTTCGGAGTTAAGAAGGGTGCGGAGATGAACGATCTCGTTCAACATTCCAATGGGGAAAGCGCCGGAGCCGATGGCGGGATCGCAAATTTTCACAACCTCCAGAAGCGTGGCAATGCGTTTGGCGTTCGCCACGCACCAGTTGCCTTTTTCACGGAGATCACCGGGTTCGTGTTGTTCGCAAAGTAACTTGAGTGCTTCATGCTTACCGAGATGAGTTTCCAAATACCGCAGGATGGATTGGCGGCACATGTAGGAGACGATGACTTTTGGAGTGTAATACGCACCTTTGTCTTTGTTATCTTCTAGCAAGTTCTCGAAAATGTGACCGAGCATTTCCGGGTCGATGCCGACCTCGTGATCCTCGGGGTCGTTCTCATCAATGGTGAAGTTGTATTCACCGAAGAAGTCGAAAAGGTTTTCAAAAAGATGCTGTGGGAAGTTGATCGTCTGGAGAGACTGCGGATCCGGCTCGAAGAGGCCGCCGTTAAGAAACGGTATGCGGGTGCCGGTGAGTGGAAAGAGATGATCTTTCCGCTCTGTGTTGAGCGCTTCAAAGAAAAGCGGTGCGAGGTAATCAGCGTGAAAGGATTCTGACTTTTCAGATTGTTTTGCGAGGGCGTAGTAGGTGCGGAGGAAATCTTTGTCGCCTGCTGACCAATCGGGTTGTTGATCCGTCGAGCGAATGGAATCCACCGGTACGTGTAGCCAGCCTTTCTTCTGAAGGAAGGCTAAGAAAATGAGACGACCGAGAAGTTTTTTAGTGAAGTCGCGTATGGGTTTGTCGGCTTTGGACTGTTCTTCTTCTGAATCCAAGATGGGAATGGAGAAACGAGTTCGGGTATCAGCCGTGCGCTGCGGAGATAAAAGCTCCTCAAGAAAGGCTGCGTAGTGCTGCTGGTATTTGGTGAAAAATTCTTTGGAGAGCTTTTCGACAGAAAAGGCTTTCTCAACATCGGAGAGAGTGAGATCGCTACCTTTGCCGATGATTTCAGCGAGCCGTGAAGCAGGCGTGCGACAAGGTTCGTTTTTTCCAAGCAGGAACGTGTAGCGGCGTGGCGCAGTCTCTATGGTGGTAATCTCGAAAGTATCCTCATCTAGGGTAGTTTGCTTGGCAGCGTATGTGAGGCGCCAATCATCTGACTTCGTCTGGTGAAATACAGCGAGAACTGCGGAAGCGCCTGCTTGATCAATGTAGTTAGCCACGTAGTTGCGTAGTGCCACTCGATTACGTGCAAGTTTGACTTGATCTGATGTTTCAACCTCCACCAATGCGATGGTATTGCCATCTGGAAGAGCTATACTTCCTAGCTGGATAGTGGCTTTAACAAATTCTTGAGATATTGAAAGCTGCTGAGGGCTGGAGAAAAATTTTACCGATCCATCTGGGAATATTTCATGGATGATCTCTTGCCAGGCCTCACGATCATAGGATTGATGAAGTCGATGCTGAAGGGGTGAATTGGAAGACATGGTTAGGCTCAGACGGAATTAGAAAATGACTCGGAAAGGATAATGACGGGATCAAGATCTGCGGCAGACAATCCAGCGTTTAGATCTTCTGCTGACTCACCGTCATAACTTGAGAAATCGTAGCGATTAAGAATCTCCAATGTTTTATCGAGAAGCGCAGCGGGCTTGAGCGGGTCTGCTTTTTGAGCTTTTTCGAGCTTCACCAGATCTCGCTGGAGTTTTCCGAAAGCCGCCTTACGAACGGCAATTTGTGCGTTCTTGAGCAACAGCTTTTCATCAGGAGATGCGAGAGTTGGGTGAGCGATGAAAATGTTTAGGAATTGGAGTGCCTTCCGTTCGTTCGGGCCAATTTGATTATCAACAATCTGATCACGCACAGCATCAGATTTCAGGGTTTCATGGTAATGGTTGACTGCTGCGTTTACCTGATCGTGATGGCACTCTGGCAAGGGCACGCTCTTTTCTTTGGCATTTGCATAGAAGATGCGGGCGGCCTCAACAAATGAGAGTTCTTCAACCGTTTTATCTGGGTGGACGTAGTAGAACCCATCGCGGCGACGGTTACGCACAAAGCTGATTGTGCTCTGATCCCGGAGTTTATCTTTCCTTCCGACACGTGCGCGTAGAGGAAGATTACGGATTTCTCTGAAACGCTCAGGGTATTGCTGACGGAATTTACGTAACTCCATCAGCAAGGCGAGTGACTCATCTTTTTCCTCTTCCAGCTCTTTGTCGAAGAGTCCGAAATTATCAACTTCTTCATCTGTCGAATAAATCTGGCTGTCTTCTCCAAGCGCGGAGTGGAACGCTTGGAGTTTGACGAGGGCTTTCTTTTTAAGGTCGATGTCGGCATCTACCTTTGCGGTCGGAAAGAAATTGTAGATGTGAACTTCAGAGGCGGTTGTTCCAATCCGGTTGATACGACCAATCCGCTGCATCAAACGGGTGGAGTTCCATGGTGTATCGTAATTCAAAATAACGTTGGCGCGATGAAGGTTCACGCCCTCAGCAAGAACTTCTGTGGAAATGATGATCTCGTAATCATCCTCTTGTTCGGCAATGGGAACATTGGCGTCAAAGTTTGATTTTACCTTGGGCATACGATCTTTCCGTGTGCTTGAATCAATGGTGAGAATTTTTTGGAATCCGCGCTTCTGTAGCTCCTTTACAAGATAATTCGTTGTTTCCTTGGATTCTGAGAAAACCACGAGCTTTGGCTTGCCGTGAATAGCGGCGGAATGATTGATCCCGGGTAACAGTAGTTCGGTTTTGAGACGGTGAACAAATTCATCAAGTTTCGGATCTTCCTTCACTGCACTCCAGCGCTTGTAGAGATCGTCGAGGATTTCAAGGTCTTTATTCAGCCCAACGAGGAACTTCGGCTCGAAATCCTCAGGGGTGCAAATCTGAAGCGTGGCGTCATCCGCCTGCTTGGAGAGAATAAGCTCAACAAGTTCATCCTCGCGATCTTCGATGATGTATTCTGATACGTTGAGATTCGGTGCGATGTAGATTTTCCCTCGTTCGAACATCGTTACCATAGCTTGAGTGTTGTCGCGGAATCGCTTCAAAGAACTGGTGAAGGCATGGAACGAGCTGTCGAGGCGCTTCAGCAAAAGGGTTCTCATGATGCGGGCGAGCTGTGAAGAAATCTGTTCTGCTTGCTGGTATTTGATCCGCTTTTCTGGAACCAACGCACCGATAGCACGATAACGATTGTAGCTGAGACCTTTATCCAAATCAGCCAAGGTCTGGTCGTAGAGTAGGTCTAACTCGGCGCTCAGTGGATAGAGAATTTTGTGAGGAGGATTTACTTTAGGGAATGTAATTCCCTGTGCATCGAGATCTTTCCGGTAGTCATCGTGATCTCTTAAGTCGGTGCGTGTGCGGCGTATCGTGACTTCCGAAACAATTTTTGTGCGGATCGATTCATAGATTCGCTGGATTTCCAAACGGGCATCTTCGGGGGATAAATCTTTGAGCGCTTTTTGGAACTCTTTCTGACGGTTTGAGAAGAAACGCTGGAGGTTAGGAACTTCTAAGGTGGAATCCTTGCCGTCTTGGAAAAGAAGAAGCTGGTTCTTGATGTCGTTGGGTCGGTTGTTCAGCGGCGTAGCAGAGACGAGGATAACGCGTTTACGGTAATAGCTGCCGTCCGGAAAACGGCGAGTAGTTCGTGTCTTACAAATTCTCTGGAGTTCATCGTAGGACGCTGCGGTATCGTTCCGGAATTTATGTGCTTCATCCACAATCACGAGATCGTATTTCTTCGCATTTTTGATTTTGTGGAGACTGCCGTTGCTGACAACTTTAACGCCTTTCAGTTCGAATTTTTCAATCGTTGTCAGCCAACCATCTTTGAGCGCGGGTGGGATAATGATCAAAGTCTCTGAGAGATGACCCGGAAAGCCATTATGGTAGAAAAATTTCTTAGCGATCAGAATTGCGATGATCGTTTTTCCAAGACCTACAACATCAGCTAGGAAAAAACCTCCGTGTTTCTGAAGGAGTAAGAATCCCTGCGTTACCGCATCCATTTGGTAAGCGAGGCGCATGAATCCCTCTGGTAAATCCGTTTCACTGTTTGGATCATATTCAATCGCAGGACCGAAATATTCGATGAGTAATTTGTAATAGAGTTCGAAAGGAGTGAGATCTTCACGAAGGAAACTATTCTTTGTTACCTCGGTGACTTCTTTGGGAAGAACTGGAACGGATTCATCCCAGAGTTTTTCAAATTCATCGGATGCAAATTTTACATCGGCATAATCGTGGCTTAACGCATTGAACTCGTATGTCTGGTTGTCTTTTTGCGCTCCGAGTCCTGTTGCGCTGAGGTTGGAAGAACCAGTAATGACGTGGCCGGGTTTGTGTTCATTGAAACCAGTCGGAAGGAATATGTAGATCTTGGCGTGGAGACGCTTTGTCGGATGGGCTTTGATCTCAACCTTTTTTGAAACAACATCTTCGACAAATTGGAGGATTCCTATTTCGACATCGCGGGAATAATGGGCATTCTGAATATCTGCGGATAGGGCCTGACGAAATTCTTTGAGTGCCTTGCCAGCATCTGCAAGAAAGAGCTGACCTTTCTTATGGTATTCCTCGACGATGTTATCGACGTTAATACCAACCAGAATACGAACGACTGGGACGTTTACGAGTTTTTCTCGGATCGCAAAGTATCCCGAGGCACGGAGGTAGCCAACTAAAGCATCGAAGCGAGCTATGTCTGGATTATTGTCGAAGATGCCCTCGAATTTCTTGAGCAGAGTGTTGCTGTTGTCGTTGGTGAAGAATCGGGTGGACATTTTTTAGACAATTAACTGATTGCGCCCACATCTGAGCCAATTCCTATCCGCGTGGAAAGCTTCGAGTTGTGTGGACAGATCTGACTCATGAGGTTGGTGTCGTTAAGGGACTGTCGTTAAGGGACAGACCCGAATGGTACGTGATTAAGGCCGATTTCGTTGATTGGACAAAGGGGAGCGCGGGCATCTTGCCCGCTTCAAGGAGGTGGGACGCCTCACCCTAAAGCGACCAAGCAAGCGGGCGGGACGCCCGCGCTCCCTTTTACGCTGCACGATTACCGACGTTAAGGGACAGACCCTTTCTGAGCGGACCCCTTCTGAGCGATTGAGTTTGAAGGGGTTGAGACTCGAACTCACGCCGACTAAGAACGCTTAAATCCTCTTGTCTTCTGTCTAGCTTTGAATGCGGGCGAGACGCCCACGCTCCCTTTATGACATTCTGTCCATCAGAATAGATCATGAGTGAGCGGTGGGTTCATTTCAGGCGTCTCGAGCTCTTTTTGCTACACCAGACAGGAGTGCTGGTTAGGCCGATTTGAATCCAGTATCCAGAAGCGTGTCATCCCATCATGGCGGCCTAATCTTCTCTAAAAATTTCGCTATAATAGCGTGATACCTTCTCGAACTGTATGTGGATGTCGCCGTCGATTTCACACTCCAGCGCTAACTTCGCGAAGACTGGCTTCCAGAACTCGGGTGGTGGTTCCAGTGCATTTGGAACTGAATGCGTATTCCTGCGCTGAAACGTATCCTCGATATCCTGCCTGAGCCTTTGACTGTCGATGTTGTCTGCATCGATCAGTAGCACCAGATCGATCAAATCCTTGACTCGGGTGTTGGTGCGGACGCCACGATGCAGGGTGTATGCATGCACCTTCTGAGCAAAATGTTCTTCGCGTGATATCGATGGGAACTGGCCTGCTGTGATTCCAGCAAAGTCAAGCCAGTCACGAGGTTCTGTCCACTCATAGGGTTCGCGTTGAATATCGCCCATTCCAATATCCAAATGAAATCTAGCAAATAATCTTCCATCCAAGCTGCACTCCACAGGATGGCGTGATCCGCCATAAGGCGCTCCGTCCAAATCCATCACGGGTTCTCCAATCGCATAGACGAAGAAATCCCCCGTATTTCGCGCGGCAGCATTTTGGAGTGACTCAACAAGTTCATCTCCCGGCAGCATTCCGGAGGAAAGTCCTAGATCCAGATCGCGAGTTGCGCGCGCAATTGAGAGCTTCAGTTCCAAAGCATAACCGCCCTTCAGCCTCCACGGAGGACTCCCCTCTGCAAACAATCGCACTAGCAATCGATCAAAGGCTACTTGCCTCCTCATGCGCTGAAGATCCACTCCTTCGGTCTTGGATGCTGCATTGAGCCGATCCTCCAGCGCGCGGCGAAAGGCGAATGCGTTTGCGTAGGATTTCATGGTTTAAAATTGATTCAGTATTCGTTTTAAGACTGGGGTAACCTCCGCACATGTCTTCACTTGCTTGACTTCCGACCTCGTGACCAGTCCTCGTCTCAGACCCTCTGCGAGAGCTTGTTCCAGCATGGTGACGTCTGCGTCCCCAGAAGCGGCGCAATCTTGAATGGAACGCATCACTGTTGTGATGGCATAACCGCGCTCATGGATGACCTCTTTAGGATCCAGCTTGGCTTTGTGCAGCACCAGCACCGCAGGAATTTCGCTATTACGGCGGAAACTCATCGGTACTGTCATATGCAGCTTTGAGGGATTCACATCTGACAAATCACGCAGTGCCAGCGCAGTCGCGTGAGAATACACGCCCTGCGGTTGACCTTTGCGGTCTCTTGACCAGAGCGACCAGAGAACCAGTCGGGCATGCTCCGTTTGAGGATACTGCCGCAGCCGGTAGATACCCCTGTGCTCACGGAGCCAATTTCCCTCTTTCACATGATAGCTGTGCGTGCTGCGAGCGAACCCAGCCTCCTGCGCCTGCGCCATCGTGAAATATCCGTCCTGACTCTCCGCGATGGCGAAGAGATGATCATGATCGGGGGCTGTAGAAGCTGCACACATGTTCGGGATTACTGAACATATATGCATAATAAGAATCCCGCAATCCGAATTTTTGGAACCACTCAATGGGGGGCCTCGCACTTTAACATTTTTTGCTGTGGCTTTATTTCCACGCCAGACAGGAGTGCTGGTTAGGCCGATTTTTACAATCTTTGTCGTGGCCGTGACAAAGATTGTAAGAGCGGGTTATGGGTTTTGGATTTCTTGTTGGATGAGCTTGAGGATGCGGTGCTTGGTGTTCTCGCTCAGGGTGCAGCTGAGGTGTTGGATGTGGAGCTCCATGCCGGGAGTGAGGGTGATGCGTGTGTAGGTGTCTGGATTGGCTTGCGCATTCCGAGTGGGAGAGGGTCTGGGGGTGTGGCCGTTTGGACTGGGGATCTCGGTGAAGAGCATGTCTTGGTATTGCTCGTTGGTCTGGCCAATCAAAGCGGCATGGATGTGTTCCGGTGCGAAGCGGAGGTAGAGTAGCTTGCGGATGAGCAGGGCCTGCAGGTAGTGACGGAAGCCGTAGATGGCGCGGCGCCCGTCTTTATCCGGAGCGTCGAGGCAGCCGAGGGTTTGATAGTAGCGAAGCGTGCGCACGGTGAAGTGATCGCTCACGCGCTTGTCGCCACCTTCATTGGCTTGGGGATAAAATCGACTCACGGCACTGTTCACCCAGTCCACGAGATCGTCCATCGAGAACTCGGCATCCATCCTCTCAACTTGTTCAAGCTCTCTGGCTGCGACGGCGGGGATGTGGAATAAGGGGTCCGGCTTTTGGATTGGGTGTTTCATATCCGGGTGAAAATTAGGGGGTCTGAAAATTTATTGCAACAATTTATTGCAATAATCAAAAAATGCTGCAATGGATCGCCTCCACAGCGCCGCAGTGCCCTTCCGATGGTTGATTAAATCGCCCTTGAAAAGTTCATGCAGCGCTCATTTCAACGTAACTCACAAACCACACATCAACAGCCAGATACACCCATGAAAAAAGACAAACACATCCTCGCCGCCCGACTTGAAAAAGATGTTTACGAACTTTGCCAACCCGGTGGCCGAATGGTCGGCACCCAAGGACATGCCAGAGCGGAAGCCTGGGTGAACCGCCGGCTCAGCGAGATCGGATGCAAGACCTACCGCGGCACAGGTTTCGCTCTGCCCTACCGGGTGAGAGAAACCGATTTCACCAATTTTGCCGGCGTGATCCCCGGTGCCGACCGCTCCCTGCCTCCGGTGCTGATTGGTGCGCACTACGATAGTGTGATTCCGCATCCCTGTGCCGATGACAACGGCGCTGCGGTTGCCATCACCTTGGCGGTTGCCGAGGCCGTTGCCAAATCCGGTGGACTCGAGCGGGATCTGGTCATCGCAATTTTTGATGCCGAGGAGCCACCTTATTTCCTCAGCGAAGCCATGGGGAGTACCCGCTTTTATGAAGATCAGGTGGATGAGCGGGGGATTCACTTCGCGTTGATTTCGGATCTGGTGGGGCATGATGTGACGATCCCGGAAAATTGCCTCAAAGGCCTGGGTGCAAAGATCGCGTCACCGCTCAAACCCCTGACGTTCATGACCGGTGCGGAGAGCCATCCGGATTTGCCGAAACTGTTAGATGAAATCCAAGTGCCGGACGGGATGAAGCTGATCGCCACGCTCAACGAGTATGTGGGTGACATGAGCGATCATGCGGTTTTCCGCTGGAACGCAGTGCCGTATGTCTTTCTCTCCTGCGGACATTGGGAGCATTACCACCAGCCCACCGATACTCCGGATCGTTTGAACTACCTCAAGATGGCCGCGATTGCGGATTACGCCGAGAGCGTGTGCCGCAGGGTCGCTGGAGCGAAACTCAAGGACTTCATCAACCACGAAGATCCGATCGATTTCGAGGCAAAGAGCTGGAAGCGTGCCTTGGGTCTTTTTTACAAGCCCGTGGCCATGCTTCTGGGTGTGCCGAATTTCAAGACGCGGAAGCATATTGAGAAAGCGGCAGGGGCGTTGCAATCGTTCGGTCTTTAGACTGGTTCTCAAAAGTCCGAGCAGCAAACAGTCTAATTGCGAACTTCTTCGCAACGCA
>Ga0315903_10004815_pt1 | contig 17825 bp, 20 predicted proteins | sample LakEriMetagenome_7_FD_203524 | JGI IMG/M metagenome (GOLD analysis project Ga0315903, IMG submission 203524) | Freshwater fungal communities from buoy surface, Lake Erie, Ohio, United States - Buoy 2 MA119 | ecosystem: Environmental > Aquatic > Freshwater > Lake | place: USA: Lake Erie, Ohio...
TTGTAATACTGACACATACGAAGACCAGCAATCTTTGCCAATGCATATCCAGCATTTGTTTCCTCTAGTTCTCCTGTCAACAGATAAGATTCTTTAATTGGCTGTGGAGTTATTTTTGGATAAATGCAAGCTGATCCCAAAAACAATAACTTCTTTGTGTCATTTAAGTAGGCGCTGTGGATTACGTTATTTTGAATCTGAAGATTGTCATACGTAAACTCCGCTGGGCATTCTTTATTCCAACCAATTCCACCAACTTTGGCAGCACAGAGAAACACATATTCTGGCTTTTCATGATTGAAAAAATGCAAAACCCCTAACTGATCACGTAGATCCAATTCCAGTCTTGTTCTGGTAACTATGTTACTGTAACCATTCTTTTCAAGTTTTCGAACGATTGCAGAACCAACAAGTCCGTTATGTCCCGCTACAAATATTTTTGAATCTTTGTTCATTGTTTTACCTCATTAATTGATTTGTTTACTATTTGTGCAATATACTTTATTTCTTCTTCAGTCATGTCCGGATTGTTTGGAAGATATAGACCATTATCGTGTATTATATCTGAAAAAGCATATTCCTTGAATCCATATTGCTTATAGAAGAATGGCTGTCGTGACATACTTCCACAAATTAATGGACGACATTCCACGTTTGCATTTTTCAAATTTTTAACAATTAAATCTTTATTTGGGTGAATTATTGGATATGCAAAATTACTCACAAAACCACTAAAATTTACTTTCCAATAATCATTGACAATAAGATTGTCATAGAGTTTTAAATTTGCATATCTTTTTTTATTTTTTTCTTTCAATGTTTTTAACTGATTTAATCCAAGAAATGCCTGAACGTCTGTTGCTCTAAGATTAAAACCAGGATAATAGAAAGTATAAAAATTTCTAAAATCGTCTATGCTGTTTTCTTTTTGCAACTTTTTCTTGGTATCATCCGAGAGATCTCGGCTCCAACCGTGTGATCGAATTGATTTTAAAATTTCATAAAGTTCAAAATCGTCGGTGCATATAAACCCACCTTCAATAGTTGAAAAATGATGCCCAAAGTAGGTTGAGAAGGATGACATCAATCCGAATGTTCCTGTTTGCTTTCCCTCATATTCGGATCCAACACTTTCACAGGAATCTTCAAGCAAAATAACTCCGTAACGATTGCAAATATCCTGTATCTCTTTCATTTTGTTTGGAAACCCCAATACATGAACAATGATTGCACATGCTGGTTGGTGATCTTTGCATAGTTTTTCAAAATAATTAATATCTAAACCTAGGGTTTCTTTGTCGGTATCACAAAGAATTGGTTCCATTCCAAATTGAATTACCGGACTGACAGTCGTAACCCAGGATACACATGGCACAACTACTTTATTGTTTTTTAATTTTTTTCCAACTTTCAATGCATAAAGCATCGCAAGGTTTGCAGAAGATCCAGAATTCACAAACACCGAATACTTGACCCCTAGCCAATTTGACCAGTCTTGCTCAAACTGCTCCGTTAGTTTTCCCTTTGTAAGTTGAGGGTATGTTTTTAGCCAATCACAAAGAGAATCAATCTCCGAATGTGTTATTGTGTCTTTGACTAGTTTTATTTGATGTTGCATATATATATTCGTGTTGTAAGTTTGCTTCTTGTCATTCAACACCCTTATAAATTTTTACACTGTCTTCTTGTAGACCCTTACCACTAACGATAGCATTATCAATCATCTTATTAATTGCTTGAACATACATTGGTCTTTTTTGCTTAAAACAAATATCAATCTTTTTCTTGATAATACCTACTTCATCATCTGTCTTTGCCACCGCAATCATGTCTTCCAACATCCATGTGCGAATATGAAGAATAACAAGTTTCTCTATTACCTCAGCTATGTTATCTGTAGGAATAAGGTCAATAGGCAATTCTGGAATATGGTTCTTGTCTTTTGACAAGATCTCATCTACTCTGTGCTTAATTATAGATTCTAGTTGTGTGGAAACGTTATTCATTTTTTTAATTCTCCATTGATTATATCATAAAGTGAATCATTGTCAAATTTATTTGTCCAGAGCTGTATGGCTTGATTGGTTGGAAGTTGTTCTGGTAGAGCCCACCAACCGTCAGTTTTATAATTTGTTACTGCTAAAAATGTTTTAGTTGCATCAAACAAGTTGGTTTTATTGTGACAAAAACAAAATGGTCCACTTGCTCTACCGACGATTAAATTGCATTTGGTGCCAATGTAACCTATTTCATTTAGATCGCTTCCATTTGTTTTTATGATGTCGGATGTGTAATGTATGTTTGCTGCGTAGATTTTATTATCCGGATTACTCATGAAAAAACAAATATCCGGGTTTGAAACTGCTAGTTGTTGTACTATTGGGTTTAAATCAAAATTCAATGACTGACCGGACATTACTGGGCCATTACAAATAATAACATACTTTTTATAAGGGTTATTTTTAATAAAATAATCAACACCCTGTTTGTCGCATATATTCCAGTCTATTTCTGGTACATATGTTGATGGTTCATTTATTTCTAAACCCAAATATTTGTATATGTTTTTATACTTTTCATAATTGGCCGTCAAAGAACAACCAATTTCATTAAGTATAAATTTGGCATTCGAAGATCCAATCCAAGTATTAACCAACAACGATTTTTCATCTTCTACATATACTAATTCATGTTGAACAAAATCCGGGTAATTAAAAGGTTTTATTGTCATCTGCAAATCTTTTAAAATTGATGGATGACATTTGATGTGATATTCTGTTTGAACTGGTATTCTGTTTGCTATATCTTTAACAAAATTTTTAGAATAATGAATATCTCCATTGTTACCACAACTATAAAAAACTAGTTTTTTTATTTCTCTCATTGTTCTATTGGTTTGTCGTAAATCCAACAGTCACCAATTTGGTCATACATGACTTTTGAAAATTTTTCAAGCACAGCAGTATGAACTGTTTTATAATGAAAGTCGTGGCCAGCAATAGTTCCACCGAGTTTTACTTTTGGATACCAGTGTTCAATATCCTCTTTTACACAGTCGTATTCGTGACATGCGTCTATAAAAACAAAATCCAAACTATTATCTTCGTATAATTTGGATGCCTCGGTAGAAGAAAGTCTAATTGGGTTTATAATGTGTTTTACTGATTCGACATTAAGTAAAAATGTTTCATACAAGGTATTTGTTTTTACGGCGCTATCATTCTGGTGATAATCTTCTGTTTCCGTTCCCTTCCACGTATCGACACAATCAAACTTTATAATTTTTCCAGAATTGTGGATTTCAACGGCCATGAAAGCTGCACTTCTTCCTTTCCACGATCCAATTTCAACAAATTTTGAATTGGTTGGAAATTTTTGTACCATTGAACTATAAAGATTTGTATAAGGAAACCAATCTTCACCGATAGTTTGATAAAAGTGTTGTAGTTGCTGCATATATTACCTAAATTTAATGTGTGTGTCTATTTGTTCGTGATCCATGCCTGGGTTAATCAATCTAACATATGTTGATACGTTACTGCTAGTATACACCATTTTATCACATTTGGAAAGAGCTATTCCCTCTTTAAAAATGTCTACTGCAAGTTTATCTTTATTTTCATAATTGCAAAATGGGATAGTCACATCCGTATGGCTTCTTGATATGTCTTCATTTGTAAACAATTTGGATCCATATTTGTGTTTAAAGGATTCTACAATCTTATACTCGTCTGTGGCTAAGAATATATTTTCATAGTTTCCCGTATTCAGGTTTGCATCTATTTTTTCAAAATAGAATTCGTCTGGCAACAAATCTCCGTGTATGGCGTGATCTGTTCTTCTGACGTGTACCCCAATAGTTTTAGGTTTTGTGGGTACGATGCTTGCTATGTGCCTGTAAAAAGGATTGGAAAAATAATCAAAGTGTTTTAAAACACTATTTACTTTCAATATTTTTTCTTGTGGAACTATTGGCGGATAAAAAGTATGACTGAGTTCAAAAACAGAAATAACTTGTGACCAAGCAAAAGGTGTCTCCGGTCTTGTTTGAGCAAATATAAACTTATCAAACAAATTGTCATGAGGATTATTTTGATATGTGTTGCTTTTCCAGTCAAAATAAAAATTGCTTTTTGGGATATTATTGTCGTACAAGTGAGTCAAACTAGCTACTACTAGATTAAAACAAGACATCAATCCACCGTTACGATGTTCAATGAGTAAATACATTTTGTTCCTTTATTTGTAATGATGTTTTATTAAATTGTTTGAAGTTTTTAAACGTTCCAGTGTGAGTATAAGAAATTTTATTTGTTTCCGGATCTAAACCAAAACATTTATAGAGATCTATTGGAGAATATACTGGCATCAATTTTTGTTCAGCCAATTGTGCAATCAAGCAATCATTTGGGCCAACAAACCCGTTTTCTTCTATGTAAGAACATAAAAGTTTTGCTCCCAATTTGGTAATCATGTATGCTGCTAGACCCTCACACAATACCTTTATATAGTTTTCATACTTCACCAAACCATTGTTTGCAAAACTTACAAATGGCTCTCGGTAGAGAGTTTGTTTGTCTTGATTGTGCGCCGTAACTGTTTGAAGATTGACAAACCCAACACCATCAAAGTTTATTTCATTTAAAAACTTCATATCTGATTGTGGGTACGCATCATCTTCACAAATAAGTATAGTTTCGTCATCACTATTATTAAACTCTTTCCAAACATTGTAGTGTGCTATGTATGCTGCTATTTCCCCAAATCTCATCCAAGTTCTATTTGTGTTTGATATAAATTTGTCTTCATTAATTTCAAAAAGTCTTCTTTTGTTTTCTACATAATGTTTTCCATTTATTTCGTGAAATTGACAATCTTTAAATTCTATTCCATCTCTAAATTGAAAAGGAATTGAGTTGGCTTTGAATGAAGCGGTTATTCTAGATTGTCTTTCTTTTGCTTCTGGTAAAGTAATAACTTTTACATTCATATAGAAATCATTTCCTTGATCTGTTTCTTTATTTGTTCGTATTTTTCATTCAAATCATAATTAAATGTTTTAGCCGAATAAATTTTATTGTAAAGGTCTTCGTTTTGATCAACTGTTTTAACATACTCAAGAAGATCATTTACGTTGTCAAATCCATTCGCATAAATGAAGCATTCCGGATTGAAATCTTGTAAAGCAAGATTGCTACCCCAATAGATAGGAATACATCCAGCGGTCTTTGCTTGAAGCATTTTTTCCGTTACGTAACCAAGTTTATTTGTGTTTTCGTATGCCATGCAGAACTTGTATGGAGCAAGCACAAAATACTTTTTCAATTGATTTCTTCCATCATCGCCGTTTCCAAACGGCAAACCAAATCCATCGGTTGGCTTGTACCTGTTGAAGGTTTGCCAAAATTCTATTCTGTTCTGATGGATGGCAGAAAAAGGAGTTACGCAAAATTTGGTTTTTGGTGTGTTGTACCACTCATTGTCTTCAAGAGTTTTCATGTCCACTGGAATAATTGGACATTGTTTTGATGTTAAGTTGTACTTGTTGATATATATCATCCACAAAGGAATACGGATGTTTCCTTTGCTCAAATCAGTTGGATCAAACGTGAAATGGTATTCAGCAGTTCCGTAGAAAGGATCTTTTGGTTCTGCTATATGTGAAATAAGTTTGGTCTTTGATCTGTCTAGTCCAGGTGGTATCAAGTTTTCGCCTATAAGGCAAATGTTTGATTCATGTGGATTCAAAGTATACTCAAAGTCATCCCCATAGATGTCTTGAAATAATGACTTGAAAAAATTGTCTTCGTAATTAAAATTTGGCCAAAACCCGTAAATAGAAAGTTTAATCATTTTTCACACTCTTATATAAACAATCATCAGCCGTAACAAGATTTTGAACTGCGTTATAGTTATTTATCACCGAACTCATGCGGCTGTAATACAGCTCAGGTGTCAATTCATTGAGATCAATTTCATCAATGAACAATATTCCATTTCTGTCAAAGTCCTCGCATATGCTCTCATCCCCATAATAAATTGGTATGGTTCCGGTTGCAAAACAATCCGTTATCTTTTCAGTATAATATTTTGGATATATGCTGTTTTCCACCACTATAGAAAACATATAGTCTTTCAACCCATCTAATTTGTCTGGAAGATTTCTGTAATCTCTTCCAAAAATATGATCTGAAAAACGAGGATCGTTTTTCAATTTTTCAAACAATTCAAGTCGTTTTACGTGTCCGCTGGTGTAGCGTTTGAAACTTGTTATGTATGAGCACAATTTGTTCTTTTCGTACACGGCTGGCTGCTTTATCCACGGCATGTTTGATGCTGGTGGATTGTAGCGAAAGAACGTTGGATCAAGGTTTATAATTCTTCTGTCATTCGTGAATATGCTCTTGTACTTCAATTTTAAAACATTCTTGTTTGATGCACATCCATTTATGAGATTTGGAATTATTTCACTCGATTCACACAACCAACCATATTTTGGTCCGCTGTAGTCATCGTTTATTCTTCGAAATATGGAGTCATCAACGTATATCACTGGAGAATTGTCTGTTGGATATGTGTTGAAAGTCCATTGAAAGTTTTTTGGAGGACTGTTCATACAGGAATGATCTGTAAAAGCATTTGTAAAAACATGCAACGTGTTCATATTATTTCCCATCCCTCACAATAAATGTCAGACCAGTTTTTTGGCATTGATTCATCTGTTCCAAACCAATTATGTGGGGCTATAACCTTTTTGGAATTCGAAAGCCAAGCACCCCACCAACTGTAACTGCTGTTTGCAATTATGTGATAATTGCACATTGTCATCGTACACATGTCCGTGAATTGATCCTTTGGTTCTGTGATTGCAAAGGGTCTTTGCATGTCCTTGAATATTTCATACGCTCCCTGTGGTTCGTCACTGAAAACTATGATCAAAAGGTCCTTTGGAAGTCTTTCAAGGGCCTCAACATAATATTCCTTGGTCATCATTGGATGTTTTCCATCCAACATCTTGTAATCCCCCATTCTCATATGAACTGATATTACGGGATCTTTTGTTATAGAGCGAACGTTTCCAGCTTCCTCTATTATTTTGTCATTGAACCGAAACTCTTTAAGAAGATCGTTTCTGTAATCCTTGAAATACTTTTCACTTTGAAAATAACCAACGATGTCGGTATTGTCCGGTATTCCAAAAATACCTGCGTTGTATTGAAATTGCCTTTCCTGTGCTCGGTGCATACTTTGAACATCGGAACTGTCTTTTGCAGACAAATTTGGAAAACATTGATCCAATGAAAAATTTAAATATGAGTTTTCAGATTTTACCTTGTATGGAACACCAAATTCATAGCCCCTTGTCTTTGCTATTGCATACAAGGTGGCATATTGAAACATTTGATTCCCGAGCCGTCCATATCGGCCCATCACGTTAAAAGTAATCATTAAAATTCGCTGTTTCGATTCGATAAAGGACGATCAGTCAGAGATTGCCATTTGTTTGCGTTTTCCCTGTCGTTGGATTGATACACCATTGGAATGTTAGGAGTAACAACCAAAAAATTGTTCTGCAAAGCAGCGGTTCCTATGTCCCACGGCTGTTGTAAAGAATCCAAGCAATAATTTCCAACACGACACATTTCGTTCCTGTAATCGTTGTTTAAGTACAAAATTGCATGTGCGGCTAAAACTCCACCAATTCTTAAATAATTTTCATTGTGTTGGCAAGTTTTATAATAAAGATTGCCATGGGATATTCCAAGGTAGACGCCACCAGCATCATCAGGAACCTCAAGAACCGGGTTAAAAGGCTCCACAAACTCAACGTCATCCTCAAGAACCAAAAGGGGCGTTGAATAGGAAGAATCGCTTAAAATGCCTGTATGAGTCTTTCCACAACCCATAAAGTGTGCTATACTCCTATCTGTATTAGGAGGAGGTGGAATTACTAACCCAGAACGACGATGTGTGTTTTTGAACCCGTATTTTTTGAATCTTTCTTCCATCAGCTCCGCATTTTTTGTTGCGGAGTCCAAATTTATCCAAACCACTGGAATTTCACGCAGATCAATAATCATTTTAGACCTCACAGTAATTATAGATTACTCTATAGAAATGTCAAATATATTTATTTGACTTTATCTAAAGGTACTCTATAGTTCTTATTAAAAAAGAACATAAGAAAATATGAATCTAGAAGAACTAAAGAACTCTATTACTAAAGACTCTCAAATAGACTCTACAGAGTTAGGTAATGAGTCATTAAAGATACCTCAAATACACAGTAAGTATCTTAACATGCTTACTGAACTAAGATTACTTTTGAGCAAACTTCAACACGATTTTGCCATACTACGTTTACGTAAGTGGAAAATGTACACAGGCAAAGCATCTCAAGAGGAACTTGAATCCTGGGGAGAGGAACCATTTGATCTTGACATACTCAAGACAGATGTAGACAAGTTCATGGATGCAGACAAATCACTCATTGATCTTAAACTCAAAATTTCACTGAATGAAACCAAAATCAAAATGCTTGAAGAATTTTTAAAGTCTGTAAACAACAGAAACTTCATGATTCGCTCTGCCATTGATTGGCAAAAAATGATGAATGGCATAGTATAAATATTATGTGGATATTGAAGTTGAATCTATTGATGAAGTTCGTTACTACATCAAGACAGATCGAGGCATAAAACAGGAGCTACGGGACTATTTCTCATTCATGGTTCCGGGTGCTCAATACATGCCTATGTACAAAAAAAGATTGTGGGATGGTAAAATTCGTCTTTTTGACATTCTTTCATCCACTCTTCCACGGGGTCTCAAATCATATCTCAACAAGTTTTGCGAGGATCGGAAATACTCCATAAATATAAAGGAGAACCAGAATCCTCTATGCATCACGGAGGAGAAACTTACACAGTTCTACGATTCATTGCAGGTTTCCGTGAAGAAACAACCTGTAAAGATGCACGATCATCAACAAAAGGCTATACAACATGCTTTGAATCATCACAGATGCGTGCTGATTTCGCCTACTGGTTCGGGAAAAAGTTTGATCATATACGTGTTGGTCCGTTTTCTGCAATCCGTATTAAAATTAGATCGGAAGATTTTAATTCTGGTGCCAACGGTGGGTCTTGTGAATCAAATGGAATCTGATTTCTATGACTACTCAAGACAAGACAAAACCTGGAGCACAAACAAACACATACACAAAATATCTGCTGGTGCCGAAAAAGACACAAGAAAGCAGATAGTAGTCTCCACGTGGCAATCCATATACAAGTTGCCCAAGCAATGGTTTGACGATTTTGATGCAATATTTTTTGATGAATGCCACCAAGCCAAGGCAGAATCAATAAACTTTATTGGACAAAAACTCACAAAGGCTTGGTTTCGGATTGGAACCACAGGCACGTTGCAGCAGACTCAGGCACATCGTCTGAGCATAGAGGGCATTCTTGGACCAGCCGTTCAATTCATTCACACCAAAAACCTGATGAACAAAGGACTGTTGGCAAAGTTGGCAATAGACTGTATTGCACTAAAATATTCCGATGAAGAAAAACAGTTCATCAAGAAACAAAGATATGCCGATGAGATCAAATGGATCATAAGTAATTCTAAGCGGAATGAATTCATACAAAAACTGGTCTTCCGAACAAAAGGTAATACACTTGTACTCTTTAACTACGTTGAAGGGCAAGGGAAACCTCTCTACGAGCTATTCAAAAAAGAAGCGGGAACACGCAAGGTCTATTTTATCTCAGGCAAAACCGAAGCCGACGCCAGAGAATACATTCGCAAGATTGTTGATACCGAAAAAGATGCCATTCTGGTTGCAAGTTACGGCACTACTAGTGCTGGGATCAATATTGTCAACCTTGACAATATTGTATTTGCCTCGCCTACTAAATCGGTAATTCGACTGCTTCAGAGTATCGGACGTGGACTTCGTGTGTCAGAAAAGAAAAAAACACTCAAAGTATACGACATCGTTGACGATCTTTGTTGGAAGTCACATAAGAACCATGTGTTCCGACATTTTGAAGAACGATTGAAGATATACAAAAAGGAAAAGTTTGACCATACGGTGCATGTGATGTCGTTCAAAAACATCTCTGAAGATAAATAATTAAAAGGAGGACATTACATGTCCGACGAGTCCGATGATTCTTCAGTGGTAATAAAAGTTGTCAAACTGACAACTGGTGAAGAAATCGTGGGAATTTTAATAAATGATTCTGGGAAGGAATATGAAATTTCATTTCCTGCCAGAGTCGATGTACATTATGGAAAGGGTCCTGATGGGATGACTGAATTCGTAAAACTCAGCAACTACGCTGCTTCCGTCATGAACTACACACTAAAGATTCCACATACCGCCACGGTGTTTGTAGGAGAACCAAATCAAGATCTAAGAATCATGTACATGACATATTGCGAGTACATGAGAAATGATCCAAAGATGATCATAAGTTCTGCTGGTGAAGATTCATCCATGCAAAAAGATCATCAAGGTCTTGAAATGCTGAATGAACTATTCAGCAACTCGGATTTTGTTGAGTTTGTTAATGAACTCATAGAAAATTACGAGGGAACTTCTGTCGAAGAAGAAGAGGAAGAAGAAGAAACTTTTATAATGGAAGAGCCCGAAGAAAAAGAGATTCAGCCAAAGAAAAAGAAGAAAGTAAAGCCTGAATCAAAGAAACTTCCATATAACCCAGAGGCAAATCCAAATACAGCAGAGGGTTGGTCCGACAATCCTAATGATTATATTTAAATGTTGTTTAGGTTGGTTGGAGCATCCGGCTCCATCGTATAGTATGAATATTTAAACACACAAGACGATTTAAGATGTGGAGTGTCGTTTGAATCAGATTGAAATATCAAACCACTTAATTTTATTGGAATTAGATTCAAAAAAGTTACTGTTAAAATTGGATCGTTGCAAGCAGAATAATTGTTCAATGGAGAAATCAATTGCAATTGTGCAGTATCCCTATGCCACTGATCATAAGCAATATTATTGGTAGTTGAATTTTCTATGTTTGATAAATTTCTAATCCAAGAGTAAATGCTTTTCCAGTTTGTCAAATCAGAGTCCACTATAAATTCAACAGACAAAGCTTCATATTGAACTGTCATCGAAGGAACTGGAATTGTTGTTCCAAAAATAGTTGGTTGATTTTGATCAGGTAAAGACACACCAGGTAAATTTGTTTTTGTTACCATTAATTCCAATGGTTTGGTTGTTCTATTAATAAACAACCTAAAATAATTTCCATACAAAAAATTTATGTTGTCTTTACATGGTGTTGCTGTCATACAAATATTTATGGAAAAAAGAAAACCCTCCCGATTTCTCGGGAGGGTTTCGTGTTTAGCGCACGGTTACCTATCAGTAGGCGAAGGTATTGCCGTGGAGGTTCTTGATCTGAGTCAAGCGGTAGTATTGGTTCAAACCTTGTGTGAGGTTTTCACCGTCTGGTACTGGACCACCGGACGAAGTGTTAAGAACGTATGGGTTAGCAACTACTCCGTAGCGTGTCTTGAATCCAATTCTTGGTTGGAAAGTGTTTGGATCAACGGCACGGACCATTTGGAGAGGAACGTATGGGCAGTAGAACAAACCTGCGTCATATGGTGACTCACCCTTATAGCCAGCGCAGAAGAAGTTTACACCGAGTGGTGAATATGGATCGATGTAGACACGGATCTTGCCGTTTAGGATACCAGCAAATGTGGATTGGGTATCATCTCCATTGATCTGAGGAGCGATTCCGGGGCTGAGGCTCATGAAGCCAGACATGGCTAGAGCAGCAGCTGTATCGCTGTCGCAGATGATGAAGTTTGCCTTACCACGGCGAGTTTCCTTGGCGATTGCGTTGCACTCTCTTTCGATTTGGAAAGTGAGTCCACGGAATCTTTCAGCAGACCAACGACCGTCTGAGTCGAGGTTTAGATCGTATTCGCCTGTGGCGTTTAGATCGTTTTGCATTGATCCCCTACGTGCAACGTAGTAAACTGTTCTTACCAACTCACGGTTGATTTCAGCAAGAATTTCTGTGCTGAGTAGGTTGGCGAGTTCAGCTTCAGCGTCAAGACCGTGAACGGCCTTGAGATCTTGTGCCAACTCAATCGTGTAATTGCTGGACAGAGCACGTGTACGGGCTTGTACGGCAACACGGTCGATTGAGAAGGCCATCTGGTTGAATGAACTGTAGAGACCAGTTCCAGATCCGAGACCTTCACCAGAGCTTGTCAACATGCCACGGAAGGCACTGAATTGAGCAGCATTAAGGGTGCGAACACGGTTTGGATCCATACCAGCGGGACCGCATGATCCGCAAAGACCGTAACCAGCGGTGAATCCAGCAAAGTTTGCTGGAAGTGTGTATCCTGAACCACCGTAGTTTGGTTGTGGCTCTTGGAACATTGCTTCGGCGTATTGCGAAGTATTTCCGTAGTTAAGTCCACCGTAGTTGGCACGCATTGCGAAAATGAGGCCGGTTGGAGCGGTCATTGGCTGAACGCCGCAGATGTCGTAGGCCATCAAGTTTGGCATTGCACGGCGCACAAGGCTGATGAGGACTGGATCGTAACCAGCGACTCCTCCGTTGTTGCTGAAGCTTTGTGGCATTCCGAGGTTGTTAGAGGTCATATCTTCTGTGAGGTGTTGAGCACGCAGAGCTTGCTCTTGGTTCTCTAGAAGGACGGCTGTGACTTTCTTGCGATAGTCATCTTGGATTTCTGGAAGAGCATCATGAGCGAGAACTGGGCTCCACTTCTCGGTCAAGATGTCGTAAGGTGTGTTGTCTTGAAAGTTCATTTTGTTAGTATCTCCTGTGAGTTAAAATTATTTAGGATATTTCCTTTTTAGAGTTTCTTGTTAAGTTTGCCGATAACATTTGCGTAAGACTCAACCGTGCTGTTTTCGGGCTTCGACACGGCTGAGAATGTCATTTCCTCGTTGATCTGTTGTGGTGTTTGACGAACAGGACGAGAAATTGTTTGTGAGTTTGTTAGGTAATTTTGTTTAATTGTTACTAATTTTTCACGATATTCTTCTGGAGAACCAAAAGCAACGTTCTCCATCAAAGATTGCAATTTAACTACTTGTGTATCTGCAAGATCCTTTGTCTCTGCAACAAAGATTCCAGCACATTCAGTTAGTGCCATTTCCTTGCGAAGATTGATGTTTTCGTTCAAAGCCTTATTCAGTGTATCTGAAAGTTCTACATTGTGAGAATAAAGTTCATCTAGAGCATTATACTTCTCGGCTGGAACATCAATATAATGATTCTCAAAGAGGTTCTTTAGCCCTGTGATGAAGTTTTCTGCAATTTGTGTCTTGATGCCTTGTTCGACTGCAACAGCATTTTCTTGCATCCATTCTTCAACAACGTAATCTAGGTAGTCATCAACCTTTTCAACCAAGTTACTGGTTACGTTTTCAAGGTAATTTTTGACACCTTCGTCTAGAGAAACGATTGTCTTTGAAACTTCTGCATTTACTTTTTCTTGTACTGCTGCTTCAAAGATTGCCTCAAGTTGAGTTACAAGATTAGAATCGGCAACTTCTTCACCAAGAAGTTCAACCAATGCATTTGTGAACTTAACAGTTGCTTCGCTTGTTTCAACTGGTCCTTCTTCCTCTTCCTCTTCCTCTTCTTCTTCCATTGGTTCTTCTTCTGGTTCTTGTTGAGTTGGAGCGGGAGCAGACATTGGTGCACCACCCATTGGACCACCCATTCCACCAGCCATAGCGGCCATTGTAGTTGGAACTTGGGCTTTAGCATAATTGTTTGCAGTTACAACAGGCATTGGTATCATGTTACCACGACCATCTGGTGTGAAAGCCACACCATTTGCTGGCATCATTCCACCTTGTTGCATTTCCATTTGTTCGTTGATTGTATTTTTTGTTCTTTTCATATCAATAGATCCTTGATCTTTATTATTTATAAATTCCTAATTGTTTTCCTTTTTGCAAAAATCCACCAGCAGTTTCTGCAAAATCAGGAGAAGTTGTATAAGATTGTTTTATGGTATTTGTTGCGCTTTCTGCACCAAATCCTTTAAGAGCCAATGTAAGTGGATTTTCACCAGCCATTGCCAATTTACCCATTCTTGTTGCGGCATATTGACCCATAGGACCCATTCTATTTGAAGAAATCAAACCAGCCAAATCTGGAACATTTTGAGGATCTATGGCTTTTGCCGCTGTGGCTTTAATTTGCGCATAAAAATCTTTTAATCCTGGTGGTATTTTTTGATCTAGATTATATGGCTTCAATTCTTCTTCAAACGTTTTTATTGGATCTATGCTTGCTCCCAAATATGTTTTTGCTAGGGCAGTTCTGAGTGCTTGTTTTATTGCATATTCTGCAACAGGTCCTAATGTCTCAATTCCACCACCGACTGCAGATCCAACTGCTCTAAGAGCATTGCCAACCATTTGCCCACCTACATAATCTCCAGCCTTTCCAGCAAGTTCCCCCGCACCTCTAGCCACACCACCAAATCCCCCAGCGGTAATTCCTTCTAGTGCTTTTTCAATTTTTTGTGAATAATTCCACCAAGTCATTTGTTGATATGGATCATACCCAGATGGTGCTGGTGTTGATTCATATTGGGATTTTGTACGTCTATTTACTTGCATACCCATACCAGAACCACTACCTTCAGTTAAAAAGGTAGATATGACATTTCTAGTGTATGGATCAAATGTATTCATCAAATATCCTTGAAATATCTATCAAAAACTTTTATTATATTTTTTTGTAAGTTTCTTTTTGATGATGTTTGAATTAATTTTTTTGCTCTGCTCAATTCTCTCTCTTGCCACATTCCACTTTCATAAATCCATTCACGACCTTCCATGATTCCATTTACAAAAGCATTCGGGGCAGAAGGATCTGCGACAATGTCGATGGCAGCGAGCATGAAGTCCTCTTGAACTTCTTGGTATCCATTCTTTGCCTTTAAAGAACCCATACCACGGGTAGAAACACCCAATTGAGCACCCTCTTCAATGAGATTCTTTACAATTTTGCCCATTGGAGTATCCATGACCTTTGCTTTGCCATAGATGTTTTTGCCATCTTCATAAAGTTCTTTTACAATATGTGAAACACGATCAAGATTCACGGTTGGCCCCGTGGGGTGATTGAGTTCACCTAATGCTCTACCTTTGTTAACATATTCGTTGATGTAACGAGATGCCTCTTTTGCAAGAATGTTCTTTGGGTAGATTCTTCCATTCTTGTTCTTTACATCAGATTGCATGAATACACCTTCAATGAAGTAATTTTTGTCTCCATTGCCAACATTTTCTTTTATGTATTTGATGTCTTCTGTTAGTTCCGTGATTAGTTTCATTTGTTTTCTTTCTTTATGTTGGTTGATCTAACCATCTTTTTGGAAGTGGTTGTTGCTCTTCTTTTTGTTTAAACTGCTTCCAGCTTGGTATTTTCATTGGTTTTGGTCTATTTTCTATTGTATTGTTGCGCCTTCTCCATTGATATTCTCTATCCCATTGCTGCAACAAATCGACCATTTGTTTATAATATTCTTTTAACCATTCCGTCCATTCTTCTCGACTATCAAAATCTTCCTTTTTTCTGTGATACTGCTTCACAAATTCATCCAAGGTCATACCTTGTTCACCATTAGGACCTCTAGGAATGGGTGGCCCATCACCAGATATTGGGGGTCCGGGTGGAAGGCCCAGTGGATCGTCTACCGTCATAGCACTTTCTGGACTAGCTGCAGCACTGACATTAGACGATATCATTGTTGCTTCTTCAGTTAATTTTTTTTTTAAAAAAGTGTTTTTTGCAATATTTTTATATTCTTCTTTTAATCTATCAGAGACTTTTTGATATAAAGCATTTGCTGTAGAATTTTTAAATCCAACAGCATTTTCCTCAACAACATTCTTAATCATTACTTTTACTTTATCTTTCATTGGATTATCCTTTTTGCATTCTCATAAAAATTTAAAGTGTTCTTAAATTTTGCACTGTTTTCCAAAAGTTCTTTTGCCATGAGTTTTCTGTTTTTTGGATTTAGTGCATTGAACATTGTTTTTAATTTATTTACGTCTTGTTCTTGAATATTTATGCTAATATTATTTTTTAGTGTTAAAGAAAAATTTGTTTTTGGATTGTAATTTTCAAAAAATTCTATTAATTTTTTAACATCATCATTTAATTCAGTTTTTTCTTCTGTAAATAAAATATTTGATGTTGTGGACTTATTTACTTCTTTTAAAGCCTCGTTGAGTTTGAAAGACAATGAGTTGACAAGGCTTTTCTTAAAAGCCTCATCATTTTCATATACCAAAGAATTTAAACCACTTTTTAGTATAATTTCGGATAGATCATTCATTGCTGTCCTTCTGCTGGTGCTCCCTGTTGTGCTGCCATTGCTTGTTGTTGTGCCATTAACATAAGTTGCTCTTGACGCATTCTTTCTCTGTCAATTTCCATCTGCTTTTCAAGTTCTTTAATTTCATTTTCTGTTTGACGAAGTATCTTGGACTTGATGTATTCAGTGGAAAAATATTTTCCTACGTAAGGCTCTACGATTGAAAGCATCTTAATTCTCTCTGAAAGAATTTCTGCTTCCTTTAGATCCCAGAAATAGTTATCGGTATTGAAGACAAATTTTATGTCTTTCTTCAATACATTCCAGTCTTCTTCAGTAATAACTCCCTTGAGTAGCAATTGTACTCTTAGGAAATCCACAAACATTTTGGAAAAGTGATGTCTGAGTCTTTCAATAAATTTGTAGAACTTTACCTCTTCTCTTGTTATTTCCAGTGAACGACCCATATTGAACCCGGTTTGTTCTGCAACCAAACGACTCAACGGAACATTCAAAGAGTTGTATAATTTCTTTTTGAAGTAATCTACGTCTTCAATCTGAGACATGGCGTTTCCACCGGGAAGAACCGATATTTGAGTTCCCTGAGATCCTTCACGACGGGGCAACCAGTAATCTTCAAGAACTGATAGGTGGTTTCTTTCATCACGAATTTCACCTGTGCTTTGGTTGTAGATTATGCGGTTGCGGAATCTACTCATCATGTCACGAAGATACTGTTCTGCTTTTTGTTTTGGCAACTGGCCCACGTCAACGTAGAATACTCTGCGCTCAGGTGCACGGGCTACACGGTAAACTAGAAGAGCATCTTCTAGTTGTCTAAGCATGTTAAGCGGTCGGATTGCCTTGTGTAGATACCCAAGAACCCGCTTTGTATTCATGTCAATCAAACCAGATGGAACATAAACAACGCTATCCAAAGATAATTGTAAACCACCTGGTCCGGTCATCAAGAAAGATTCCTTATCGGAATCGGTGTACATGTAATATTCTTCAATTTCTTTTATAAAACTCACAGAACCGCTTTTTGTTCTTTCTTGTTCTTTTTTTACTTTTCTGACTTTTTTAATTTTTAAAGGATCGATTGGAATAATTTCTTTTATTCCATCTATTGGGTTTTCTTTATCAATCACAATGTTGTAGAACAACCTAGAATCTATGTACCATCTTCTAAAAATTTCATAACCTCGGTGATTAAAATCAAGAAGATGCAATAGGTTGTCAAACTCACGGTACATCTTTACCTTGATTGAATCTGGAATGGCTAGATTTTTTAAATCTAATTTAACAGGATTTACATCTGTTCCTTTTACTATCGCTGCATTTACAATTTCTTCAATTGCATTATCTACCTCTGGATAGACTGACATGTTTCGATATTGTATTACCGCACTGCTTTCATCTTTCAGCGTTCCAGTATAATC
>Ga0315903_10004819_pt1 | contig 17821 bp, 30 predicted proteins | sample LakEriMetagenome_7_FD_203524 | JGI IMG/M metagenome (GOLD analysis project Ga0315903, IMG submission 203524) | Freshwater fungal communities from buoy surface, Lake Erie, Ohio, United States - Buoy 2 MA119 | ecosystem: Environmental > Aquatic > Freshwater > Lake | place: USA: Lake Erie, Ohio...
TATCCAAATTGGAAAAGAATTAAATAGTTATTTTAAAGGGTATAAATTTATGCTCTACAATCACTACATATGAAAGAATTAACCATAATCCAAAGTTACTTAGATTCAAATGAATACGATTCTGTTAATAAAATATGGGCGGATTATAATGAGTTGTTTAACAGTATAGATATTAATATTTTTTGGGATAGAAAGAAATCGATAGAGATGGGGTTAAAATTTAATGCGGTGGTGAAAAGAACAGGTTCTGAAATTGAAAAAGAACTAAACAATTATTTTAAAGGATATAAATTCAGATTTTACTCTCACTACATATGAATAAATCACAAGCCGAAGAATTAGAAGAAGTAGTTAAAGCAATTACGGAAAGTATGTTGGATGAGCAACTCTTATCTGACAATTACTCAGGAATTGCAGTTGATATATATAACAGCAAATATGGTATTATTTGTCACATTACCATACTATTTAAAAAGGCATTTTCAAAAGATGAGTCTGATAGATTAATGTCAGAAAAATACCCACTTATTAAATCAATTACAAAATTTTTCCCTGATAGACTTTTTAGTGGTGGAATAACAAGTAGTCATTCGACTATTGAAATGTATAATCGATATAGAGAATTTTACGACTCTAATAAAAATTTTGAAGATTAAACTCGTTTAGAGTAACCAACAATTTGGTAAAAATCTTTTTTCCCTTCACAGTATTCTTTAACCAATACCAATAGATTTCTGAACATGAATGCATCAGGTGTTTGTTTTTCACACTTGGAAAATAATTCAATAAATGATGTTAATACTTGTAATGGGTAATACCCTTTATCCTCAATCATAATATGGTTCATCCAAAATTTAGTTGGACATTGTAATTTGTAATTGTCTCGTTCTTCAACACTTTTAAATGGTTCACACTCATCATACATCTTAATCATATCTTCCACATATGATTTGACTTTAACCTTATCGTATTGAGCTTTGGCAATCAAATCAACAATCCAATGGGTATGGGATGGTGTTCTTAATCTTTTACCTTCTTCTTTATATTTAACAATAAAATCCAAATCAGGACGAGCTCCCCTTCCACCCTGATAAATTGCAACAGTATACCGTTTATCAATTTGCCAATATGTAAGAGGGATGTTAACTACACCGTTCTTTTTAAATATCAATTCCTTCATAATACAAATATAATACTATTTATTCTAAAAACAAAACTATGGCAAAGGCAAGAAAACCAAAAAACAAAACAAGAAACAGAGCAAATTTTGCAAAAAAAATTAAACAGATTAAAAAAAACTTTGAAGTTTTGAAATTAATTAAAAAAGAAATTTAATTTTTTAATTAATCAACTATACTATTATCATGACTAATGAACAAAAAGCTCAAAGATATAATTACCTATTAGGGGAACATACTAAAATATCTAATCAGATTCAATCAATCAAAGGTGAAAGTATTGATTTAAACGAGTCCCAACAACAAAGAATTTCAAAATTAAATAATCAATTAATGATGATTATGAATGAAATTCAAGGGATGTTGTAAACCAATTAGGTACTTCTCTATTTTTCCAAACCGCAAACCCTGATTTAGCTCCACGATAGTAGTTTCGATAAGATTCTACAACATCAGATACTTTGTATTCGTCCGGCATTGCTTTTGGCGGTTCAGTAAAACCTTTATCTACGATGTTTAACTTATTTGTTATACACCACTCAATAACATCTTGGGATTTATGTCTTTTACCATATCGGTACGTATATTCTTTACATAACTCAAGACCCAATTCGCATAGGTAAAGATAATTACTTAAACTCTCACGAGTCCAAATAGCACAAGGGTGATTTTTGTGTGATAACTTGTACGGCACTTGGTCGTTTACTTGGTCGGTAGTTGGTGGGTACTTGGTGGGTACTTGGTGGGTCATATGATGAGCACCGCACAATAGTTGAGCTGTTTCCAATATCATTTTAACCACATGTTTATCACAGTGGTATTTTGCACATTTTTCTGTGTCCCAATCCAAAAAGAAAATATTCATACTACAAATTTAATAAAAATTAAGTATTTATATGATATGTCACGAAAATTTTTAATAACTGAAGAAGAAAAAACACAAATTCGTAAATTATATGGTGGATTATTATTTGAACAAACAAATAATGATGTGAAATTCACAGTTAAAGATGAAGAAACAAAACAAACTATACCTGGTGCAAATGTTATAATATTTAATTCTGATAGAAAACCAATTAATGGTGGACAAACCGATGATGAAGGTTCCGTAATAATATCAGTTCCTGATAGTGGAGTTAAATTTGGAGTATCATTTGTTGCATATAATAATTATGAAAATAGTCTTGAAAAATCAAAAACAAATTACGAAATATTTTTAAAACCAGATGTTGGTAAAGTTTTAAGTATTGAGGAAAAAAATGATATTAATATAAAAATTATTGACAAAAATGATTCTCCACTTGCAAATGTTAAAGTGACTTATAAAAATCCATCAGGAGAACCTCAAGTATCTAAAACTGATGACAGTGGTAAGTTCATTAAAAGCGGAATTCAAAAAAAATCTGAAATTCAATTTGAAAAGAATGGATATGAAAAGGAATTTATCGATTTTAATGGGGAACCAATTGAGTTATCTATCACATTAAAACCTTTAAAAATTTATGTAGTTGATGATGATGGTAATAAAGTAGATAATGTGTCATTTAATATGGGAGGTGAACAGTACCAATTAAATAGTAAGACACTTAAAACGGATAAATTTAATTACCCTTATACAATAGAATTAATTAAAGATGGTTATGAATCGAAAAGTATAAAAATAGATGGAGTAAAATCTATTAAAGTAAGTCTCAAAAAAATAAAACCAAAAGAGAAAAGTTGGAGAGATAAAATTATTGAAGAAATATTAAGTACTGAAAGGACACTAACATTTTATAAAAAAACAAATAACGATAAAAAAATACAAGTATCGATTGATAATATCAAAATATTAAATGATGACGGGCTTGACAGTGTTGTGGTGTTTGGTTCATTTGTATCGTATGAAGATAAAATTGTTTTGTTATTGAATTGTGATGAATATGGGTATTTTGAAATATTGTCGTATCCTAAAAAATATATTGATGATGAAAGTATAATTGATAAAAAATCTTTATCATTTGGCAAGAGATATGGTTTATATGCAAATAATACTTTTTATAAATTATTAAAAACAAATTTAAAACTTTGTGGCGTAAATAAAATTTAGTGATATTTATAATAAAATAAAATAAAATAAAATTATGAGAAAAATTTTAAGCATTGATATTAATGAAAAAAATAGAATTTTGGAAATGCATAGAAGTGCAATTAGAAAAACTTTTTTAATTGAGCAAGCCCAAGATGATGAAGAAGGTGATATGTTTGGTGGAGGAGGGAATACTACCTCAGCGAAGACTCAAACAACAACACCACCAACCGCAAAAAAACCAGAACAAGGAGTTCCAAGTGATGAGGACTTAAAAAAATATGGAACATCCACTAATCAACCTGCCAAAAAAGAAACTGAATTACAAAAAACTAGAAAAACTAGGATATATCAACTTATACAAAAACAACCTAAATATGGGTTTATTGAAGTAGGTGGATTTTTAAATCGTAAACAAAACTTGGACGTTCAGATAACTAAAATTTCTATGACAAGTGATAATGGACAAGATTCTGTTTTTATTAATGGAAGAATTGGTGAACAACAAGAATCAGAGGATAGTCCATACATTGGAGACATTGTTTTTCTTTATAGATGTAAAGATGGCTTATTTGAGTTATATAAAGAACCCCAACAAAATCCACAGTATCAAGGGGTTACAGATGATGAAACAGAAGCTACAGTAAAAGGAACAAACAAATCCTCCAAACTCAAAAGAACTAAAAAAGGTGACAAATATAATAATGGAGCATTATCAAAATGGTTAAGAAATAATTTATTCCTTTGTGGAACAAAGTTCCAACCAATCGCACAATAAAAAAACCCCTCAATTTGAGGGGTTTTTAATTTTAGTTAACTGAAATAACTTCTAAATCAAAAATCAATTTTTTACCAGCTAATGGGTGGTTCATATCAATTACAACCGTTGATTCTTTAATTTCATCTATGCGGACATTGATTGGACCATTTTGAGACATTCCTTGTAACATATCACCAACTTTAACATCCTGAGGAACTTGGTCTTTACCAACTTCTTGTTTAAGCATTGGGTTGTGAGTTCCGTAAGCATTTTCCGGCTCAATTTCAACAGTTTTGGATTCACCAATAGTCATACCAATAAGACCATTTTCAAAACCTGGAATCAATTGACCCTGTCCTAATGTTGCGGTTAATGGTTCACGACCTTCTTGTAAAGATGTGTCAAATACTGAACCGTCTTCTAATTTTCCTGTGTAGTTAACGGACACAGTATCTCCGTTTTTAATTATACTCATATCTTTTTTTGATAATGGTAATATTTTAATTTTATTAAATCAAACATTTTTTTAAAAACTTTAATATTTATTATAAAAAAAGAAAATGAAAAAAGTTGTAAGATTAACTGAGACTGAATTAACTAGTCTTATTAAGAAATTAGTTATTGAATCTAAAAAAACTCAAAATAAAAGAAGAATTAACGAAATGGAAAATTTCGTAAACCCTGAAGCTATGGAAACAGCCGATGCTATCTATACTATAATCGGGACTACAATTGGTTTATTAGGTATTGCAGGTTATGATTATTTAAAATCAATGGCACAAGAATTAATGAACCAAGGAAAAGATAAAAAAGCTCAGAAAATATTGGATTTTGTTGAAGCAAATGAACCAAAAGGTGATGAGGGAATGTCAGGTAGTGAAATGGAAACTGATATGGATGTTGATGTGGATAATGTTACAGAATCTATTAGAAGAAAAACAAGAAAATTCCCAAGAAGATAATTTTAAAAAATATTTTTTATAAAAACCCTCAGAGTGAGGGTTTTTTGTTTTATATTTGTAGAAATAATTAAAACCCCACACAACTATGAAAAACTTGAAACTTAAAATGACCGCTTGTATGATGGCTTTGGCTATGGATACTATTTTGATTGTAAATGCTCCTAACCAATCAGTGTTAACAATTGGAATCATTTTGGGAATCGTTCAAATGTTTTTATGGGGACGATTGATGTCTGAAATTAAGGAATAAAAAAATCCCCTCTAATTTGAGGGGATTTTCATTTTAGAAAGCTTCTACTTCCTCCATCATTAACTGATAAGCTCTTGCAAGTCTTGTCATTCCAATTCCTCCACCAAAACGAGGGAAGAAATCATGTGATAAAAACTCTTCCAATTCTTTTTCAACTCTTTCTTTTCCAAATAATTCAAACAATTTTGCTGAGTAACCACCATTTTCAATTGTATAGAAATTATTTCTCATTTCTTCAACATTACAACTTCTTTCTGCCGAACCAATTGTTTCTTGTCCGTAAAGAATTACATCCACTTTATTGAATACTTTGTTTTCACCCTCTTTCATATTCCAAAATGGGTTTGTTCTGTATGGGAAATTTTGTAATGATACTACACTACCTTTTTCTTTCCACATTCTTGTTTCGTGTTCGTCCTCTAAAATTGATACTCCACCGTATTCTTCACAAACATCATCGTAATTTACTTCAACAGGATTATCAAAACCTAAATAATCCAAAAGTTCTGATTCAAGTTTTAACATTTCTTTCATTCCGCCCTTTGATTCAAATTCAAACATTGGAAAGATTAATTCGTGACGACCTGGTATTGGTGTTTTTTCTTGTCTATACGATGTTGAAATGCAATATACACCATTCCATTCAGGATTTTTAAGAAGTTCGTATTCTAACCACATTTGACCTGTTTGTGGTAATGGCCAAACCTCTCCACTATAATTAAATGTGGTAATTGAATGTGGGTTTTCACATGCCGCTAAGATTGATAATCTTGATTGAGTTGGGACTTCTTTAAATCCCTTTGATTGGAAGAATGTCCTCATTTTTTGGACTAATTCATTGTAAGTTTTTGTGTCTTTCATTTTTTTTTATTTTTTGTTTATTGTTCACGTATGGGTAAAAAAAATCCTGACAATTGTCAGGACACTTTTACTAAATCATATATGTTTCGTAATTTATTTCTCATACTTTTTATTAAATATAGTGTAAATTAAAAAACAATCAATTATTTTTTGTAATATTTATATTATATGAAAAAATTACTTTCAGAAGTTAATAGATATAGAAGTTTACTTGGAGTGACCTTAAATGAGGAAGTTAAGGCCGCCGAGGATTATGAATTTACAATCTCAAATATATTAAAAAACGAAAAAGTTTATACGAGACAAATTGAAGTATTGTTGTATGACATACTTGATAAGGGTTATGAGTCCCCAATTAATTTAGATTTACTTGAGAGAGGTGTTCGTAATGTTTTGATGAAAAAAGGTGATAAGAAAAAAAATATCACAAAGTATCTACAAAATGTATTAAAGGCTTTAAAGAAAAGAAACAAACAAGATTTTGATGATGGGGAACCAGAACCTGAGGAATTTACTTTTGAACCACAAGAGCCGTCAATGATTAAGAAAAAAGTATATAATAAAGAATTATATTACTTACAAGTTGAGTTGCTTAAAATGCAAGAATGGATAAAGAAAACAGGAAAAACTGTTATTATTGTCTTTGAAGGTAGGGACTCGGCAGGTAAAGGGTCAACAATTAAAAAATTCACAGAAAATTTAAATCCAAGATATTATAACATTATTGCGTTAGGAATTCCAACACCAGAAGAACGAAAAGCATGGTGGGATAGATACCGTAACCAAATTCAAAAAGGTATGATTAATTTCTTTGATAGAAGTTGGTATAACAGAGGACTTGTTGAACCTGTTATGGGGTATGGGTCACCTGAAGAATATGAGGACTTTATGAATAATGTTGAAGATTTTGAGAAGGACTTAGTAAAGGATGGGGATTATTTGTTTAAACTATGGTTCTCAATTGATAAGGAGACTCAGGCAAAGAGATTTCAAATGAGACAACAATCACCTGTCAAATATTGGAAATATTCACCTAATGACGAGAAAATGCAAGATATGTGGGACAGGTTCTCAGAGTTCAAACAAAAATTATTTGATAAAACATCTACGGTTAATCACCCTTGGGTAATATTGGACGCAAATGATAAAAGAGTATCAGGTCTAAATGCGATTAGATATGTGTTACAAAATATTCCGTATGAAGGTAAGAACAATGAAATATTAGATAAAGATTTTCCTGAGGCTATGACGGTATTAAAACCTGAGATTGGTGAGTCTAAAAACATAAATGAAACCGAAGGAGCTGACCCAAAAAATCCTGACTCACATCCTGATTTGGATGATTTTGGTCCTGACAGTTGGTGGAAATTTGAGGATTGGAAAACATGGTTTAACGCAAGTGTTAAAAAATATGGGTGGGATAGGGCAAAACAAAACTTTGCAAGATTTTGGATGGCAGTTGAGGAAGGTACTGGAGTTGGAACCACAAATGATTTAGATGTTAATTGGTTAAAACAAAACGGTCTTTGGAATGAAAAAACTGATAAGGTTTATACAAGAGACGAAATATCTGCTAAACTATCAAAATCAAGTGATAAGTCATACCCACCATTGTCTAATAATGAATTAACTGTTTACAAATTTTTAAGGGGTAATGGGTTTACCAAAATGGGAACCGCTGCAATTATGGGGAATATATTCCAAGAAACTTCATTTAATGGTGATACAATAACTAAAAAGGCAGTTAATGACAAAGGTGCCCCATCTTTTGGATTAATTCAATGGAGAGGTCAAAGGTTTTATCCTAATGTAAAAAATGATGTTAAATTTGTTAATAATAAAATTCCAAATATTACCACTAATTGTAAGGATAAAGAAAACCCAAGTCGATTGAAACAATTAATGTGTCGTTATCCAAATTCATTTAACTCTATTAACACTCAACTTAATTTTTTGATATCTGAATTGTCAAAATATGAATCATTACTTGGAGAATTGAAAAATAAAAAACTTAGTAAAGATGGTGACGGTTCAGTTTCAGGTGGAAAGGCATTAGAAATAAATAAAAAATTTATAAGAGGTGAGGAAGGGAATAGATTTAAACATGCACAATCTTATTTTAATAAAATTAAAAGTGAAAAGTATTTATAGTATATGAAAAAGAAGATTATCAATATAACTGAAAGTCAGTTGGAAAGAGTTGTTAAAAATTTAATGAATGAAAATGTTGCAAGATATGTAATGTCTCCTGATGAATTTTTCAGAGAGAAAAATAAATCACAACAGTATCATTGTGCATTTGAGAACAAATGTTTTATAGTTCATGACGGTAATCATCAAATTGATGTGGATGACAAATTCATGGAAAAACACAAAATTCCAAATGGAATTGGTGGAACAATTTATCACGACGCTAAAAACATCTACTTCTGTCCTGATTTTGGTGACGACAGACCTCAGAGAACTATTCAGATTTTTTAATATTGTAAATCAATACTAAATTCATCTTCTACTCTTTCTCCTTTCTCGTAATTCAAACCAAACTCAAGATAAATTTTTGTTGCGGCACAATCTATAAGAAAATTTCCTTGTGAACCTTCATTAATTTCCCAACCACTTTGTACATCTTCCAATACTCTATACAATTCATCCTCAATTGTTGCCGGAATATTAATTTGATTATCATCAGAAGTATTACCAGTACTCTCAATATAACCACTGTCACCACCACCTGAAAAATCAACTCTTATTTTGTTATGTCCGTTATCGAATAACTCTCTCATACTTTCAATAACATTAGTATCGGTGATTTCAAATTCGTGATTGGAGTATTCGGTGTCCATTACTGTAACGGAACAACTTAAATTTAACTTTTTTGTTTCAAAATTTAAATCAACATAAAAAGAACTACTATTAAATGAGTCATATTTATATAATTCGTCTTCAAACAAATCCAATATATCTTCTTGAATTAATTCATATAATGATTCTAAAAATTGTTTTAAGAGACCTGATTTTAATTCTTTAATATCACTTCTACCTAAATATGGGTCATAATAAAGTGCAGGATGGCTATCGCCTTCATAGTAATATAATGTTTGAGATATTTCATCCTCACCATACATTTGAGTGATGACTGATAATGACTCTAACGATTGTTTTGCAAAATCTGTTTGTAAAAATTTTTTTATTTTTTCAAGTTGTTCCATATCAATAAATATTAGTCTTCAATTTCTAATTTCATAGTTTTTAACATCCATAATGGTCTCTTAGCTCCTGATATACCATCAACCCATTCTTTTGCGGTTGGAATATAGTTATTACAATCCTCTTTAACATGTTGCTCGCCAACATAACGAGTATATACGGTTAAACCATCGCTATTTTCAAATGACGAACCAAACCTCTGTTCCATTTCAAATATCCCTTCTGAGTGATGTCGAAACATTCTATGTAATGAATGTCCATACCATCCTTTTGTTTCATCTAACCATTGATGCAAGTGAATATAATCTTCCCATTTTCCTCCGAACAATTTTGCCGATGATTTTGCGTGTAGTATTGGATGTGCCATAATTAGTGGTTCATAGATGTTGTTAAAATATAATTATACTTCGTTGGTAAACAAACCCAAATGTCGTGAAATAGTATTTCCAAAGCCTCGGGAAACACATCAACAGCAAGTTCAGGATTACAATCAACAAGTTTCAAAGATACATAATAAATTGACTGGTAATCCGAAAAATTAAATCCATCAACAACAATCTTGGCTCCGTCTCCAAAAAGAATTGGAATGTCGGAGTCGTTCATTACATTAATTAGTTTTTCAATATCATCCCTCATCTACTATTTCTAAATAAATGTCAAAATTATGTATCCTATCTGAGTATAACATTTTATATAAGTTTTTTAATTCCTCTCTCATTATGTCTAAATCAACATTTTTTTGTTTAAGGAACCACCTAACTGAAAAAATAGTTATTACTTTGTTTTCACTAAATAAGTCCGAGTATAAGTCATTACCTATTATGTCTTTAATTTTATTATTATTGACTAATATAACTAATGAAACATTATTCCTGTCTTCAATTTTCTGAATTGATAAATCTTTAATACCCTGAGTATAAATGTAGTTGTCTGATAAAAACTCAGTTATTAAATTTTCTAAGAATTCTTGTCTATCCATGTTTTACTATTAAAATATAAATAATTATGTTTGATTATTCAAATATTTATCAGTATGGAAATTAGGTTAATCGATAACGGGTCAAAATTAGACCAAATGTCAAATAAAATATTACACGAGTATTTAAGATTTTGTAGTTCAACTCACCCAATAAATGCAAACATTGAGGTGATATTACTCAATAATAATGTTAAAAAATTTAACAACAATCAGGGTCTAACCCAAATTAAGATTTTGACATACGAACAAACACTACCTCAAATTATTGAACAGTTATCAACACATTGGGTTAATTTGTTTGCCAAAAGGAGAAAGATTCAAACTAATGGTGAAGAACCTAAAATTATGTATGAAGTTTTTAGAAAAAAAAATCCAACCTATTTAAACTATCTTTAATATGGATAATGACTTTGAAAAAGTTTTAAGCTCAATCAGAAGCTGTGAAAACATCTACCATGTAAATTCTTGTGAAAAACTGTTAGAATTATTTTACCAAAAGCATATAAATAAAGAAGAGACAAACGATAATGATTTGTCTCTTACTTATGATTTTTTAAAATCTCAATTAAAAATTAAGTCTGATAAATTTTCTATGAACGACTAATTGCTTTTGGTTTTGGTTCGTTTCCTGAGATATATCCGTGAATATTTGGCATCAATGTCTTAGTTCCCCAAGGACTGGCGACCCACTTTTCGGCAACATTTTCTAACTCACTTTCCCAATCTGAACCATCGTTTTGTTTCATTGCGTCAACAATAGACTTATAGTATTTTAATTTCATAGTATCTACTGTTGCTTTAATTCCTTCTTTTTCATCAGAATAAGACTGAACACCCGCAACATTAGTCCCAAATAATTTAGAACCTGGCATTTTCATAGTAGTTGCAAATGGATTGTATTTTGCCTTTGTAACTTCACTTTGGGCAATTCCGTAAAGGAAAAAATAATTACTTTTAGAAAGAGGAACACCAAGACCTTTTAATATTCTCGTATAGAAACTAAAATCCTCTTCGGATACGTACTCAGAGATATCTTCATCCTCAACACCTAAATTTTCTAATTCTTCATCAGATAATTTATCGTCTTCTAAATAATCTTCAATTTCTTCATCATCAGCTTTTACATCTAAACCTGCCTTTTTAAGAATATCAGATGCCGATTCAGTGTCATCCTTAGATGATTTTATTTTACCTACTACTTTATCAACAGTATCTCCAAAAAGATATTTCGTTAATCCCATTCTTAATAAAGAAGCGATTAGTGGATTCTCCAATAAAATTTCTTCTTTACCCTCAGTTAAAACTTTCAATGTTTGTTCAACTGTCTTTAATTTTTGTCGTCTATTCATTTTTAAAAAAAAATATAAATATTTATATACATAAATATATCTTAAATGGAAAAATCAAAGTTGGAAGGATTAGATGATAAAACATTAATCTATATATGTCAAGAAATTATAAATGAGTGTCACGAAGAGGATTATGGTGAAGTTGCCGATGTGTTTGAATACGAATCTATCACAGACATTTACGAAAGTAACCTAAAAATGATAGGTTTAAAAAATATTGAAACAATTGATTTAGATTTTATATTAAACTTAATTAAGTTAAATATTGAAAATTTAGTTCAGGAAGGTTTTGATGGAACTCTAAAAAGACCAACGGTTGGGAAATATTTTATTGACGCAAAAGTTAGTGAGACCGCGTTTCAAAATGTGTTTTACCGTCATAAAGTAAATTCATATTCTGAAGATACTGTAAGGGAAGTTGTTAATTACGAAGACCAACAAGGTATTAAATCAGTTTGGGAAGGTAACTATATTCAAACTGATGTGTATGACTCAGAAACTAACGAAATTAATTGGGGTAGACCTTACAAAGACGAATAATTATCTGCCCTGACCTCTATACTGTTTTTTGTAGTTTTTAGACTTCTTATTTGGTGATTGTTTTTTAGAAAATCTTCCTACTTTTTTTGAGCCAAAATTAATCTTTGCTGACCCTGAACCTTTTGTTACTTTTGCTGCCATAATATATATTTTGCAATAAGTATTCCATTTTTAATTTAGTTTAATATTTATTAATAAAATATTTTATATGAAAAAATTATTTGAAGTTAATGACAGTGAAAGACAAAGAATTTTAGAGATGCACATTGATGCCACTAAAAATTTTTACATTACTGAACAACAAGTCACATCATTAACAGTTGGGCCAATCAGTAGAGTTTCTAACGTAAACAGAGTTAATCAAGCTGAAGGTCAATACCAAAAAGAATATGATAAAATAACGAAACAATACCCAAAAAAAGGAGATGTATATTTAAAACTAATTTCTAATTTGGATGCTGAAATTAAAGAATATTTAGAACAAGAAAGTGTAGTTAGAAAATTACTAAAAGGGGATAATCAAATTTCAATTTGGAATGACATATTAGTTAATGGTAAATATTTTGCCGCAGATTTAATAAAAAAGGTAATTACAAAACAAGGTAGAAAATATAAATCCGCAAGAGTTGGTAGAAAAGAAGATGAAATAGAATTAACTAAACCTGATAATGAAGGAGTAACTCCTCCAGATAAGGAAGTATACCAATCCGATACTATTACAACCCCAAATGAAACTCAACAAGGGTATTTTCAAAATAATTTGTGGGAATTAAGTGAATTAGGTGTAGATAGTTTTTATGATACATTTATAGCACCATACCAGATGTGGTTAGATGAAGCTAGAAAAAAATCTCCTGGAGCTAGAATGTGCGTTAAAAGTATTAATATAATTTCAAGTGCCAGCCGATTTAGAAATACTAAAGGCGCGTCAGATTTAACTTTTATTCAGTTGTCAAAAAATAGAGCTAATTCAGTATTAAATTTTTTATTAACACAATATGGAAACCTTCTAGGTCAGGTTGATGAAAAAAATAATAAAACGAGAACTTTATTTTGTAGTGGAGAAGTTTTAAATAAACAAAATGAGGCAATTACTATAAACCCAAATGGGTCAAACGGAGATGGAACATCTGGACCAAATCCTCCTTCCCCATACTTATTTACATCAACTAAATTTAGTGGATTTAAATATGGAGGTAATTTTGAGCAGTATAGAAATGAATACGGAAACCCAATATCCGGCTCAGACAAAGGGGGTAATGTCGCGTATGAAAAATTCAAATACGTAAAACCAACTGTCGAAATAGTTTTAGATTTAAACTTACCTAAGGATAGTCCTGTTCCTGGAAAAGAAAAAACTCCTTTACCTGATAATGTATCATCACTCAATAAAAAATATTGGGCATCTTTAAGATATAATACTTGGAAGTGGAATTGGAAATTGGATATTGATTTAGGGGGAGGACCTAGACAAAACACAGATAGTACTTTAAGAACTGAAAATACGTTCCAATGTCCTGGGGTTTGGAATATAAGTAAAAGAAATGAAAGGAAAGCGTATAAATCGATGGGAAAATAATTATCCCATCGATTTATTTAACAATATATTGGTTTGATAACACGCCGACGACAAAAATTGCGTTAGATTTATTTAAACCTACTACAAAATTAACCTGTTCTTTTGTTTTATCATCCATTATTTCTCTGTGAGGTTCGGAATTAATTAGTGTGGTGAAAAGTTCTTTGGCTAAGTTTTTATTATTTTCATTTTTTAAGTTATTGTAATCGTAATATGCTGCAATGACTTCTGAAATTTCAAAACCTTCTTGTACTAAATATTCTTTGTATCGTGGGTAAAAATAATGAAGTCTATCTTTTAATGAATAAAGAGACTGATTATTTAATTGTTTATGTGAAATTTTAGCATCAGTTAATGTGTTTAAATAATTTGATTGACAATTAGATAATACAAATAAATCATTATCTTCTTCGATTTTGTGACCCAAGCTATCACATCTTTTTTTATACAAAATCATAAATTCTTTTTGAACTTCATTTAAGTCAATATTTTTTGGTACCTCCAATTGAGAGAAACCAACTAAAGTTAATACAGTTAAGATTAGAGTTGCGATTAAGTTTTTCATAGTGGTTGACTTTTTAATTATTTCTACAAATATATATATAATATTCGTCCACACAAAATATTTATTAAAAAATACTTATGAAAAAATTATTTAACATTACAGATAGTGAAAAAGAAAGAATTTTAGAAATGCATATTAATGCCACTAAAAATCAATATTTAACTGAACAAAATTCCGCCAAAGAATTTATTGCTAAAACCGATAGTGATAGAATGTACAATTTTACAAAAACAGGTGCAAAAAATTCAAATTCAAAATTTGGATTGCAGGGTGGTCCGGAATTAGAAAATTATTATTTTGAATCAACAATTGGGGATATTGTTAATCAAAGTAGAGGAAATGAAAATGAGTATTTAATTAATTTTAGACCATTAAATGATGCTGGTAAGTACGTTGAATATTTAAAAATTGGTAATGTTGAAATTAATGGAAGTGGGTCTAAAACATTTGACATTAATAAAAATATGAAAGTTAGTGCAACCCATAATGGTCTGTTAGCGATAAAAAGATTAATGGACAAAATGAAAGACATGGGATATAATGGAGAAAAGGCGAAGGCTACCATTACAATTGGAGGAACTGAAAGGAGTTCAAGTTATAAAACTTATAATCCAAACGCGGCTAAAAATGTTACAACAATTTGTGATACTTTAATGATGTATTTCGCGCTATTATTAGTAGAAACTAGTCAAAGAACAAATACAAATGATAAAATTGAAGCAAGGTTTAAAAAATACACAACACCACAACTTCAAAATTTTATCAAAGGTAATATTGATTATTATTTAGTTGCCCAATTTTTACCTAACCGTAAAGAATGGGAAACAATTAAAGAACAATTAAAGTTAAAAGGTAGTGAAAGTACTAATTACCAACAATTATTTGATAAACACGATGTCGTAAACTCACTTTCTAACCTCCAACACAAAGATTGGAATACTCTTTGGAATAATTTTTGGAATAGTTGGAAAATGTCGTATATAGATAACTATTCGGTATATGTTAGAGCCAATTATCCTGAAACTGCTCAAAATTTAATTACAGAATTATCAAATTCTATCGCCAACCAACAATGTAACAACAATTTGTCAGAAGCAGTTAAAGGACTTTTTAAACCAGTAACACTCAACAGAGGAAATCTTGAAGGAAATAAAAAATCATCAGGGAGCACAACTTACGGTTCAGGAGATTAATCTCTGTGATAGTTAACACAACAAAAATTTATAAAGTTTTAAAATAAGACTTACGGTTATGGACAGTAATCTCTATACCAGTTAACATAAACCAAAGTATCAAAAGAACTTAACATAGTATCGTTAGGTGACTCATCATAAACAAATTTGTAATATTCATCTGGGTAAACTAAGGCAGTGTCACCAGGAGAGTAAATTAAACATACTACTTCTTTAGTATCCATAACATCTTCATTTCCAACATTAACAACAAATAAGATTTCATTTGTCTTACAGCTTGTAAGAAACAAAACTAACAATAAGAAGATTAAGTTTTTCATAGTGGTTGACTTTTTAATTATTTCTACAAATATATATAAAATATTCATTCGCACAAAATATTTATAAAAAAGAATTTGATTTTTTTCAAATTCATAAACTTTAAACCCAAATAAATGGATAGTGATGACTTGGAGACAAATATTCCGCAAAAACATAGCAACTTTCTGTCTGATGGCTGGAATGTTTTTCAACCCCTTAGGATTCGACATAATTTTCAAGATGATTTTAGATGCTACGAGTTCTTATTGGATTACCACAAGTATTTTCTATGGTATTGCTCTATCATTCTTTGGATTATATTTTTTATTTCGTGAAAAAAAATGAAAATTGAAAAAATTTTAAAAAAAGTATTATTAGAACATTCTAATAATAATGTCATGGTTTCTGAAAATTTACAGTACCATTTAGATAATGAATTGTCATTAATGGAAAATGTGTTTAGACCACATTCTCAAAAGTTTTTTGACTTAATTAATGAAGTTAGAGAATTATATATTTCAGGTGAGATGGAATTAACCGAAGAAGAGGTTGAAATTGTTGAGTCTGATTTGGGAAAAAAAATCAAATTATCAAGTGGTAAAGAAGTTTACTTGGATATACCTATGGCTGAGGAATTTATAAACGAGGCTGAGTATAACGGTAAGAAAGTTGAGATTGGAAAACCAAGAAGAAATAGTGGCGGAGGTAAAAAATATGTTGTGTATGTAAAAAACCCATCAACAGGAAGAGTTAAGAAAATTTCTTTTGGAGATGTTAAAGGTGGATTAACTGCAAAAGTATCCAATCCAAAGGCTCGTAAAGCATTTGCATCCAGACATCAATGCGACAAGAAAAACGACAGAATGAAAGCGGGTTATTGGGCGTGTCGTTTAAATAGATTTGGTCATTTGTGGGGAGGAAAAACATATCCAGGTTTTTGGTAATATGAAACCATACAAAGATTCCGAAGTTACTGAAAAATCAAAAATTAGAGTGTTTGAATCGAATGTTGATTCAGGTGAACTGCATTGGCATAGAGACCGAGAAAACCGACTTATTGAAGTTTTGGAAGGGAATGGGTGGATGTTGCAATTGGATGAAGAATTACCTGTTAAAATGGAAATAGGTAAGCAATATCTTATTCCCGAAGGAATATATCATAGAACAATTAAAGGTGACGGAGATTTAAAAATTAAGATTGAGTTTGTTTAATTCTTTCAACAATCTTAGTTAATATTACTTTTAATAAGTTAGCACTTAACGCAACTCCTCCTGACGATAGAAGACTTTTAACCAACTTATTTACAAGAAGTGAAGTATCTGCATCACTGTTGGTAGATAAACTGATTAACATAGGTATAATAGGTATTAGGAATGCGTAAGATATAATATTACCAACTTGCCCAACTGTAATTCCTACCGAGCTAATAAAATCTGATAAAGTATTTTTAAGTTCTTTTGTTTTTTCCAATACATCACTAAAAACATCACTTAATCCTTTTTCTTGAATATCCTCAATTACTTTTCTGATTTGTATTTCATTATTATAGAAAACAATACTAACTGCTCCAACAATTAAAGAATAAACTGACGCTTCATCTATTTCAGGATAATTTCCATTAATATAATCTGATAAAGGTCCCATTAAACCACCAATTGATGCTCCCCAAGTCAATAAGAATTTTAAATCCATATTTAATTGTTTTGCAGTTGATTTAATCGCCATAATTGCAACTTCCTTTGCGGACATTAATTTATCTTTAATATCATTTAATACCGATTCTGTCAGTATCATTTTGTTTGAAGATTCAGAAATTAAGATTTTCATAATATTTAATAAATATATGGAACAAGGTATTAATATTAGTCCAAAAGTAAAAAAGGGTGATAGAATAGTCTGTGTGATTATGGGAGATGAGTCATCAATTTCATTTGGAGATGCAGGTACAGTTACGGCATGGGAAAATGTAGGGAACTGGACTCAAATAAGGGTTAAGTGGGATAATGGTAGTCAGTTGTCATTAATACTT
>Ga0315903_10004820_pt1 | contig 17815 bp, 27 predicted proteins | sample LakEriMetagenome_7_FD_203524 | JGI IMG/M metagenome (GOLD analysis project Ga0315903, IMG submission 203524) | Freshwater fungal communities from buoy surface, Lake Erie, Ohio, United States - Buoy 2 MA119 | ecosystem: Environmental > Aquatic > Freshwater > Lake | place: USA: Lake Erie, Ohio...
CCTTAGCCATACGCGTTTTAATATAAATATAAAGCTGGGAGTACTATTTAACGTACTCCTCAGCCAGTTCCCAAAGCGCTTCATTGATTTTCAAATCCATACTAAAGTTCTTAATTGCTCTTGCTTTACGAACCTTAGCACCCATAGTATATGAACAGTCACCATTGATCAATTTCTCTTGAACACGATTGAACACTTCCCATAAACTATTACCTGAGTCTTCAACACGATCAACTTTTAACAATTCATCAATGTTAACCTTAACATTATCGCCAAAACGAACCAGAGCTGCTTTCTCAGCGAATTTCTTCACTTGCCAATCACTCAGTTCAATATTTTGAAACTCATTAATTTTCTGAACTAATCCTGGGAATGAACCTACAGCATCAGATACTTTCTGTTGTAGTTCTTCAAATGTATAACCCATATGACGTAATTTGAAATCACCATAACTAGTATCCATAACCACTAATCCATTTGAACATACTAATCGGAACAATCCAATTTGGAATTTAAATGAACTCAAACCATCATGGCTATTTGTGAGCAATATTTGTGGATAAACATTATCACCATTTGAACCTTCAATCACAATATCTGGATTGAAAAACTTAATCATGTGACGTTGATATCCTTTAGTACTCTTTTTACGAGCTTTAATTTCAACTGCTTGACATGGTTTCCAACCTAACTGAATCATATCAGTAATTACCTTATCGGTCGGAATATGAACATAATGTTCACTCAGGTTAGCTTTTTGTTTTGTCTGAAAAATACTTGGAGCTGCATTTTTGACCTGCTCCATGGTCATTTCTGTAAATGGATTCATAACCTTTAATTTTTAATTTTTATTTATAATTAAATATAATATCAGGATCGGGGTCAATCTTATTAAGGTCGACGATGACTAATACGAACTTCTTTTTTAGGAGCCGCGGTCATTTTCTCTTTAAGCAATTGTTGTTCTTTTTGTCTACGACGAGCTAATTCAAATTGCTCAGCAAGTGTTAATGACCCTGGATCACGCTCTTCCAAACTTTGTTTTTTAAAGTTACGGTTGATTTTGTCTGCTTTACTCAACCACCTGTCTTGCTCATCCGCATAATTTACGTGTCGTCCCATATCTTTTAATTTTTATTTATAATTAAATATAGCGCAGGAACCCAGGTCAACTAAACTTTTTAATAAGTTCAAGTAATTGACCACGACTCATAGCACCTGTTTGTCTATGAACAACTGTATCCCCAGCTTCAAATAATACTGTTGGTACACTAGATATCATATGGCTAGCAGCTATGTTTTGTTTCTGGTCAACATCAATTTTAATATGTTGAACTCCAGTTTCATTCATTACTTGATCAAATACAGGACCAAACATTTTACATGGTCCGCACCATGGGGCTGTGAAGTACTTAATTTTTAACATATTCTTTATTTGCTATAAATATTACTTCCAAAACTGATACCAACGTTTCTTTTTAGGAGGTAAACATTTACTAAATGGATTATCACCAAATGATACTCTACCAAAATATTTTGATGTCATCATATTTAAAAATACTTCATGATATTCATCTGGTATAGTAGAAAAATCAGCTATAATTTTTACTTCTAACTCAGTTGGGAATTTATTATTATCAAACCCACCCAATAGAACCAATGTTTCTCTTAACTCAACATTTTTAGATGTTTGAATAGTTAAATTACTTCCTTGGCCTAAAAATATTTCATCCATAACTATTTATTTTTTTCTCTTAACTCTTTAACATGTTTACAATTACCTTTACTTCTCCAAAATCCCATACAAGTACACTTATATGTTTTCTTATTTGGATCATAAGTGGTTTTATATTTACCCATTGAACCCTCAATATGTTCAATTACTTTTTTCTGTTTAGGTTTAATCCATTTAACATCATCATAAGTTGTTTCTGGATGAACTTCAATCCACATTGGTACTAGATACTTTTTACCATCCTGAGGCGATACAAATATAGTTGGAGGTAAATGATGTTCAATTTCATATTTATGAACTATTACTTTTGATGATATAATATCATCTTGTTTAGGATGAATTGTATATGGTTCTTTTGAGTGAATAATCTCATTTGTGGACCGTCTATCACCATGAACATTCATTACATGATATAGCATAACCTTTAATTTCAATAAATATAAATTATAAATGGAGGTCAACTCCATAAACCTAATTGTTCATGATTACCATAATGGCCATTTCCATCTAAATAAAGTGCTTGACTAAAATAAGTGAAGTTAATATTTTTGTTATTAACCCATTCTGTTAATAGAAATGGTCCTATAGGTTCTAATTTATGTTGTTCACCAGTTAATATGTCTATTTTTAAATTAATTCTTTGTTTACTATACTCAATACAATCTTTAAATAAACCTGGTTTAGCTATAATAAAAGCCTCATCAAATAATTCTTTAGTGAATGGGTAAGTTAATATTAAATCAACTTGAGGAAAATTATTATCTATTTGTATTTGATAAAATGATTTTTTCCATTTAATATCTAAATCAGTTATAATACCACCATATTTAGCTAATATTATATATTTAGCCAAATTACATTTGCCCATAAATGAAAGACTATTAAATAAATCTATCAAACCAAACTCAGATATTATATTATTAACATCATTATCTTTCCAATATATGATTTGATAACCAGGATTAAGTTGAGAGCAAATTTTTATATTAGGTAAATACTTAACAGGTATATCACCTCCAATCCAAACATAATGAATCATCATACTCTAGAAATAAATTCTGAACCTGGATCATTATCATGTTCAATTATTCCTAAGTTCTGTAAATGTTCTTTAAAATGGTCATCTAACTCCCAATCTGATTTACTTTGAAATGTTGACGGATTGTAATCTTCAATATGTTGGATTTGTTTATCAGTAAACACATTTCCAACATATAAGAAATAATGATTGTAACAAAGTAATTCTAAATTATTAAGTGACCAATTTTTCTTATTACCATCTTTAAAATTAAGTATTAAAGGTACTTTATAATCAACTACTCTACGCTCAGCAAATTGACATTTAGCACAACACTCTTGTAAATAACTTTCTTGTATTAATCTGTTTTTTAATTTCTCAGGTGTATATGAATCAATAGGTACTCTACCTTCAATAACATCCATTAATGCTGGTTCTTTACCTTTATTAGATAAAAATTTAGCTATACCTTTACCTGATTGATTTTTATGTGATTCAAATAATGTTAATGAATTAGGATCATTATCATCTGTTTTATAATTCTTAGCCCATTTTTTATAATGAATGTAGCTACAATGAAGATATCTAGCAGCGGCTCTATTTGATTTAGTCATAGCCATTGCTCGTTCAATATCTGATTTTAATAGTGGTTTAGCTTTCATTTTTTACCATGTGGTTTTGGCTTACCATTTTCATCTAATAACACAAATACAATCTTATCTATTTTTACTATTGATTGTTTAGTTATTTTATTTCTAACATCACAAGCTATAGTTATAGAAGTTGTTCCAACACTAACTAAATCCATTCCAAATTCTATAATATCTCCTAAAACAGCTGTTGATACAAAATTTATTTCTGACATTGCTTTAGTTACAATACTAGGACTTCCTAATTGGCATACAGCAAATATAGCTGCTTCCTCATCAATCCATTTTAAAACTTGTCCACCAAACAATGTTCTTCTTGGATTTAAATCTTCAGGTTTAACTAATTTTCTTGTTCTATATTTCATTATTAGCTTTTAATTTAACTAATATATTCCAAATATCCTCAGCTGTATCACTTGGTACTATACTCTCATCATCATCTTGTAACTCATTAACTGTACCATCTGGATTAGTTTTTTCATATAGATACCAACTGATTAATTCATATCCTTCTTTACCAAAATGAAGTAATATAAGTGAATCAATTATTTGTAAAAACATTTCATCATAACTACTAAAATCAAGTTTTAATTCAGCTTGGGACAGAGCAGTTCTTGTTTGCACAGCATGTAATGCTGTTATAATACCAATAAATAAATCTTTTTGCTTATCAATGTAAGCTTTTTTCTTACGTTTAACAGTTGAATTTATTTTTAATAATTGATCTACTGCTTTCTTAATATCATCATAACTATTTTCATTCATATTACTTTATTTTATCCATTAACTGTTTTATTTTAAAACACTCTTCATATTTTTCTGTTTCAACTAATCTATCAATACATGTTTGTAAAGCTTGTTTCCATTGGTCTTTATTTATTTCAATAAAGTAATCACTTTTTCCCACTTCAAACAACACAGCTGTTTTTTTATTTGTGATTAAAGCATCTTTAATTCCCTCAACAGCTTCAATAAAAACAGCATTAACAAAACCTTCAGCGTTACAGAGTGCTTCAGCATCTGGTTTACCTTCTCCTATGACATTTAAAATCACAGCTGGTATTTGTCTTGTTGATTTTTTAGCCATGGTTATTGTTTAGTATAAATATAATTACTGATGTAATCTTCAATATTTATTTTAGCTTCCCATCCTAATATTTCTTTAGCTAATGTATCTGTACAAAGTGTTATTTGAGCTTCTCCTGGTTTATCAGCTTCATAAGTTATATCTGTTGAGTACATATCAGCTACTTCATTAATAGAATAATTTTTACCTCTACCTAATTCAAATATATGTCCCCAAGCTTGTTTTTTATTTATTAAAATTAAAGCATTGATAATATCATTAACATGAGTAAAATCTCTACGCTTCTCACCTGATCCATACACTGTTAATGGTTTTTTATTCTCATAAGCTGTTTCCCATTTACCAATCACAGTACAATAAGCGCCTTCTTTTAAATGATGAGGACCATATACATTATAAAAACGAGCTATTGATGCTTTTAATCCATAATGTTGTTGGTATAAATGAATAATTTCTTCACCTATATCTTTACTAAATGTATAAGGATTTTTAAATTTACCTGAATGGTGAGAGCTAGATCCAGCATAGAATAATGGTATATTATTTTTAGCACAGTACTCAGCTATAAGTAAAGTACCATTAGTGTTTATTTCAAAGGTTTCAATAGGTGTTTTAAATGACGGTTGTATACGAGCTAAAGCAGCTAAATGATAAACAACATCAAATTCTCCCCACGCTGAGTAATCTTTTATATTTCTAATATCAAACTCGATATACTTAACTCCATCAACATGGTTTGTTTTATAGCCAGTAGAATAATTATCAATTGATATTATATTATATCCTTCATTAACTAAACCTTTAATTAAATTTGTACCTATAAATCCAGCTCCTCCAGTTACTAATACTTTCATTTTATATATTATTTTAAATTAATCAAATTATGTTCATATGTTGTTATACTATTAATACTTATCTTAAATATGTCTAATTCAAACATACCTATTTCACCTGATTCTGTTATAATATCTGATAATTGCATTAACATATTAAATGAATTTTGATTTAATTGTTTAGCATCAAACTCAACTATTATATCATTGTCCAGGGTTAAATATTTTGTTGTTTTAATTTTTTTTATTAAATCAACTTTAGTATGTTTTTGTTCTAATTCATAATAACTAGCTTCTAATACCCCCATTTCATCATTAATATAGATAGTATCACACCATGGTTCTAATATAGATAATACTTCTAAATTACAATTATTAACTACAAAACCAATATTGTATTTATGAGACACAATTGGATCCATTAATGGAGTATGTTTAACATTTGATCCCCATTTGCGAATAAATTCTTTAGTTGAATTATTCATATCTTTTTTCCACTGTTCATGTCGTTTAGGATCACCTCCAAAACTACCTGCTCCCCTACCTGTTAAATGGTAAACTAATGAATTCCAAGATTGAATAAAAGTAAACCCATCTAATTTCATTCTATTAAATACATCTGAATCTTCTCTACATGAGTGCATTCTTGGATCATGTCCTCCTAAAGCTAGAAACTCATCTTTATACATCATCCAAGGAGCAAATACACCATTAGTTGTTTTAGTTTCATTAAGTTGAGACTCAACATACTTATTAAAATCATCTTTTTTAAATTCTTCAGGCCACATTCCAAAATCAATCTGAATTTTTTCTCCAGCATTAGGATGTATAGGAGGTTCAATACGTGTTGAACATACTACTGTTTTTTCTTTTAAATAATTAAAAGCATTCAAATCAGCATTTTTACCTAACATCATATCAGCATGAAAAATCATAAAAATATCTGTGGTTGATCTTTCAATACAATAATCATATGCTTTGCCAATACCAAATAAACGTTTACCTAAATCTGGATTAATATAATATGTTAAGTTATATTGGTCTTTAACTTGCTCTAACCATTCTATTGTTCCATCCTCATCTGAGTCTACAAATATAATAATATCATGATCTTTTCTATAAGCATTTTCTCTTATAGATGGTATACATGTTTTAAGATATCTTAAATTTGTTTTACTTGGTATACAAAATGTTATTTTATTCATATCTATTACTTAAATTAGTTATCATGTTATATGATTTATTTTTTCCAAGATTATTAATTGGTATATTCATTTCTAAACCTAATTGATAAAGTTTTTCACCAAATATTTGAAATGAATTATAATAATCATCATATGGATATAAATCAGCTGTACCATTATGATTTCTAAAATAATTTTGAGGGTCATTATTTCTATCTTCACTCACTCCATCAATCCCACATATTAATAATTTAGATGGTTTACAAGATAAAACTAACCAACAAACTCTCCCAGCGACTCCTTCTTTACCTCCCTGTATATTATAAAACACTAAACGTGAGTTATATTTTTCTATGAAATTAATAAATGATTTTGTCTCATAGAATGGATGAGGTTTTGGTTCAAAACCAATTGTTACATTAGGATTATTATCTAAATAATTATTAAGTCTAATATCATTTAAATCAACAATATCTGATAAAGTGATATGTATTGGTTTTTTAGAAGTAACAGTTTCATTTAAATAAAAAAAACTTGTGGTTACTAAAACATCCCAATTATAAGATTGCCAGTCAACCTCTCTAGCTGATGGTCCTGATCCAAGAACAAGAACTGTTTTATTAGATATATTATCATGAAGAAGATTAGTATTTCCTTTAATAAAATTAAACATTATTATATTTTTTATATAACAACTCAGCTATATCAAATTGCCATTCATAATCAATATCAAAACATTCTAATTCATTCATTGGGTATAATTTAATTCCTCCTTCACTTTGAAAATCTCCCATAAACATATTTTTTGATATTAAATCCAAACGTGAGGCATATAATACATGAGCTGCTTTATAAGTAACCTCAACTGCTTTTGTATTCATTATGGTTTGATCTTCAGGCCATGGGGTTATTAATTTACCTTCTTTATTCCAAAAATAATCTTTAATAGGTATAACTCCAAATAAGTTTTCTTCTTCTTGTGATATAAATTGATTTATAAATGTGTCTATTGTCTCTATTTTTAATAATGGAGAGCAAGCGTTAACTTTTATAACATATTTAAAAGGAAGTTTATCATGCCATTCATATATTTTTTGTAAACTATTATCATTATTAGCTGATTCAAAACTTCTATTATATACATTTAAATTATATTTAGACGCTATGTTTTTTAACTCATCCTCATATATTGACAAATATATATTTTCTTTTGGTATAACTTTTGATGTTATTAATTTTTGAATAGCTATTTCAAATAAATTTGAATTAGCAAATGGTCTTAACATTTTATTTGAAACTCGTTGTGAGTTTAATCTTGACTGAATTATAACAGTTATATCTGATATAGATTTCATAATAATGTTATTAAATTTAATTTTTTATAAACGAGCATAATAATTCTGGCCCTCTAGCTGAGAAGTTATTTTGGGTGCGTTTATAAGATTTTAAATGATATGATTTAAATAAGTGTTTTAAAGACTCAACAGTGAAGTAATGAAAATGACCATCAAATTGAGTTTTATATGTGTAATCTCTATTAATTGGAACTTGTATAACTATATTTTTTGGATCTAATTCTAAACATTTTTTATAGAAAGTATCAGGATATAATATATGTTCCAATACATCAGTAGAAACTATTGTATCAAATTGTTTATTAGGAACCTTTAAAAAATCATCATATGTTTCAAATCCATCTTTTTCTAAATTATTTCTTAAATTAAGATCTAATTCACATACACTTACTTTGAAACCATTATCAAATAAAATTTTTGATAAACAACCATCACCAGCTCCTACTTCAAAAATTGAACTACCTTTAGGTAAAGATAATGACTCAGTTATAAATTTAAATATATTTTCTGAATATACTTTTCTCTCAGAATAAGGATATGTTTTAAATATTTTACGATAAACGTTATTATAATAATCATCTAAATCTATATGTGAGTAATCTCTAAAAATATGCCCACAGTTTCTACAATTATAGATAAATTTTGTACTTTTAATATAAGATTCATCACAACAATGACATTTCATAATTATTTATTTTTATCCTCTAAGTTTATTTCTAATTGGCATTTGTGAATCTGTTACTTTTATAACTCCATCACCATAAGCTTGCTCTAATTCACGGATACCTTTTACTAATTTAATTAATCCTTGAGGTTCAATTGATGACATATGATCTGTACCCCACATTGTTCTATCAAGTGTAATATGCCTTTCAATAATACTCGCTCCTAAATAAACAGCCGAGACAGATGTTCCTAAACGGAATTCATGTCCTGAATAACCAATTTCACAATTATAACGCTCTTGCAAGGTTTTAATAGCAGATAAATTTAATTCATTAACTGGAGCTGGGTATGTTGAGTTACAATGTAGTAAAGCAAAATCACTAGTTGATTTTTTAATTATGCCAACAGCATTATCAATTTCTTCTATAGTACTCATACCAACAGATAAAATAACTTTTTTACCACTACGGGCACATGCGTCAACTAACTCATCATTAGTTAACATAGCTGAAGGTATTTTAATAAAAGGTAAATCATATTGTTTAAGGAATTCTAATGAATCTAAATCCCAAGGTGATGCTGACCATTTTATATTTTTTTCTTTACAATAAGCATCTATCTCATCATATTCAGATTTACCAAATTCAACTTTATACTTATACTCAAGATAAGTCATTGTACCCCAAGGTGTTTCTCTTATTATACCTTTTTGGTGTTCAGGTACACAAACATCTGGATTGCGTTTTTGGAATTTAACAGCATCACAGCCTGATAAAGATGCTATATCAATTAATCGTTTAGCTGTATTAATGTCTCCATTATGGTTTATACCAATTTCAGCTATAATGTAAGTTCTTTTCATATTTCTTCTATTCGTTTTGTTTTATCACATATTAGTAAATCATAAGCTGGTTTCTGTCCTGTAATAAGATTATGATATTTGCATCCCCAAGAATCTAATTGTTGTTTAGTGACATCATACCAATTAATTCCTGATACTGTTCCTCGAGCAGTCCAGTATGTTATAACATTACCTTGTTCATATAATATATTAATTTTTTCTATATTATCCAAATTTGGTTTAGCTAAAGGATATTCTCTTACATCATCATAGAAACAAATAGTTTCATCTATATCAACATATATATTCATTTTATTTTAATTTATTACCTTGAGCTGTAAATTTACAAACAATATTAACTTTATTATTTTTTAATATTTGATCTAAGTTGATTAAATTAGCTGCTTCACACTTATGAAACTCTATACCAATATTTTTAATACAATTTAATTTCTCTTCAGGAAATGTTTTAAATATCTCATATTCAGCACCCTCAACATCAATTTTTAATAACTTACAAGACTTAATATTATTCTGAAGGAATATATCTTCAAGAGAAATTGTTTGAACTTCTGATATAGGATACTTATTAAAAAATTCAGATTTATAATATATAGATGAACCACCTGAATTTGTTGGTGATGTAGGAATTTTAATAATGTCTTTTGATTGAGACCAAACAGCTAAATTAAATGGTGTTATATTCTGACAATTATTATCCTTTATATTAGTTATAAAATTTTGATAATTAATAGGAGATGCTTCAAAAGAATATATTTTAGTAAAAGGAAATTTTTTAGATAATAAAATAGATATTATACCTAAATTAGCACCTAAATCTAAAATAATATCATTTGGTTGAAAATCAATTTTAAATAAAGCTTCATAAGTAGCCATTTCTTGTTGGATCAAACTAATAGTATGTTCTGTTGACTGGCAAGTTAAAGTTAATGTTTGATCTAAAAAATTATATGTTTTAGTTGTTGTATCCATTAAGTAAAAAGTTTATTATTTTTTTAGAGGCGTTTTCATTAAAATTATATTCATCAAAATATTTAATTAAAGTACTATAATCTTTTTTAGGTGTATTTAAAAAATTACAATCCCAATCAAAATCAATAGTGTTTTCTCTAACACAATTTATATATTCAGTGTTTGTTTTTTTAAATATATCAATTCTTTTTAAGTCAACCAATTTTTTAAAATCTTCTATATTATTAAGTTTCCATACATTCATCCAAAATCTAGCTGAGTCTTCAACCCCATTATTAGTTTCTTGAATATAAACATCTATATCATTCATTTTATCACTCGCTTGGCAAACACTATCTAAATTAATTATTTTTTTATTATTAACAAAAGCAAAATTAAACACACTACTAGCAGCTGCTATATGTGTATCACATATTTCAGCCATGCCATATATATCATTCTCATCATATATCACTTCTACTCCTTCAATAGGGAATGGATTAAATTCCTTTTGAAAACGCTCATTAAATGGCTCTCCGGGATAACATTTATAAAATATTTGATGGGTATCTTTTGTTTTATTTCTAAGGATTTCTAATGCTTCAAAAGCTATTTTGCGTGTTGTATTAATTACTCCCCAAAATAATATTTGTTGTTTATTAGAATCTATTTTATATTTTTCTTTAAGTGATTCAATATTATTAGATTTAAAACTTCTAGTATTACCTACCACAATTATTTTATCTCTAAAAGACTCATCTAAACAATCAATTCTTCTTTGTTTAGCCCACTCACTATGTTCAAAAAAATAATCTATTTGATTTTGAGGAAAATTATATCTTGAAAGCATTTCTAGTCTATTTTCTATATTATTAGATAAATGACTACTAACTTCAATACATCCTATTTTACAATTCCATTTATGTTTAAACTCATTAATTATAGACTGTTCTGGTTGCCATCTTTCTCTAGCTACTAATAAAACATCTGGTTTAAAAGGAAGTATTACTCCTAAAGTTTCTGATATATATTCTTCATCTGTGGATGTTTGTCCATTATAATCAAACATATTTTTATGTTCATGTACAGATGGAAATAAAAGTTGAGTGGATTTAGTAAAATAAAAAAAGTAATTAAAATTAGTTTTACTTAATTCATTAGCTAAAGGTTCTAATACAGAGTAATATTTTCTATCACCAGCATATAAAACTATATTCATAATAAATCTTTAACTAAATTAGTGAATGTTGTATTGTTTTCTAAAATAATATTTTCTGTTAAATTATCCAAATATTTTTTACCACTGCTTTCCCAAAGATGATGTGAGTAAGCATTTGGAAAAATATGATTTTGTTCAAATAAAGCTATCATATGATCTTGATGATATAAAGGCCAAAAGAAAATTTCATGATTTAAAATAGTAATTTCTTTAGGCATTTGTTTTGATAACCATAAAGGATATTGAACTGAATGAGTACACCAAGTTGGTGATCCTGGAGGTCCTCCTCCAAAAGTATCTTTAAATCCTGCTAACCAATTCTGTCCAAATATAGAATTTGGTTCTGATAAAATAACTGCTGGACATAATCCTTCACATCCATTGATATTTTGCTGTCCTAAAACAAACTTATTATTTAATAAAGTATTAAATGGTTTAACAAATATAGTATCAGTATCAACATAGATACCTCCATACTCTAAAAGTACCTGTAATCTTATAACATCACTTTTATGAGCTTGTTGTGTTATTGGTTTACCAAATATCTCTGTAGGTGGTTCTATTAAATTAACTTCAACTAAATTTTTAGTTTTAAGCCACCATTCGTTACTTGGTTCTTGATCAACCCACATATATATCTTGTCTACTCCACTTCTTTTATAAGCTGATTTAACAGAAAGATAATGATGTAATTTCCACTCTCTACCTCCTTGACTTAAATGGACATAATGTAAAATATTAGGTATCATAAACGCAAATAAGATTGTGACCTGATCCTGGTTTTATATCTTGAACTGATTTAATTTCTTTTCCTAGATTATCAATATCTAGTTTATTTATTTCCTCATCATAAGCTTTATAACCTAATGAATGAATAGTATTAATTAAATCTGTTATTTCATTTTGATTTAAACCATTATAAATCTCTGTTATTAGAACAGGTTTATGTTTATTTAAAATACTACTTAATGTTTTTAAAATATCTTTATCATGACCTTCAGCATCTATTTTAATTAATGATATATTATCATTAATATTTTCAGTTGTTAAAAATTTTTCTAAATTAATAGCCCAAACATCAATTGGTACATTATGTCCTGTAACACCAACACCAAACTCAGTTCGTGTGGCAAATCCACCATTACAAAAACCATAATCAGAATAATGAAATTGTAAAGGTCCTTCCTCATCTGACACAGCGTAATTATAAGGTATAATATTTTTATTTAATTGAGAATTTTTCTCCAACACATCAAATGTAGCTGGATTAGGTTCAAATGATATTACTTTATTAGCAAATAAAGAATAAGCTACAGACATATTACCTGTTTGAGCTCCTATATCTATAACTGTACTACCTGGTTTTATAATTTTTGATAAATTATTTAAAATAGTATTAGTGAATAAAGATGTTACTTCCCAATTTCCTTGCCACGGGTGTAACCATCTATGATAATTAATATCTTTATTTAATACTTTTAAATTAATAACTTGTGTTGAATAATAATTATTACTCTGTTTTAAAACATCTAAAACTTGATTCCTATAACTACTTATATCATAATGTGTCATAAAACCTATTTTGCTTTTCTTGTCTTTCAATTGTTTTAGGATGTTCTAAATCATATCCTTGAGGTAGATTAGCTATTGTTTTCCATCCTGATAAACGCTCATGTACTTTATTTACCCAATTAATTTCTGATTTATTAGCACATATGCGTGTTTGATAGTCTGGATAATTGATCCATCCATTGTCATCTACAAACCAACGCCATTTATCAATATGGTCACGTGTTAATCCATCTACTGTATTAATACGAGGAACAGATATAACATCAACTAAACCTTTATTTATATTTAAAATCTCATAAATATTATCTTTTAAGTTATGACTTAAATACTCATCAGCATCAATAAAAAAGATCCAGTCTTTAGAACAATGATTTTTCAAATTATTTTTAAATGAAGCAAAGTCATTATTCAATCCAAATGAGATAGATTGAAAATCATATTTATCAACTACTGACTTGACTTTATCTGTAGCATTAATATCTAACTGAATTATTACTTCATCATCAGTTCTAAGAATAGTGTCTAATTGTTTTAATAAACGATCTAATTCTTGATGTTCATTATATGCTGTAATAGCAAAACTAACTGTTGACATAAAATTATTTTAAATTAAACCAATATAAGCACAAGCTTCATCAAATGCTTTTTTATCAAATATTTTTAATGTTTTAGGATCTGATTTATGAGTAGCACCTTTAAATTTTTCTTTTTCTTCATCTGTTGTTTCAACAGCTTTAATACCTGCCCATCCCCAAGTGTTTTTATCAGTGCCATTTACAAACACAGTACCTTTATCTTGGATATTAATTACTGTTGGGTACCAAATTTGTTTTTGATCATCTATGAATTTGATATCTTTATATAACTCAGGCATTACTTCTTCTGTCTCTTTAACTAACTCACTTCCTTCAACCATTAATTCATTAGTTGTGAAACCACATCCCATACAACTCCATATTGTTATACCTTGTTGAGTATGTTGGTAACAAGCATCTGAATTACAATGAGAGCATATTACTAATTTATCTTCCATATTAAAATATTTTATTTTCTTCTGATGTGTATTTTTTATATTTTTCAGCTGCCTCAATTAATGCTTCATTTGGTTCATAATCCCACATTGAATCATTATCATTAACTCCATTTAATTGGTCTTGTATGTCATCCCATTGTTTAGGAGTAATATTATAAGAGTTAGCTGCTCTTGAAAATCCTTTAAGCCAAATAACAAAATCTCTACTTGTCATTATTCTATTTTTTTAAGTTTAGGTAATTTAAGTTCAACTTGTTTAGGTATTTTATTTTCAAAAATATTATCTAATAACTCAGCCATTTTATCAAATGAAAAGTTAGTTTTAGAATAATGAGCCTGACGTTTAGCTCTATCTATATGTTTGTTATATTTTTCATAAACATCTTTAAAAGAATCAGCTACATCAGCATCATTAGGTGTGAACCACTGTGATTCAGCTAATATCATATTTTTAATTTGAGCTGATGGATGAACATTAGTTAAAACTCCTCCTACTAATGTATTGTAATCTGGATGTAAGAAATCTAAATGTCCGCTCCAATTGCTAGCTATAATAGGTTTTTTAGATAAACTAAATTCAAGTAATGGTCTTCCATATCCTTCTCCTTTAGTTAATGAAACCATTGCTTTTACTTTACCATGGTTATATAAGTCATTTATATCTTTATCATCTAAATCACCATGTAACAAATAAATGTTTGGTAAATCACCTTTAACAGTTTGTTTAATAGCATCTATTTTTTTCAATATCTCATCTCTATCCATTATACAATTAGTAACTTGAGATGTTTTTAAAATTAGAGCAGGTTTTGATTTTTTATTTTTGAATGTTTCTAAAAATGCTTTAATCATATAACTAACATTTTTTCTATCCTCACCAAAATTACCTTGCAACCAATGACCAACAAATAAGAAACAAAAATCTTCTTCTATTTCATCTAATGATGTGACTAATTCTGTTTCTTCTAAGTCATTATCATCAATAAAAAAATATTTATCTAAATTAACTCCCTCAAATAATACTTCAACTGGTTTTTCAAGTTTAATAACTCCTATTATTTGATTAGTATTTTTATCTCTTTTTTCAAATGATGATTGTTCAAATACCTTTTTAGAATGATTAGATGATACTAAAGTTAAATCCATTCTATTAACACCATCAATCCAACCAGCATCACAAACAGTAGTTTCAATACCTGCTGTGATTCCAATATTATATTTTCCTACTGGCTGAAATTCATTTGGTACTGTGATTTGAATCCAAACATCAGGTTGTTGAGGTAACTGAGATTGTTTCCAAATTGTATTTAATAATTTTTTATCTTCTTCATTATTTGGATCTAAAGCATTCCATGATGTGTTACCCCAACGTTGTGAAATAACTTTAACATCATACTTATCATATTTTAGAAGTGCTTTAACTATATCTCTTGACCTAGCTCCATAACCAGACATTGTCTCAATTGGACAACTTACTACTACTAATGGTTTCATAACTATTAATATATTAATTTATGACGAATATGTTTTCTTTTAAGTGGCTCAATTTTAATTAACTCAAATTTAGGTTTTGGTTTCCATGTAACCAAAACTTTATCAATATGTTTTATAATATTTTTACTCATATTTTTAGCTGACATCATTGATTCATCTGACATTACCCACTCATGAGCTAATTTACCTCTACGCTCACGTTCATCATATCCCATCTCATACACTTCCATAATAGCATTAGCGGCGTCTCTAAAATCACATCTATCATCAAAAATATAAGGTGTTTGAGGTGAACCTTGAATACTCATGTTACTTGGAAACACTGGTATAGCCCATTCACCACATGTTTTATATTTACCAAAATGATTAGAACAAAATTCAGCGTCAAAGTCAATCCACTTTCCATTTTCATCTACAAAACGCATTTGGTCTTGCATACCACCAGTCACATTAGCTATAATCATTTTACCACACATCATCCCTTCTGTTAAACTTAATCCCCAACCTTCATTTGATGTTAATAATATAACAGCATCTGAAATATTATAAATTAAATTTAAATCTGGAGTTGGTATTCTTAAATCTGAAAAATAAATCTGATCGACTTGATTATCATCAAATAACATATCTCGAACAGCGTATAAATCAGTACCATGTTCATCAATAGGTTGAGTGTGTAAGATAAGAGCACATTTATCAGCTTTTTCTTTAGGTAACTTATCTAGGAATACTTTAAAAGCAGCCATAGTGTCAGGTACTTGTTTACGTCTGATATTTCTAGAATTAAACATTAAAATAAAATCATATTCTTTTTCTCCAAATATTGTTTTTTTAATATTGTTTAATTCTTTTTTATCACTAACTGGATAAAACATTTTTTCATTTATACCATGAGGTGTATAATCTAATACTTTATCCTTAGCTTTATCACCTAGTACTAATTTATTTATATTAAGTGTTTGTTTTGATATAGCCATTAATCCATCACATGATTCATAATATGCTTCATTATATAATGGGGCTGGATAATCATCCCAAATGTTTAAATAAACAATAGGTATTTTTCTTCTAATTTCATTTTCAATTTGAAATAACCAAACCCAATATCTTGGATCTGTGAAAATCATTAATACATCTGGTTTTTCAAAATCAATCATTTGTCTAACCAGTTGTGGGTCACCATATCCACTAATAGGATATAATGTGACACTGGCATCATCAATTTCAGCAAACTTATTAGTATCACCATTTAAATCAAAGCGTTTACCTTGATCTGGGTGACTAATAGCTCCTCCTATATTGGCCCAATTAAAATGATGAGCGGTACCTAATACAATTTCTCTAGCCATTGTTGATATACCAGATGTCATTCTGATATCATCACATAGTAAAAGTACTTTTTTACGTTGCGCCTGTGGGATATAACCTTCTTTCATAACGTGATTAAAATTTTTTTTAAGCTTGACTACCAGTTGGTAATGTTAAATTGGTTTGATTGTGAAGTTGTTTTCTATAAGTTTCATCAGTTAAATATAAGTACATACTTCTATCTACTAATTTTTGAAGTGAGAACTTTGTTCTAACACATAACACTTTAAATTCCTCAAACAAGTCATCTTTTACTTTGACACTTGTTAATTTGTTGTCTCCCATATAATATATTTTTTATCGTATATAAATATATATGGAGATTATAAAGCGACATTTTTGTTACAAAGTTCTTTATTATTATTGAATGGACAGTAAGTACAAGAATCTTTACTTACTATTTTAGAGTAGTCTTTAATTACATGTTTACCTTCATTATCAAAACATTCAGTCAAAAACATATTAAATTTTTCAGCTGCTTGTTTACGTTTAATTTTACCACTTGCTGGTTTAAATTCAGTAATATAAGGTATAGCGAAAGCGTCATTCTCCCAAATTTTTCTCTTCAATATAAAGAATTCAACTTCAATTTTATCAATATCAATATTATATTGTTTAGCAAAATACTCTTTATAAAGTAATATTTGGGCTAACTTAATTTCATCCTTTTTAGCCTTATCATTCCATCCAGACCTAGATGTTTTAATATCATAGATATAAACTTTATCTAAATCTTTATCATATAATACAAAATCAATATAACCTTTAAGGAATAAATTTTTAGTTAG
>Ga0315903_10004825_pt1 | contig 17808 bp, 27 predicted proteins | sample LakEriMetagenome_7_FD_203524 | JGI IMG/M metagenome (GOLD analysis project Ga0315903, IMG submission 203524) | Freshwater fungal communities from buoy surface, Lake Erie, Ohio, United States - Buoy 2 MA119 | ecosystem: Environmental > Aquatic > Freshwater > Lake | place: USA: Lake Erie, Ohio...
ATTACCTTTTCTTTTGTTTCCTCGTATGTATTTTTTACTAGATTGTATCCTGGCACGTATTCGCCATTTTTAGCAATAAAACCATACTCTACCAAATGCGCGTGTCGTCCACCTTTCCAGTAGTTGAATCCTGCCATAACGGACACTTTGCTTTTAATTCTTATCCATCCTACTGACTGTCTTAGATTACCCGTATCTTCTATTGCTTCAGATTTTTGTTTTAATCCAGTAATTACAACTTTACCTGCGCGTTCAAGTATAGTTTTTTTACTTATAGACGTATTATATTTATCAAGTATTTTATAAAAATCGCCTACAATTTTATTCATTTGTTGATCTATATCTGATCGTCTCTGAGCAGTATCTCTATTGACAGTGTATCTTCCTGTACGGTAAGACTCTCTTAATCTAGTATTCAAAGCTTCTGATAATCTTCCCATTACTTCACCAATTTACATTTCAACTTCATATACCTTTTTCTTCCCATCGACTCCACGCGTACAATGTCGTAGGTCTCTGATCCGTACAACACCTGATCTTCAACATCGCACAATTTATATCTGCATACAAACTCCCTGTAATCCATAACGGTCTGCTTGTCGTTAACGTCCTCCTCGTCACGCATCATGTCAACAACATGGCACGCCAAAATAGTATCTACCGTGGTAACATTAGTCACTTCACCGAGGTCGTTAGTAGTCTCCGCTCCGCGTACTTTCAGCGTCAGTTTCTCGTCCATCGCGCCGATGGCAATCTGCTGGCTCAATGCGTTGGCGTAGATCATAACACTAACGATTCAGCGTCAAGTAATAAGTCAGCTGATCGACGGAAGACAGCTACGTTCTGTGATCTGTTCTCCCTTTGTTCATACATCTCAGCAACGATCAAGTAGGCCGCTTGTTTTACCAGGTCTGATACCTGGCAGTTTACTATAACTTCAAACTTGTACTCGTAACCATCCGTCAACGCCTCGTCGTAGTACCTCATGTACACGCCATAGTCATCCAGCTGATCAGTCTCTGGTACAATCTCTGACCATGTGCCATCTTCCTGGCGTTCATTAATCGATTGAATAATCTGCGTCCCCTTCGGTAATTCAAACCAATGATCATCTGCGTAACCTATGACGGTAAGGTTCTGAGACAAAATCGGTCGGCCAATGTATTTCTCAATGTAGTCCCCGGCGGCACGGATGTAGCCTTTGATCAGCGTCTCGTCGCTGTCATCAAAGATACGAAGATGATTCTTGAGGTCATCATCGTAATCAACTACCATCGCTTTTTTTGCCGCTGAAGCAATTACTTTCATATCGCCTTTATAAATCCTTTCTTAATCAATTCGTCGTACCTGTCATTGTCAACCTCAACCAGATCTCCAATCTTCCCTGGTAGTCCGAACGCATGATACATCGTCTTGATGACTATACCCTGACGCGTCCATCCAGTAGGTTGTGATGTTGGTGTGACAACTCTTGTCTCGTATTGCGGTGTCGTTCGTCTTCCTTTTGCCATTGTCTTTATTTTTTAAAAGGGGAGAGCGTCAACTCTCCCCTATATAATCGACTTCAGTACACCCTTAGGAGAGCGCTGACCAAGTGATGTCGTTACCGAATGCGAATGATTTAGGCTGTTTCAGTTTCACATCCCAGTAGCTGTTAATAGTAACAACAACCTGACCTGTACCGGCGGCAGTGTATGGATCTACAACGAGATCAACTCCTGTGCCGAAATTCGCAATAACTAAATCTGCCCAGTTACCGAAGATCACCGCTGTCTTTGTGGACGCAATGTTAGTCGGAACGAGTGTAGATACTGCAACATTGTAACCTAGTACGGTGTTGGCGTTGTCCATAACAAACATTCCAGATCCTGCGTCAGTAGCCAACTGCATCAATTCACCCTTAACGATCGGATTCATCAAGAATGACATATTCGCCACGTCTGCATTTTCAACTGCAATCTTTGTTATCAGATCAATCAACTTCTCACGAGTAACCGCGCCACCAAAAGTAATATCACCAACACCGGAAGTACCGAGGATACCGTCAATGTTTGCGCTGTTACCTTGGATTGCTGCGCTATCAACCGCACGAGCGACTGCGTTTTCCAGTTCTCCTCTTACCCATGCCTCAGCATCAAATGAAGACTGAATCAGTAACTGCTTACTTACCGTTGTCTGTGCAGCCAATCTGTTAGGCCTCAATGATACCAATCTTGTAGATGGATCTGTATTAGCTACTGCATCATTTTCCCCCTCCCAAGTTGCGGTCGAGATGGCATTTCCACCGGGTAAATCCAGATTCGATGTCAAACCCGTGAGCAAGGTTGCCCCTAATCCAGCCATGACGGTACGCGGTCTCAATGCCGGAATGATGGCAGAATCCAAGTCAGTTGCAATCAAGTTACCGGCAGTTGCGGCAGTTGCGGCAGTTTGCGCTCTCATCATGAATGCAGGTAGTGCATAACCTGTTATTGCTGTACCGGCAGATCTTGCCTCAGACATTGCCTGTTGATGTACTTCACCTTCAGCGCCGCCCATGTTCTCAGGTGCGACTCCACGGCTCAACTGATTGAGTACCTTCAAAAATGAAAATCTCTCAGTTACTTTCTGCTCCTCTGACTTCTTAGCATTACGCATCTTTGACATCGCAATCTGCGCTCTCGCCTCCTCCTTCTTCTGCTCTACCTGGATCGATTTGTTAATTGCGGAAATGTCGCGGCTGAGTGTGTCAAACTGCGACTGCTCAGTTTCATTGAAATCTCTCTGCTGCGCATCAGCTGTGTTCAGCAGTTCTTCCTGCTGTGTCAGCATCTGGTCAAGCCTTACCTGTAATTCGTTAATGTTCATTATATTATTTTTTGATGTTAAATAAAATATCTCTTTTCTGCAAGATTCAACAGGTACTCACGCTGTCGGCGCACTTGATTAATCTTGTGCCTGTAATCTCTTTTAAATCCTTCACTTTTATGCCCCTCAGTCTGCTCCATCATGTAATGATCGAACGACTCAAGACTTTTCTTGATAGCGTCAGGATTCGACGGGATGTTGACGATGGAAAACTCCTTCAAGATCGCACCATCAAAGTAGTACGTCTCCGGATCTTCATTCATGCGCTCTACGCCCCAATGCCCAGCAGTCGGCATAAACCCTACCGATGTGCTGGTTAACGTGCCGAAGTCTACTTTTCTTAGAATTTTCTCAGCTAAGGGATTGATATCTTCCGGCTCGAAGTAAGCACGCCCTACCAATTCAGCACCCTGCTTACTTGCCTTTCCTGGGCCGAGTACGTTGTCAGGAGATTCCATGCCGGTCATGTGTTGATAGTAGAACGCACCTGATCTGTTGTAGTCCTCAATGTCCCATCCATCCATCTTAATGATAGTGCCGTGCGAATCTCTGCGCTCGTTGCTGATCACGAATTCACGTTCGCGAGAATCGTCGTGAATGCCTCTAATGTCGGTTGCTTGGTTATATGTCCTGAGTATCATCTTCGTTGTCTATGTCGTTATCATTGTCCGGCTGATCCGGCTTTTCCATGTAGTAATCCTGTGCCTGCTCTAATGGAATTGTATTAAGCATTTGATAGAATGTCTGACCCAATCCGTTGCGGATAGGATTCATTCCTTCTACATCTCTGACTTCGTCTTTGTTCATGAATCCGTGACTGAGTGCGATCTGATGCGCCTGGTACCTGGTCAACATATCTACTCGATACAATCCCTTCAATTCGAATTTCATATAGAACCGTCCGCGCTCAGATGGCGTGAATAGCTTTCTATTATGTTCGTTCTCAAGTAAAATAGTCAACGGTGCAATCGTGATCGCTAGGAATCTGTTGAACTCTGAATCTGCCTTATTGTCTGCCAAGTCGCTGCGCCCAATCAATGACAACGGAACGCCAAAGATGCGCGCTATATCCTCGACTGCAAATTTCTTCGCTTCTATCAGCTGAGAATCTGCGAATGGTAAGTTATAGCGCAATGCTTCATATTTGAATCCTTGCGGCAGCGCAGCTATTCCACCATTCTTGCCGGTAGCTTGGTCCTGGAATTTCTGACGCAGATAGTCAAGTTCATCCTTACCAATCATTCGCTCAGATGTCAAGTAACCACTAACAGACACGCCATCCTTGTACATATCAGTTGAATAATTGCCTATCTGCCCCGCATCCGTCAGCGTGTTGCGCTTCAACTGAATCCGGCTAAGTCCTTTGATTCCGTCGAAGTTAAAGTCCATCAAATGGATCATGTCACGCTGACTGACTGCATTTGATATGCGTGAGTTCATATCTGTGATCTTGTACCATCTCTCCTCCACTCCTTCCATGTCCAGAATGTACGGCTCAACCTGTTCGGGTTCTAATCTCTTTAGCCCCACTACTCTACCACCCTGGCGTAGAATCAATGCGTAGGCATTGCCATACAACAGGTAGTCCGCAATCATCTGGCCGTAGTAATCAGCAGCCGTGTACAATGTGTACGGTTCTGAATTGATCAAACTGTATAATGGATGTTGTGGCGCTGGATACTTGCCATCTGTACGTTGCTCTACAATCTTTGGACTGACCAGCGACAAAGTACGCTGAATTACATCGATGCAGTCAAGGACTACACCTATGCTAACAGATTTTTTCGTAGTTACGACTACCTGCTTTCCTCCCATTTGTAACGGTAGGAAATAGTTTTCTAAGTCCATAACGCGTCGCTGTGGCTTAGATTGACGTGAGAAGATTCGTGAAAATACACTCATACCATGCAAACATATAGCTTTGGATGATATTTTGGTGTAACTATTTTCTAAGCTTCGTAACTACACTTGTGCGGATATCTTTCCTGGACCCAATCAATGAACTCCTGATTAATTGCTTCGTCATGAATAGAGATCACATCGGTAAATATTTCCATGTTTTCAATCTCGTCGCGTGTAGCCTTATTTCTTATAATCGGATCAAGTCTGTCAATGCCTTGTACTTGTGCGTGTTTCGCGTAACTTGACTTTACAAGAATCCCACCTTCGTAATTCCTGTTATAAGTCATAGACAAAAACTCAGATTTTTTTATCCGCATCGGAACGTGAATATCATAGTAGTCTATCATCCGAGTTTCATTTATAGTATCAACTACCAATCTTCTGTACGGATCTGATCGCTTTCGTTCCATTACGTCAGCCAATGCCTGTCGTGAGTAGTAATGCGGATAAGTTGTAGCCTGTAATTCCGATGTCAAAAAATAGTCATCGTTAAACAAGATGAATTCATCACTAACTTCCGGATGCTCGCACGCAGCCTTGATTTTGTCATGGATGTTGTTTGCCTTCGGATGGTACTCTTTGAATGGTATATGCTTCAGATTCTTTAACCACTTCGGCATAAAACCAACTATCCAAATGTTACGGTAGCCGCGTAGATTTTTTTCTATCGATCTAAGGCAAAACCGCAGTTCATTGTTACTGTTAACAGATCCGGTGCCAACTGGAATAACGACATCTATTAATGACCTAGTAACTGACCGTTTTGTCTTCATATACTCAACTATCTGATCATGTTTAGATTGAGCATCCCTTAGCATAGACACAGAATGCTTTCTGTAGAAAAACAAATACTTAGGTAGTATCTTAATCTTATACCCATGCTCTGCGGCACTCAGCCAAAAGTCCCAGTCCTCATATCCGTCCTTCATCTTTTCATCGTAGCCGCCTATATCCTTCCACATAGACTTTCGAAATAACGAGCAGCACGTTACTGGATTCTGAGATCTAAGATAGTTTGAATCGACATTCGTAACATATCTTTGGTGCTCTCTATTTGAGTTTTCAAATGTTTTGAACCACGTCCCCACAACATCCACCTCATCCATCATTGTCATCGTTTTTTCTAGAAACTCCGGGTGGATCTTGTCGTCCGCATCGAGCGGCAAAATGAATTCTCCTTTCGCTGCCTTTATTCCTGCATTCCGCGCACTGCTTAGTCCGCCGTTCTTTTTCTCGATGCATCTCACACCAAGTAAGTTGGCGGTCTCGGTAGTATTGTCCGGAGACCCGTCGTTTACTACAATTATTTCCCATGCCGTAAATGTTTGACACTTGACCGAATTGATAGCATCCTTCAAAAAATGCGCTTGCTTATAGCAAGGAATTACGACGCTGACGATTACTTTTTCCATGAGTGTGTATAATGGTGAACGCAATACGTATCTTCTTTTACTTCTTTTGGGTCGAATTTCTCATGCCACCTGTGCCCTGATAGGCATCGTTCCGGCATGATTGTGGTGGCGTGACCTTTATAATCGCACTTGGTAGGTACGTCCAAAAATCTGTATTTGAACTTAGTGTTAGCATAAATCAAATTACTAACTAGACGCGGACCAGTAGCAAGTTCAATCTCAGGCATATTGAAATCGATGTTGTCCATGAATTCCATGCAGTCTAATAGGAAGTTGTGACCCGGCTCACTGACGATACAATGGTTGTTAATCCATCGCTCAGACTCCATGCCAATCGTCAATCCTTCAGTAAAATCGAAAGACTTATACATCTCAACGTCAAGGTCTATGTACGCACCGCCGTACCGGTGCAGCAGATAGTATCTAACATAGTGGTTTAAGACCGTGTAATTTCTATTCTCCAAACACCACTTGACACATGGCCTGTCGTATATGTCATAGATCACCGTGTTGCCAATTGGATGAATAATCCACTCCGGCGATAGTATCTTTTGCCACGACTCTATATACTTATTGAATTGTTCCGGCATTTCCTTTTCGCCCAACCAAATCTTGAATACAATTCTCGGAATTTTATATGTGCTCTCCATGCGCAAAATATCTTGTTTTTCCTACTTTAAACGATTCATAATTCCTATACCTCCTAAACCCTGTCAGGTTCTCAACCAGTTCCTCAGTCTCAACCCATGCAGCTCTGTACGCTCCCTTCCTATCTTGGAGCGATTGCAGCACTTGAAAGTACAACTCAAAGTACTGCTGCCTACTCATTACCCGAACATATCTCTAAGTGACTGCATCGACATCTCTTCCTCCCGGTTCAATTCTGTACTCATCCACGCCGCCAGTGCTGTAACTAATGACGCTACTCCGTCAATCTTATTTTGGCTCTTACCCTTCGACGGTTTGATGTTGCCCGCCGCGTCCTGTTCTATCTCTACATTGCCCATCATCCATCTATCTACCGGATTATCATCATGTACAATCTCCCGGCTCAAAACCATCGTTTCCAGTCGCTTCGTTGCAGGCGATAGTGTGATGAATCCCTGGCGTACCGCTCCACACGATACACCTTCAGCCTCCAACTTCGGTACTATCAAGTCGGCGTTGTATGGGTCGTATCCAATCAATTCTACGTTATACTTCTCGCAGCTGTCCAATAGATCACGGATGATGTAGTCGTAATCAATCACGTTGCCAGGTGTTGCCGTCACGTATCCTTTAGCTACCCATTCCTTATAATCAACACCGTCTGCTCTGCGGCCCTGATTCGCTTTTTCTTCCGGTACGTAGTAATGGTTGCGGAATGATTTTGTTTCCGGCCACAGGTACGTAATGGCCGTCACATCCACCCGGCTACTTAAGTCAATGCCTATAATGCAGCGTCCTTCCTCTTGTACTTCGCCTTGGCAAGATATCCAGTTTTCGTCCGATATCCAAACTTTGGCAGCGTCCGTCCATAGACATAAGTTTTTAGTTTTAAACTCCACAATAGAACTGCCACCCTCAACTACTGCATTTTGATACAATGCCCTCATCTGTTCTATGCGTGGACTATTTCCAAGATTTGGATTTGCTTTGATCCAAACATTTTCATTTTGCCAATCATCGCCTTCGTCAAGAGTAAACATAATGCCAAACAATGAATTATTTTCTACCTTACCATCAAGTACATCAGCGACTACTTTTCTAAAGTCATAACACGCGCCCTTATGGAATCCACTTGTTGTCACGATGTAGATTAATGGCTGTAATCGTGCGCCGATCCCTGTTTCAATCACTTTTAGAAGAGCGTCGCTTGGAGCAGCGTGATATTCGTCAATTACTGCAAACGATGGACTTGCTCCATCTTGTGTGCTTGCATCAGCAGTAAGCCGTGTAATGTATCCAGTTGTTTCTGTCTCAACAATACGGTACTGCATAACGCGACTTTTGCCAGCAAACTTTTGGCTATCGCGTGCTAACGATTTAGCCATTGAAGTAGCTGCTGCATATACAAAGTTTGCCTGGTCTCTGGTGTTCGCGCAAGAAAAAACCTGAGAAGCGTGTTCACCGTCGAAGAAGCAAGAGTAAATTTGGAGGGCGGCTGCAAGTTCTGACTTGCCAGACTTACGGGCAGTTTCAATGTAAGCTTTCCGAAATCTTCTGTACCCGGTAGATTTGTCAGTCCATCCGTACAACATCGCAATTATAAATGCCTGGAATGGTTGCAGATCAAATAGTTTACCGCCATAACTTCCGGATGTATGCCTCATCAGTTTTACAATAGCGATGACCCGATCCGCTTTTTGAGTGTCAAAGAAAAACCTATCGTTTTTGAGATCATTCAAATGTCGTTGCACCGCAAGCTTTACAAACTTGTTGTGACGATCATGGTTTTTCTGTACATCATCTATGAACTGATCGTATAAAGTCATCCCACTATCAGCGACACAATCAAAAAAGCAACAGCAATAACTACAAAAACACTACCGACTACGGCAATCATTTCATCTTCTAGTTTTGGATCATAATTCATATTAAATCATTTATTGGATCATTCAAATCATTTTCGCTCTCCGCCTTCCCGGCACTAATCTTTGAGACCACAAACGGGAGTAGCCGTGTTGCTATCTCTATTCTGTCCTTTACACTTAAGTCCGGATCTGTGTCCAGGTACGCTAGTTGTTTTTCAATCGCTAATCTGACGCGTTCTCTTAATTCTTGCTTTGCCATGTTGTTTAGAATTAGTCTAAATAAAAATAAATACCTTAAAATCGTTATAAATATGCATGTATTTCACCCGACGGCTTCCGTGCAGGCCATTTGAAAGCATTTTAAACGGCCTACGGGTCGCGTGATTGCATTATTTCACTTCGTATGAGTAATCTATTGTATATGTTGCTTGCGTTCGCCTATCGCGCTCTAATGCGATCATGTGCGGTCTTGCTTCATCGACTCTCCTCTGTAGCTGTTCGACTAAGATACACAATCGTTTGTGTTCAGCGTTCAGTCTGTCAAGTTCGTTGAGTAACTTAGTTAGACGTAAATGATATTCCGTATCCGTCATCGTATCCTCCATTTAATTGTTCTATAATCTCGTCTAGTGTCGTGGCTACCGTCAGTGTGATTGGTGAGCCCTTTAGTTTTATCTGTGTTATACCGCCAAGCTCACTCATGTACACTATCTCGTAGATGTTAATCAGTAATCTTCCGTCTTCTGTTTCTACTTCTACAAAGTCCATGCTGGTATCTTTTCGTTGTTATCATTTAGTTTCCATTCGTGCATCGCTTGCCCTCCCGCTTCCTTCCTGGTCTTCACTGCGTGACAATGTCGACACAATGCCTGATGGTTTACCGATGACCAGAACGACCCACCGAGATGGATTGGAATTACGTGATCACATTGCAACTCTTCGGCTGGGAATAACCTCTTACACATCGCACACTCCGGATGCGTCGCTCTGAATCTCTTGGTATAGTTCTTCCATTGATTCATTGCGTACCGCTTATCCTTCGGCTTGTCGGCTTCAACCTTCAATGCCTTGACCGTGCGTTGTGTCTGTAGGTATATTCTATTCCTCTGAGCCACAGTAATCCCTGTATTCCTGAAATGGTATAATCCCTTCTATTGCTGCGTCAGTCTGCTCGTCATGCCATTTTTTTATTCTACCTACTGGTTGGTTCGTCTCAATGTCGAACTTAATCTCATGTAGATAGTAACCATAGTGGTCATTGAACCTGAATAGTGTACCGTTATGCGTTGTAACTGCTTCCTCAAGTTCCACTCCTTGTTTAGCTTCGAATTTTACAACAACATCTACATCCATACTCTTACCGGTTGTACTTTCCATCCTGTTAATTTTTCTATGAATTCATTGTCTTTAGAAATCGCCATTACCTGGAATCCGTCTTGCGTCATTACCCATCCTTCTCGGAATGCGTCAGATCGTGAATCATCAAGTCTGTACCACATCAGAAAGGTAAGTCGTTAGGTGTACTTACTATCTCTACCGGTGTACCCGTTGCGGCCTTCGGGGCATTCAAGTTACCGACATAGACTTTCTTTTCCTGAGAGTCCTTTGGTTGTGACAATTGGACGCTTCCCATCTTGCCGTATTGGTCCGGTTGCTCATTAACCCAGATTACGATGTTAGCGTACTTCTTGCCATTCTTTGCAACTGTGATGGCTGCGTGTCCTTCCTTTGATGCCGTGAACAAATCGTCAAGACAAATTGATCCTGTGTGATACATTGTTATTGCTGTTTAGTGATGAAATCTTTTAATCGCTCAATAAGTTCCTTCTTCCCAATCGCGTCAATCATTGACTGACGCACCGGTACCGGGATCTGTCTAAGCTTGTCTTCAACTACTGGCCTTCCCATTACTGTTGTTGTAAGTAGTTATTCAATATCCTATTCAATGCCGCCAGGAATACTCTCCTGTCGTCCGCTGTGATAGCTTCGTTTCTGTCGATCTTGTCGCGCAGTACTACCACTGCGTCTATCGTTGTTTTATCTGTCATTGTGTGCATTATTACTTCCAAATAATTCGCCAAGTCCATCGCCTCCTGTTGAGCGTGTTCTAACCAGTCGCACAGCGACAGATCATCACGCTCCAGTGTCACTCCGTACTTCTTTAGTCCGGTCTCTGAGCGTGTCTTGATCTTCTGAATGACTGAGTAAACGTGCTTGTCCATTTGTTTGTTGTTTAAAAAACCGACGCGCATTCCTACGCGCCGGCAATTATGCAAAGAATCTCAAAGTATAATTCCTTCCTGTGAAAGGAGATAGTTAAGATGTTCCCTGATGGTATAGGCAGCATCTTGATTTATATCATCCACACCATTTTTGTAAATCGACCTTAAATACTGATCCATCTCCCAAATGACGCTGTACATCTTCTCAGCATCCTTATGAATACCCCATTCTACACTTTCCTCCGGCAAGTTGAATTCTAATATTGCTTTCATGTTACAAATATATATAATTTAATTAAATATTTAAATCTAGAGAGTAAATTTTGACTTTGTTAACTTGTTAACTTGTTAAGTTAACATTTTTCTCGCGTACGCATATATATATATATATATATATTATATTATATTTATATTATATTATTTTAGTTAACAAATAGGCGTAAAACGCTGATTATCAATTAGTTTGGTGTTAACTTAGGTTAACAAAATAGTTAACAAAAGTGTTAACTAGTTAACAAAATTTGGACTATTTTATACCTTTTTTCGCCAAAACCTGTGTTACGTTTGCTCTTGAGACCTTCAATTGACGTGCGATGTCCGCTTTTTTGACTCCTTTTTTGTAAAGTTCAATGATCTTTTCAGACGTTCCAATACCCTTAATTTTTGCAGAAATTTCGTTTATATCCGTCTTTTTTGAAGTGTCAGCAAAGACATTCATTGCTGAATTTAGGAAATAATCGCATAATTTTTCCGCGTTTTCCATACATTTTAGTGTCACTTTTACATCGTTTTCGTCGAACTTTTCGAGCAATGCGCACATCAAAACAAACCGTGGATAGTAAGTTTTCAGTTTGTTTACGTAATTTCTCATGTGCGAAAGCTCGTCGTCTTCCTGAATTTTGCACAGCTTTTCGTCTATTTTTTGCATGAATTTTAATTGCTCAGAATCCATTTGCAGGTAAATTGTGTCGCTATCTTTGTAGTATGAAAATGCCGAGTGAACGTCTTGCATCAGCTTGTTATACCATGCGTTATAATCTTCGTCTATAGATTCAAGCGAGAAACGATTTATTTTTGATTGAGATTCCGTGAACAAAAAACGATCAATAAGGCCGTTTTCACCCTGCTTTGAAACGACATCTGCAAGCACATCTGGCTGGATTGTGCCTATTAGATTGATGCAAATATTGTTTAGTTTCATTGTGTCGGCACCTGCTCTGTTGATCGTTATTGAACCGTTATTAAAAGATTCAAGCCAAAATGCCTCGTCTGATCCATTGCGGTACTTGTTCATATCTTGCATGAATCCTATCAATTCATCCTTGTACATGAGTATGCCTCGAGGGTTCAATACGTGCATTTTATGCAACGCCTCCAATGTAGAATCCTGTACAAGTATCTGCCTAAAAAACGGCTTTGGATAGCCTTTACGATCCTTCACATCCATAGAATTATACTCGTACAATTCAGCCTGGTATCGCTCAAAGGATGCGTCATCAATCTTTCGTATAGGTTTCAACGCAGTAGTCAAAGGGTGCGTCTTCATGACTCCAGGCTCTCCGACGATTGCAAACCAAAATATGCTTTGTGCATCCCATCCGTTTTTTACGCGAAGTTTGTACTTGTTTCCGTTTACGCTGGCGATGGCCGACAAAATAGAAACAGCGAAATAATCCGGTGTGAATTGCAAGGTACGTTTAGCTTCTAAAATGTAATTCCTTAAAAACACCGGAAAAACGTCAATCGGGAAATCTATCTGTTTTCTTTCTTCTTCGTAATCTATCTGCTCTGCAACATCCATCCCGTAACGCCTCCTTAGGTCATCTTTTGCGTCCTTCCAGTTCCCATTATGTTTGTATTTGCAAAAGATGTCAAATGGTGTATATCCTCGCCCTGATACGAATTCAGGCACAGAGGATGAGAACACATAGAAGCAATTATGAAAACGTCCCCACGTCGCGCTTATGCCGTCATCTACGCTTTTGCCTGGACGCGTCCAGTATTCGATTCCGTCGCGCCTTGTTTCTATGTAATTCCATCCGTTTTCGCACAAGAGCGTTTTGGCTTCATTTTCGCCCTCGTTGTTGTACTTGCCGTCCGGTTTACTCTCGTCCCATTTATCAGGCCATAATCTACCCTCTGACGTTATTGTTTTTATTTCCGCTCGGCTAAAAGATTGAGCGTACGAAAGTAATCTATTTACATCCTGTGCACTATTTCGTTCTATGTTCTCAATTGCAAGTCCTTGCAGATAAATGTATCCATCCGATGGATAAGTAAGGAAATAAGACCCAGTACCGCGCGTTTCAATCATGGCTGTGCCGTCTGAGAATGTGGCTAGTTTCTTCGTCGCTATTGGTTCTTCTGTTTTGATTACAATGTGAAATCCTCCTGATGGCGTTCTGATTACTGAGCAATTATTTTCTATTGCTCTGAATGCATCTGATCTTATAAAATCATTAAATATCTGACCCACGTCGTTCCCTTGCTTTTGATCGAAGTCGATACACAGCAGGTTATCACTGACTGGTCCACATGCAAGAGCGATTTTTTGCACGCCGACAAATGCGTTTAAATCGCTATGCTTTTCTGTCAGATACGTATGCCCACTTTTAAGGGCCGGAATCTTGCCGGCACCTATTGGGAGTGGATTAAGATCAGCTGCAACGTAGATTTCAGCGTATTGTTTGATTTGGTTCATTAGAATAGGCTTAACTGTCTTTTCTGATCAATCAATGTACTTAGATTTCGTTTTGCAAGATCAAAGTAAGATTCTTTTAATTCAAAACCTATACCTTTTCTGTCCATTTTTACAGCTTCATAAACTTCTGATCCAATTCCCATAAATGGCGTAAAAACAGTATCTCCTGGATTTGTCCAAAGCTGTATTCCTCGGTGTATAACATCAAGCTGTAATGGGCATATATGCCGCTCGTCTTTTTCATGCCTAGCAGACATATATTGTAAAGTATTACTTGGATCAATATCCATCCATACTGGCGATGCGTATTTTTGCCAAATGTCAATTGATAGTCTACCTTCAGATTTAAAGTCATTCATATCGCCAGCAAAATGATCAAATTCACCTATAACAGGTTCTGCGTTTTCGCCTGGTTTTTTCATCGTAACTAAATAATCTGGTATGCCTTGACGGCTCATACAACTATCCTTTACCACTTGTTTATGCAATAGACCTATAGCTTTAGTTCTTTGCATTGCTATGACCGGGTCTTTCCAAATGCATACCTCAGAATGATACGTAAATCCGCATTCTTGAAATAACCTAATAATGTCACCGCGAAAATCTTCAATGCCGATAAATCCATGATGGCTTTTTGTAGTCGGTAAATTCATGCAATGAATTGAAACATTTCTACCAGGCTTTAGTATTCTAAATAAGTCTTTTACTAAAAATTTAAAATGCTCAAAAAAATCATTATAATTCTTTGAGTTACCCATATCTTCAATGTGATCTGAGTATGTGTATAAAGATGCAAATGGAGGGCTAAAAATAGAATAATGGACAGAATTATCAGGTATTTCCTTTATTAGTTGACAGCTATCTCCACGCTTAATTGTGTAATTGGCATTACTAACAGACGTTGTATCTAATTCAGTTTGTTTCAATGTTTTACCTTCTAAATTAAGATTGATTGCATCGCTCATTTCCTTTTGCATGATTTCAAATTGTTTTTGTTTTTGATTAATTGATTGAACTACGTTTACCATTGTATCAGTTGTAATTAGGTAAATGTTTACTATGTTTTTTTGACCAAATCTATACGATCGCCTTATTGCCTGGTATAATCCTTCAAACGAAAAATCGAGAGAAGCAAATATTTGATTACGACAGTTTTGGTAATTAAGTCCGTATTGAGCTATTTTAGTTTTTGTAATCAATATTCTAAATTCATTGTTTGCAAAACCTAATAGCATTTTTTCTTTGTAGTCGGCAGAATCGCTACCCTTAACCTCTACAGCCTCAGGTATTAATTTCCTCAACAATTCTCCTTCTTCATTTTGTTTAATCCAAATTATAAAATTTTCTGTGCTGTCGTTTACGATCTTAACTACTTCATCAATTCTTTCTATTTTTGTCAGTCTTAACTCTTCATTAAAATTGGTTGCAGAAATAGCCGTGTTGTTGAATAAAGTACCATTATATCTTTTCTCAGTTATAATTTCTTTTTCTATCAAATTAAGACTAGGCAAATCGTATCCATCCATTTTATATCCTATGTCATTTGGATTATTTAACATGATGGCCCAAGAACTGACAAATTCATAAAATAATTTCACCGCGTGACCTTTTAGCCTCCATTTTGAAGTGTCGCCGCCATCGTGAATGAAATACATGGATAGCATTTCTGTTCGTGTCATAATGTCTAAAAACTCAGAATGGTTTCCAAGTTCCATCGGATCATTTGGGGATGGCGTAGCTGTGCAAGCTAATTTATAAGGTGTTTTACTAAATGATTCTAAAATAGTTTTCTTAATTTGGCCTTCATAATTTTTTAAAATAGAACTCTCATCCAGGACAACACCTGAAAAAATACTGCAATCTATATTATCAAGCTGCTCGTAATTTGTAATTTGAATTGGCGAAAATCCATCATATTTAACTACATTAATTCCAAACTTTTGACCTTCTTTTATTGTTTGGCCGGACACAGCTAAAGGGCACAATATTAGCACTGGTTTACCTGTATATTTATTAACTTGATTTGCCCACTCAAGTTGCATCAATGTTTTACCCAATCCACAATCGGCAAATATGGCATACTTACCATTTTGTAATGCTCGTTTTACTATAAAACGTTGAAAGTCAAATAAATTTTTGTTTAATTGTCCATCTTTTACTTCAAAACCAGATTTATCTAATGTCTTAAATTTATTATTTAAAAATTCTTGATACGTCATTTTATTTTAATTTAATTGTTTTAAAACCCCCGGCCCGTTGTCTTTCCGCTGGGCCGGGGAAAACACTAGTCACAAAATTACATTGATGCGTTAAGTTCACGGATGAGCGCGTCTGCCATCTTGCAAGCGTTGTATGCTATATTATCATCATCATTATTAGGATCAATAGGAATCAGCGCCTGCATCGCTAATCCTGCGAAATACTCACGTTTTGTCAGGCCGTTAAACCCGGTGATCACGTCGTTTGGTTTTGTTTCAGTTGTCATATTGTTTGTTTTTTAATGTTATTAATTACGAAAATTTAAAAACCTCAGCATCGAAACAAATTCAGATACGGTTAGATCACTTATTTTTCTATTGTCATTTTCAAAAATAACGGGTGCAGCCATTTTTTGCTCATAGGCATTAATTGCCTTTAACCAATTCTCTTTATTACGACGGACATCGTAAATGATCATTGAAGTGTCGCATACAATGCTTTCTCCATCAATCACTCTTGTGCCCAAAAGCCTTCTCATTTCTCTTGTCAATTTGTTTGCCATCGCCGCTGTTGACAGATTATTTAATTTAGCAAAATCCTTTTGAGTAGTATCACTATTGAGGAAATTTTTTAATAAATTAAAGTCCATTTTTAATAATTTCTTGAATCATAAATTAAGTCAAATAATTCCTCAAATGTCCACGACTGCACTGGTTCTTCAACTCCTATCTCATGCTCTGAGATGATCACGCCGTCATGATTCCAAGGCGGTCGCGATGTCTCGATGTAATATTCAAGTGCGGCGTAACGTGACTTGAATATTATCGTCGTTGTGTTTAGTCGGTATATTTTCATGGCTTGATATTTTCATCCCACCATTGTACGAACTGGTCCATCGTCCGAACGATTAGGTACACACCTCCAGCCGAAGTGATAGACTGCTCGTATGCTTTCTGTGCATCTGACTGGCGATCTTTGCCGACTTTAATTTCAATCTTATAAGATCTCCCTTGAACTACAGCCGAAACGTCCGCGCTGCCTTTTGTGCCAGTTGTAGGTATATAACTCATCGACCCTATCATTCCTTTCCTTCCAAGTACGTCAGTTACTATCTTTCGCTTGTCAACCATTCGGCCCATTGTATTGATGCGTTCAGCCTGACCACCGTGTAGTTCAATCCATTTGATGACTAACTTAGTCAGTCCGTTGGCTGATCCATCAGTTGGTATGTTCACTACCCGTGCGTGATCAGGCAGGTTCGGGTACTTCTGTCGCGACTCATGCAACATGAGATCGTGTATGCGTTGGCGTGTTGGTCTGGTCATATCTCCAATTTTTTGCTACCCACACTCCAACCGTATGTCTTATCTAGCGCACCGTTTATCATTCGCCTTACTATTTTTACCCCATTATACTCGATAAGATTGTACTGCGCTGGCTTCGCAATCAATGGAGCGTTGTCATTACCTCGCTTTTTTCGGTCGAGAGACCAATAGTCAACTTCTCGCCATTCTTCAGTGAAGGTAACGTGATTACCATTCTTTGACCAGCCTTTAGGATTGTCACTCAGATAGGTGTACAGAGTATCGTAGGTCAAGCCTAACCACCTGGTCACTTCGGCATAATCGTCTGTGATCCGTCCGTTGATGTTGAAGGTCCTATGTAGCTTGATCCAACGGTATGATAGCTTCCGACCTCTGAATATTCGCACATCGTCAAGTTCGAACTTAAATAGGTTTCGTGCTGTTGCTTCAGCGATCGTGAAGATCTGCATCAATTGACGGTATGATGTCTTTTCGCCGTCGATGAATACTTCCTTTTTGTAGTGGTTTTGTGTTTTCATTTTATAAAGATTTATAATATGTTCTGCAATCGTTAATCCGTTCTATAATGCTTTCAATGATCTGCTCGTCATGCTGAACGTCGAATGTGCGCACACGGTCCGACAGTGGCATCTGTGATACGATATTGTTTTGCTTGATTACGTACTTCTGTTCCAATTCCAGCCGATC
>Ga0315903_10004831_pt1 | contig 17802 bp, 16 predicted proteins | sample LakEriMetagenome_7_FD_203524 | JGI IMG/M metagenome (GOLD analysis project Ga0315903, IMG submission 203524) | Freshwater fungal communities from buoy surface, Lake Erie, Ohio, United States - Buoy 2 MA119 | ecosystem: Environmental > Aquatic > Freshwater > Lake | place: USA: Lake Erie, Ohio...
ATTACGTGCTGGCGCAGCAGGCACTAATGGTGCTCCACTTCGTTTCCAAGGTGGTACCAATTTAACAACTCCTGTCACAGGTGCCATGGAATTTGATGGTACCAATTTATACTTCACACCATCAGGAACACGTAAGACCGTTGCATTCACAGATAGCAACATCACAGGTAATGCAGCAACTGCAACTACCTGGGCTACAGCTAGAACATTAACCTTGACCGGTGATGTTACAGGCACTTCAGCAGCATTTGATGGGTCAGGCAACATTTCAATTGCCACAACTATTTCAGCCGATGCTACTGTATTAGGAACCGATACCACAGGTAATTACGTAGCAAGCATCACCAATGGTAGTTACATGACTGGAGGTAATGGTGGCTCAGAAGGAGCTGCTCTTACATTGGCTGTAGACGCCACAAGTGCCAACACAGTTTCCAAAGTAGTTGCTCGTGATGCCTCAGGTAATTTTAGTGCTGGTACTATTACAGCAACTCTTTCAGGTAACGCATCCACAGCTACTGCATGGCAAACAGCTCGAACACTAACATTAACCGGTGATGTTACAGGCACTTCAGCAGCATTTGATGGGTCAGGCAACATTTCAATTGCCACAACTATTGCTGCCAATTCAATTGCTCTCGGCACTGATACCACAGGCGATTATGTTTCTTCACTTGTAGCAGGAACAGGCGTAACGTTAACAAACAATACTGGTGAAAGTGCTACACCAACTATTGCTATTGGACAAGCTGTGGGAACAACAAGTACGGTTACTTTTGACAGAATCAGTGTAGGAACCGGAGTGACAGGAACACTCACTGGACAAGTTAGAGCCTCAGGCGATATCGTTGCATATTCTAGTTCAGACGAACGTTTAAAGAAAGATGTGCATAATATCCCAGATGCTCTAGCTAAAATATTAAAGTTGAATGGTGTTATTTTCACTTGGGATGAAGAAAAGAAAGATGTTCATGGTTATGAAGGTAAAGATACTGGTATTATCGCTCAACAAGTAGAAGCTGTTCTTCCTGAAGTTGTTACAACTCGTGAGGATGGTTTCATGGCTGTTAAATATGAAAAAATGATTGGATTATTAATTGAAGCCATTAAGGAATTAGATGCAAAAGTAAGTGCATGTACTTGTAACAAATAAGGAGAGGTAGTTAAATGGCTATCGTAAATTCTGGGACTCTATCACTAGGAGATGTCGCGGTTGAAAAAGGATTATCTACTTCTCCCGGCAGTAACATCTCCTTACAAAGCGTTTCCACAACATCTATTAATACTTTAAATCCTGCCGCCAAGGTAGCCGCTAATACCTCATCCACTTCAGGAAATTATCCTGACCAAAATGTTCCACATGCTATTAGCGAATTCTATGGTTATAATCATGCATACCTACCTGCTACTCCAACAAATACAATAACAAATACTCCAACGAATAGTCCGACGTTAACGAATACACCGACTAATTCTCCAACTAATACACCGACGTTAACGAATACGCCAGTGAACACTGCAACGTTAACGAATACACCAACCAATACGCCAGCGAACACTGCAACGTTAACGAATACACCAGCGAATACACCAACCAATACGCCAGCGAACACTGCAACGTTAACGAATACACCAGCGAATACACCAACCAATACGCCAGCGAACACTGCAACGTTAACGAATACACCAGCGAATACGCCAGCGAACACTGCAACGTTAACGAATACGCCAGCGAACACTGCAACGTTAACGAATACGCCAGTGAACACTGCAACGTTAACGAATACGCCAGTGAACACTGCAACGTTAACGAATACACCAACGAATAGTCCGACGTTAACGAATACACCAACCAATACGCCAGTGAACACTGCAACGTTAACGAATACACCAACCAATACGCCAGTGAATACACTGACGTTCACAAATACACCAACGAATAGTCCGACGTTCACAAATACACCAACGAATAGTCCGACGTTAACGAATACACCAACGAATAGTCCGACGTTAACGAATACGCCAGTGAACACTGCAACGTTAACGAATACACCAACGAATACACCAGATTGTAGTTCTAATACAGTGTATTGTTTGAATGGTGACGGCGGAGCCGGTTGTCTTCCATACGTTGGTTATTGTTCATGTCCTTCTGGAACTCCGTGTACACCAGCGACACCAGCGAACACTGCAACGTTCACTAATACACCAACGAATACACCTATGGATCCCACACCAACGAATACACCGTTGTGTGGCGGCCTAGGTAGCTTCTGTGACGGATCCTATTCATGTTGTGAAGGATACACATGTGATACACAACAATGTATTGTGGGCACAAGTACAACAACTACAACAACTACAACAACTACAACAACTACGACTACAACTACAGCTGGTTGCGGCGGCCTAGGTAGTTATTGTGACGGATCTAACCCATGTTGTTCTGGTCTTACATGTGATACACAACAATGTATTAGCAATGGAACTACTACAACAACCGCTGGTACAACAACCGCCGGCACAACCACCACTACAACAACTGGCGGTACCACAACAACTGAAAGTACGACATTTACAACAACTGAAGGTACAACAACTCAAGGTACAACAACTACAACAACTGAAGGCACAACAACCACTTCAGGAACTACCACAACAACTGAAAGTACGACATTTACAACAACTGAAGGTACAACAACTACAACAACTGAAGGTACAACAACCACAACAACTGAAGGTACAACAACTGAAGGCACAACTACCACAACAACTGTTTTTGAGGAAGGCACAACTACCACAACTACAGGTGGCGGCGGTGGCGGCGGCACAACAACCACTGAAGGTTTTGAAATTTAACTAAAAAATAATTTATTATGAAAAATATACGTTACATATCAGCCCAACCTGCCATTGATTATTACACATGGCAGGTTGAGGTTATGATTCACAGTTTTATGAGACATGGTGTTAATCCAAACTATATTGACATTGTTTGTTCTATAAAAGATGGTATAATACCAGATAATTGGTTAGCATTGGCTAAAAATTATAACATGGTAAGATTTTTTTTCTATAATGATACTAGAAAAAATCCTGTGTATGTTTCTTCTATTAGGCCACATATCTTAAAAAAACATTTTGAAAAACACCCGTATCTTCAAGATGAAGCTATCTTTTATCATGACTGTGATATAATGTTTACCAATCCCCCTACCTGGAATCATTTAAAAGATGATGATGTTTGGTATTTAAGTGATTGTAAACATTATATCGGAGCTGATTATATACAGGGGAAAAAATTTGGTATATACGAGCGTATGTGCGAAATTGTTGGCATAGACGAATCTATACCTATAAAAAATGAGGCGAGCAGTGGCGGCGCACAATATTTTATGAAAAATATAGATGCAACATTTTGGGAAAAGGTTGAAACAGACTCAGAAAAGTTATATCAATTTTTCTTGGATCATCTAAAGGCATTTCCTGAAGGTTGTTTGAAAGGCTACCATCCTATACAAAAATGGACAGCAGATATGTGGGCTGTTTTGTGGAATGGATGGTATTTTAAACATGAAACAAAGATTATACCAGAGATGGATTTCACCTGGCCATTACATGGAATGGATGTCTGGCCTAAAAATGTAATTTATCATAATGCAGGTGTTACTGTAAACCATCGTGATATTAATAAAATGTTTTTTAAATGTGACTATATGAATAAACTTCCGTACGATATTAAACAAGAAGATTTTACAACAGAATTTTGTACATATAAATATGTTGAAGAAATTGTAGCCACATCAAAAATAACCTGCTTACTATAATGAATAAAATATCAATGGCACAAATAGATCCCAACGGCAGTTGTAATTCCAAATGTTGGTTCTGTCCAGTTGCGTATATTCCAAATCCTGAAGTTGGTAAAAAGACTATGCCTATTGAATTATTTGAATCTTTAATTCAACAGTTACATGAAGGCAAAGGAAAATTTGTTAGTGAAAACTTTAGTGGGATATATACAGCCCATTATAACGAAGTTTTAATGTATCCATACTTTGAAGAAATGTTAGAAGTGTTAAGAAAATATAAATTAGGAACCATGATTTTAAGTAATGGTACGCCATTAACAAAAAAACGAATTGACGTAATTAAAAAATATTCTGATGTTGTTAGGGGTATTTGTTTAAATATACCAGCATCAGAACCAGAACTTTGGTCTAGATTAACAGGATTTCCTGAAGCAACTTTTCCAAGAATGATTGAAAATATCAAATATGCACGCCAAGAATTATCTACTTATGTACAAAATAAATCTTTTTCCATACAAATGAATGGTATGAATACAAGATCCTTGAGTCAAAATGGAGGTTGGTTAGACATTTTAGATAATGCTCCTATTATAGATTTAGACCCAGAAACCGGAGACTTGCATAGAAACTTTTTGAAATTTAAAGAAATGTTTCCTGATATGCAAATATTTGAAATGCCTAGTTTAGTGGATCGCGCTGGGTATTTAGATGTACATAATATCATCACTAATAAAAACGGTATAGAAAAATATTTAACAAAACATGGTGAAAAAACCAAAGTAGTTGGATGTGGTAATGGTAGAGAAGTAGGGGGAAGACCTAATGGTTGGATACATGTTAATGCTAACGCAGATTTGTTTGTTTGTTGTAATGATTATGATTTTGGTACCGTATTTGGTAATTTAAAAGACAACACACTAGAAGAAATTTGGTGGAGTGACAGACATCGCACAATGGTTGAACATTCTTATTCAACTATGTGTAGAACTTGCGCATCTGCTATTTGGGAATAATTTATATCACTAACATTGAAATTTATTATGAATAATAAAATTTTTATACAGATAGCATCCTATAGAGATCCACAGCTAGTTCCAACAATTAAAGATTGTATAGCTCAAGCAGCTCATCCGGAAAATTTAGTATTTGGTATTGCCTGGCAACATAATAAAGAAGATGCTTGGGATACGCTTGAAGAATTTTACGGTGATCCTAGATTCAGGATACTTGATATCCCACATAATGAATCTCAGGGAGCCTGTCATTCTAGAAATTTAATTCAAAAACTATATCAAGGTGAGAAATATACTTTACAGTTGGATTCTCATCATAGGTTTATTAAAGATTGGGATACAGAATGTATCAATATGATTGTTCAGCTTCAAGATAAAGGTTATAAAAAACCTTTATTAACCTCCTATATATCTTCGTTTGATCCAGATAATGATCCTGCAGAAAGAATTCACACCCCTTGGTTAATGGTTTTCGATAGATTCATACCAGAAGGTGCAGTTTTCTTTTTACCAAGAGATGTGCCAGATTGGCAACAACGTATTGATCCGGTTCCTGCAAGATTCTATTCAGCTCATTTTTGTTTTACACTTGGTGAATTCTGTTTAGAAGTTCAACATGATCCCAATTATTATTTTCACGGTGAAGAAATTTCTATAGCTGCACGAGCCTATACTTGGGGGTATGATTTATTTCATCCACATAAAATTATAGCTTGGCACGAGTATACTAGAAAAGGAAGATCCAAACAATGGGAAGACGACGGCAAATGGGTAGATAAAAATAACCTGTGTCATGCACGTAACAGAAAATTGTTTGAAATGGACGGAGAAAAACGAGATATTGATTTTAAACAATATGGGTTTGGTCCATACAGAACGTTGGAAGATTATGAAAAGTACGCCGGCATAAATTTTAAAAAACGTGCAGTACAACAATACACAATTGACCAAAAATTTCCACCAAATCCGATACTCAATGACGAAGAGTATGAATCTTCTTGGCTAAGAATATTCAAACATTGCATTGATATAGGATTTCATGACGTTCCTGAAAAGGATTATGATGTATGGGTAGTGGCTTTTCAAGATGAAACTGGTAAAGAATTACATAGAAAAGATATCGGAAAAGATGAAATTAATTATTTACTAGGCCTAGAGGGAAAGGAAGATTATATAAAAATATGGAGAGAATTCCATACTGAGAGTCAACCGAAAAAATGGATTTTTTGGCCACATTCAGAGTCTAAAGGTTGGTTAAATAAAATAGAAAGAAATATATGAACAACAAAATATTTTTAAATATAGCTAGCTATAGAGATCCGCTACTGCAATATACTATAAACAATATTATTCGCACTGCAAAGAACCCAGAAAATTTAGTTTTTGGTGTGTGTTGGCAATATGGAAATGAAGAAAATGAAGAGTTAGATTTTCAAGGTTTAGAAAATCGGGTGCTTAAAATTCCATACTTTGAAAGTAAGGGTTGTAGTTGGGCAAGAAGTCTTGCGTTTCATTTACACAAAGATGAAGATTTCTTTTGGTTACTAGATTCTCATATGAATTTTACAAAACATTGGGACGAAAGTTTAATAGAGCAATATTATCAAACCGAAAATGAAAAATCTATCTTATCTTGTGCAGTTTCACAATGGACACCACCTGATGAAAACTATGAATGGGGCGGCCGTGAAAATCCAAAAAAAGCTGCTTCTAGAGCATCAAATTTTTGGGGTAGTGTTTTGTTGCAAATGTTTGATGAACGTGATATCACAGAAAAGCCTGAATTAAATAGTTTTTTAACCGCATGCAATTTATTTGGTCCAAAACAGTGGATATATGATGTGCCATATGATCCTGACATGTTCTTTTTAGGAGAAGAAATAACTTTGGCAGTCAGGTCCTTCACTCATGGTTACAATCATTATGTTACGAGTAAAAATATGGCCTATCACAAGCATGACCGAGGATTTAGAAAAGAATATTCAGAGGATCATTATAGTAATGCATCTAGATTAACTGATGTAAGTATAAAAAGATTAGAAACGCTTTTTATGATGAATAATCACGGATTAGAAATAGGTATGTATGGTTTAGGTGATGTGCGGACAGTGTCACAATATGAAAAATATTCTGGTGTAGATTTTAAAAACAAAATTATCTCGGAGAGAGCTAAAACTGGACGCCCAGATTTAGCATATTTGTAATATGAATAATTTAAATATTTTTATACTTGCAAAAGATAGAGAATTGCAATTAAAGGCTTTATTAGATTCTTTTTTTAAATACTCCAAAAAATTTGTACCATTAAAGATAACTATCTTGTATGATTCAACATATAAAGATAATTCGTTTCATCGTGGAACGTATGAAAGATACAAGAAAGAAATATCTCATTTTAAATTAATTCCAGTAGACTATGATACACCACCTATAATAGAAGAGTATTTTGTAGAAAACGAATATAATTTGTTATTACCTGATAATGTAATCTTTACTCAAGATTTTGATTTAACTTGCATAAAAAAATTGCAAGAACACGAGGCATTAGATTTATTCAAAGGTTTAAATAGACAAAAAAATAGTATAGATATTGCTAAATCTTCCTTTTTAACTGAAGTTGGAAAATGGATTCGTGAGGGTTCATTATATTCGCTGGAAAAAGAAGATTTAGCATTTGAGCAGCTACCAAAACATAATCATTTTAAGTATTATGGGAAAATATTCTTACATAAGAAATCTATAAATTTCTCAAATAAAAAAATATTATTCTTTCCATTGTCACCGTGTTTTATTAATGGTATTAATAAAGTTCACAACTTTATAGATTTTTATGATGTGGATACACCAAAAGAATACAATTCATATGCATTGTCTATTAGATATATTTGCGGAGAAATAATTGATTTAGATGAAATGAAAAACTTTTCTCCTAATTCAATTATGTATCAATATCCTCATAAGTTTAAAAATGATTTAGAATTAGTTGAGTTAAAAAAATTAGTTCCTAAAATTTTATATATAAATTTGCCGCATCGCACAGATAGAAAAAAACAGATAGAAGAAGAAATTTTAAAGTTAGAAATACCATTTGAACGAATTGAATGTGTCATTCCATCGGATGAATTTGTCAAAGAAAAAACACAACTATCTAGTGGTTTAACAGAACATGAACTAAAAATAGCTAAACAAAGAATAAGTTGTATTTTATCTCATATGAAAGCAGTTGAATATGCTAAACAAAATAATTGGGATTATGTTTTGATATTAGAAGATGATTGTCAATTTTTAGACGCGCCTTTACAAAACATAAACGCAGCATTAAATGAACTTAAATATACATCTTCTTTTGACCTTTTGTATTTAGGTGCTAATATTGTTGCCCCTACTAAGTCTTTGAGCAGCAATTTAGCTAAAATCAAAGCTGCGTGGTGTACTCATGCATACATATTACCAAAACATATGTTTGATATTATTTTAAATTATGACTGGAGATATCAAGCACTAGATTCTTTTTTCATGAGTTTACAGTCCACAAAAAATTGTTATATAGTCTGTCCTTTTATAGCTACACAACGACCATCTTATTCAGATATCGAGACTAAAGATGTAAACTATACGGAAACTTTTTATTATTACTTTAACTCAATGCTCAATAAAAATGATTACTAATCTATCTTTAGGTTCTAATGGACGTTTGGGTAACCAGATGTTTCAGTACGCAATGTTGTTAGGTATAAAATATAAGCTTGGGTTTTCTATAATGATTGACGAAGCCATTAATGAGAAAAGTATATATGGTCAATGTGAATTATTAAATTGTTTTTCATTAAAAGAATGTAATTTTTATAATATCAAAGATATCTTTGTTCCTAATGAGTATGATGAGGAACATTTTAATTTTGCGCCAAGATTTTTTAAAAAAATAGACGACAATACAAATTTTAAAGGTTATTTCCAAAGCGAAAAATATTTTGAACATTGTATAGAAGAAGTTAAAAAAGAGTTTACATTTAAAGAAAATATTCAAAAGATAGCGAGGGAATTTTTAAGTCCTTTTAAAAATGAACATCTTGTGGCAATACATGTGCGGCGTGGAGATTATGTTAATCAACCTAATTATCATCCAGTGTGCAGTTTAACATATTATGAACAATCCTTAAAGGTTCTTTCAAATAACAAAAACCGATATATTATTTTTTCTGATGATATTGAATGGTGTAAAGATAATTTACCAGTTGAAAATGCGGTATTCTCACACAACTCGACATCTGTTGATTTATGTATTATGAGTATGTGTAATGATAATATAATTGCAAATAGCTCTTTTAGTTGGTGGGGGGCATGGCTAAATAGCAATCCAAATAAAATAGTTATTGCACCAAAAATATGGTTTGGTCCTTTATATGGTCATTATGACACAACAGATTTATATTGTAAGGAATGGATACATATATGAAAAATTTTAATGCGTTTGGAAGTCCCTTCTCTCATCTGTCGGGTGGTAATAAGGGATATTCCACACATGGAAAAATTCCTCATTATCCATGGAAGTGGGAATATGATGGTAGTGCTCTGGACTCTTTTTATATGGAGCATACACTCAACAAAGTATTTGAAGATAATTTTTCCAGAAAAAAATATGGAATGTTAGTTGAATCATCTGCTATAATGCCGGGACCTTACTTAGATTTAAAAGAAAATCTTGAACGGTATACTCAGGTATTTGATGCTATTTTTACCTGTGATAGAAGTCTTATAGAATTACATAAAAAAATTTATTGGATTCCGGCTAATGGATCCTGGATACAAGATATAAAAATACATGAAAAAAGTAAATTAATTTCTATGATTGCATCTGATAAAGCAATGTGTGAAGGTCATTTAGTACGTTTAAAATGGGTAGAAAAATTAAAAAATAATTTAGATATGTTTGGCCGCGGTATAAATCCTATTGATAGTAAAGAACAAGGATTGAATGATTATATGTTTTCTGTTGCTATTGAAAACAACATATCTGATGATTATTTCACTGAAAAAGTATTAGATTGTTTTAATACTGGAACTATTCCTGTTTATCTTGGTACTAAAAACATTACTAAATATTTTAACGAAGAGGGTATTATATTTTTGAACGATGGTTTTCAAATAGAGTCCATAACACCTGAATTTTATTATAGCAAAATGAGTGCTATAATAGACAATTTTAATCGAGTTCAAAAATTTCACACCATAGAAGATTATATTGCAACTAACTATCCATTTGTAATAGAGGAAATTTGATTATGAAAAAAATTTTAGTATGCGGTGCCGGCGGATTTATTGGAACTCATTTAGTGACCAAATTAAAACAAGACGGTCATTATGTAATTGGTGCTGATTTAAAACAACCAGAATTTTCAAAAACGGATGCAGATGAGTTTCATATTGTAGATTTACGAGATTCAAATTTAGTTCATAAAATTATAACCCACGATTTAGACGAAGTTTACCAATTAGCTGCTGATATGGGTGGTGCAGGATACATCTTTACAGGAGACAATGACGCTGATATATTACATAATTCAGCTTCTATCAATTTGAATGTTTTAGATGCCATGAGAAAAAAAGGTGTAAAGAATGTATTCTATACATCATCTGCTTGTATCTATCCACATTTTAATCAAGTAGATCCGTCTAATCCAAATTGCGAAGAAAGTTCTGCATATCCTGCTGAACCAGATTCTGAATATGGATGGGAAAAATTATTCAGTGAGCGTTTATATCTTTCGTATGCTAAAAATTATGGATTCCGTGTTCGAATAGCTCGTTTGCATAATGTATTTGGACCACTAGGTTCTTGGAATAATGGTAAAGAAAAAGCTCCTGCTGCTCTATGTAGAAAAGTGTGTGAATCAACTGGTGTTGTGAAAGTATGGGGATCTGGAACACAAACTCGTAGCTTTCTTTTTATTGAAGATTGTATCGAAGGTATTCAACGTATTATGGCATCCAATATTCCTGAACCTTTAAATCTCGGTAGCGCACGTATGATAAGTATTAATGACCTTACAAAATTAATTGCTTCTTTAACCAAGAAAGATGTTACAATCGAAAATGTTTCTGGACCTCAAGGTGTTATGGGAAGAAATAGCGACAATACAAAAATACAGCAACTCATTGGTTGGCAACCAAAAGATAATTTAGAATATGGTTTAGAAAAAACTTATGCATGGATAGAAGAGCAATTAAAAGGACCTTGGATCTATGAATCACCAGACGGTGGAAAAACTAGATATAGAAGAAGATTTGGAGATTATAAAAACCGTGAACTTATTACTGAGTAAATATTATGCTACCTAATACTAATCCTGCTTTAACAGAAATTATTGCCACAGCTCAACATCCTATTGTTTTATTTGTTTTTTCTGAGGGGTGTGAAAATGAACCAACTAAAGAACAAAAAGAAGTAGAAGAAATTATTAAAAATAGTCCGCACAAAGTATTATATTACACATGGTGTATAGCAGAAAACCTAATGCCTATGCCCAGAACCGCAACTGCATTGTACTTTTTCTTACCTGCAAATCAAACCCCTGTATTTTGGAGAACAGTGAACCCTCATACAAACACTTCAGGTAATCTAACAAATGATATGGAAACATTAAATAAAATGTTTACCCAAAAAATGTCATATGAGGAAGCAAGATTTACGCCAGAAGAACGTAATAAAATTGTGGAAGTAGAAAATTTTTTAGAGAAGGAGAAGGAAACGTTACATACATTTCCTTCTAACTTTCAGATGACTAGAAATTTAGCTAAAGAATTTTGGAAACTAGGAAAAGCCGCAGCAACTGGATTGCCAGTACTTGTACCCGTAGAGGTAGGTTATAATAGACTAGCTATTTGTGAGTCTTGTCCTAAACTTCAAAAAGAAAGCTATAGATGTTCCGCGTGTGGTTGCTTTATGAAAACCAAATCTCAAATAGCTGTTTCTGAGTGTCCGGACGGTAAATGGAAGTCTTACGTATAAATACTCTTATTAAACCGAGAGGATTTCATGGCAAACATCACATTACGTTTAGTTAAAGGATCTAGTTTAACATATCAAGAGTTAGACGATAACATGACCAACTTAAATAGTTTCAAGGTTGAGGGGCGGTCTGGGTCTTTAACCACGACCGCCACCACTGCCAATCAAGTTGTTGATACTGTGTCTGCCTCAACTATAAGAACCTTGCGTTATATAATTCAGGCATCTAACTCTACTTTATCCAGTTATCATACCACCTCTGTGATGCTAATTCATGATGGAACGACTGTCTATCTGACAGAATATGCCACAGTAATGACTGGAAATTCTCTGGCAACCTTTGATGCAGACATTTCAGGAGGAAACATCCGGCTACTTGTCACACCTGCCAATGCCAGCAGTACAGTATTTAAGTTCTCCGCCATGACAGTTGCTGTATAATTATTATAAATAATGGTGTCTCTCTTACCTATCCTCACATGGCAACCATTAAAAATTTAGTCATAGACCAAGGATCAACATTCACAGTTTCCATCGTGATATTTGATCCTAATGGTAATGAATTAGATTTAACAGATTACACCATTCGTGCACAGATGCGTAAGAGTTATGGATCTAACTCGTACACAAGTTTTAGTGCATCTAAAGCAGTAGATCCAACTAACGGTGAAATCACAATATCCCTGTCAGCCACACAAACATCAACACTTCGTAGTGGACGATATGTGTATGACATAGAGATTGAAGATGATGAAGATGTTGTGACTCGTGTTCTTGAAGGTATTGTCACTGTCACACCCGAGGTTACACGATAATGGCACTAGAAGTACAAGTTAATCGTCCAGGAAAAATTAGCTCAGTACAAGTAACAGGTCCCGGTGTTATCAACACCAGTGTTAAAAAGGTGCAAATGCCTTTAGTGAAACTTGAAGAATTAGTGAATGTGGATGAGAACGTGAACGGCTTGCAAAATGGTTATACTTTGGTTTATAATGCTTCGACACAAACATGGATCACCCAAGAAATAGAAGCACTAGTCGGATTAGATAACATAGATGGCGGAACATATTAAATCTTAAACCAAAGAGGCAACAAGTATGGCAACACGTATTCAAATCAAGCGTTCTTCTGGCGCAACAGCACCAACAACAGCACAACTACTAGAAGGTGAATTAGCCTACTCCCAAGACCGCACAGCAAACGGCGCTGGCGCTATATTATACATTGAATCAGTAGCATCAGATGGTTCAACAGCAGTTATCGACAAGGTAGGTGGTAAGTACTACACAGGAACTGTTGACAGTTTCTTAACACCTGCCACATCAGCAGTAGCTGACAAAGTTGTGTTACATGAAGCGACTGCCAACGGTAGTAACAACGTCACAATCAAAGCTCCTGACACATTAGGCGCCAATGTCACATACACATTACCTGCTACATATGCCAATGACCAATATTTAAAGGTTGATGGATCAGGTAATTTGTCATTTGCTGCCATTCCATCAGGTAGTTTTACAATTGCCGGTGACACAGGCACAGATGTATTCACAACGGGTAATACATTAACCTTCACAGGTTCAGACGCAATTGATACAACAGTTACAGATGATGCTGTGACTATTGCGGCAAAAGATGCAACAGACACACAAAAGGGTGTGGCATCTTTCGATAGTACCAATTTCACTGTAACAACAGGCGCAGTTGCCATCAATAGTGTTCAAGCATCAAAAGTTGATATCACAGGTGCAACAGCTCTTGACCCATTAGCTGGCGATGACTCATTCCTAGTCTATGATTTATCAGCAACAGCTAACAAGAAAATCACAGCAGAAAATGTAGCTGATTACATCTATGCCGGCGTTTCAGGTGCCATCACCATCTCAGAAGCCGGTGTTGCCTCAATGGCAGCTAATTCTGTGTCACTTGGTGCAGACACAACAGGTAACTATGTTGCTACAGTAGCAGGCACAGCCAACCAAATCTCAGTCACAGGATCTGGTTCAGAAACAGCAGCCGTTACAATTGCCTTAACTAACGATGTTGCTTTAGTTGGTGATTTAACAGTTGGCGGTAACGACATCAAAATGTCAGGCGGCACAACAGCATTAACATTCTCTGGTTCAGGTGATGTTGAAGTTGCTGGTGATTTACAAGTCACAGGCAATGACATCAAGATGGCTGCTGGTACAACAGCATTATCATTCTCTGGCACAGGCGATGTCAAGACTAACGGCGATTTAATTGTTGGTGGTCAAGACATCAAGTCAGGTAACGGCACAACAGCATTAACATTATCTGACACATCAGGAAACGTAACTGTTGCTGGTGATTTACAAGTTTCAGGTAATGATATCAAGTCATCAACTGGTACAACAGCCATCACACTTGATGGCGCCAACGTAACTGTTGCTGGTAACTTGACAATTAACGGTACATCAACTATTGTTAACTCAACAACTGTTACAGTAGATGATTCATTGCTCAAGTTAGGCGATGGCAATACAGCTAACTCCATTGATATTGGTATCTATGGTGAATATGACACCGGCACAACCGCCAAGTATGCTGGTTGGTTCCGTGATGCTTCAGACAGCAACATCTTCAAGTTGTTCGTGGGTCTTGAAGTAGAACCTGGTACAACAGTTAATACAGCAGGTACAGGTTACACAGTTGGTACACTTCTTGCCAACATCACAGGCGGTACAGTTTCAAATCTTTCAGCAGATATTGCTGTAGCAGATGGTGGCACAGGTGCTAGCTCATTCACAACAAACGGTGTCTTGTATGGCAACAACACAAGTGCATTACAAGTGACTGCAGCTGGTACAGTTGGACAAGTATTACAAGCCAATTCATCAGGTGTGCCAGTATTCGCACACATTGACGGTGGCACATATTAATCATTAACCGAGGTGACATATTATGGATCAACAAGCATTTATCAACGAGTATATTCAACAGTTAGCTAATCAATGTAAAAATCTTCTAATGGAAAAAACCATGTTGGGTGTTCAACACGCCATGGCGACAAAACAAATAGAAGAACAAACAAAAAACATTGACGAACTACAAAAACAGATAGATGATTTGAACAGGCAGTTGACAGAACTTCGTCAACAGCAACCAGTAGTATAAAAAAAGAGCGCCGAAAGGCGCTCTTTTTATTTGGCTAATTCAATGATATCTCTTCTAGATTTGTGTACTGCTATATAATCCGGGCCTTGAAAATCTTCATCTGGCAAAATATAATCTTTAAACTGAACACCTTCAGGTGTTAACTTGCCTAATATGTAATCATACGGTGTAAGTAATTGATAGAAATCAATTAATAATTTTCTTGTTAGTATGCAGGCATATCCATATTCAAATTGAATACACCCAATTTTACCTTGTTCAATCATGTTTTTGAATCCATCAAGAACAAAATATTCATGACCTTCTGTATCAATCTTTAAATAATCAATGTAATCAATATCATGATATTGTGTATATGTTTCAGGATGCACTACCACAGCTTTTTTCAATACTGAGTTATCATGGCGCAAGTTCAATACCATGGTTGATACCCGAGTATTGTCCAACACTTCTTTGATTACAACATCTTTTGTTTCATTAGATAAACCAAATGAGTTGGGATACATGTTATCATCTATGACATGGTTTCTTATCATTTGTTGATACACTCTTGGTACCAATTCAAACATATGAATATTAGCTAGTGATTGAAAGGATCGTGTCATACGAGACCATTCACCGACGTTACACCCCACATCAAAAATTGTTTTCATTGAAATATATTTCATTTTCTCCATGAGTTGGTATTCGCCGTGTAATTTAAACTCATGTAAAGCATATTCAGTTGTATAATCGGGTATCATTAAAATCCTCGGGGACGAAATGTTGTTGTTCCTTTATGGTCACACACTATAGTTGAATCTACATAAATTTTTGCTCCGCGTGAAGCTGCCTGCTTACAAAAATGTAAATCTTCAGAGAACGTGTTGGCATGGTCTAGTGCAGAATGATAGACAAATTGAGGATAGGGAATATTTCTAATAACATCAGATTTCACTAGAACACAACCAAATCCGCATCCGCTAATTTCATGTAGTCCTTGAGGGAGAATATCTCGCATAGAAACATTAACCATCCTGCCATTTGAATTACCTCGATATATTTCTAGAATTTCCTCGTTAACTTTTCTTTGAATATAAACGCCAGACACCATGTCTACATTGTGTGCTAACAATTTCTTTAAGGTGTCTTTAGGGAATATAATATCACTGTCAACAGAAAATAGATAATCGAAATTGGCAGCCCAGCTGGCTATGAGATTTCGTATTTGGTCTATTTGATATCCGTAGAAATATTGAAATGTGACCTTGACTCCATCTGGTATTTCTAAATCGTAAATGCTTTTGAACGTTTCTGGTTCAATATACTTGTTAGTAGGGATGGCAATTAATACAGTTTTTTCTGTTTTATTCACTTGACGTATAATGTTAGATGTTTTGTTTTGCTCATCACGATTCACTTTGTAATCATTTAATGGGTTCACATCATTATACCGATATACAACATCTGTGATAGCACGAATTTTATTAGGATCAGCTTGTTCTATGATATTGTAGAACGTGGCATTATCTCCTCCAGCTCGGAACCATTCACCATTCTCATGTCGAAACTTGCTAATTTCAATGTTGTTGATAAGATGTTTTCTGAATGTACGAAGATGGGTGTATGGAATACCCCATGCGAAAATATGCGTCCGATACGACTTGGCTTGCCGCACATAATCAGGATATGGTTGTGCTATCAGAGGAATGTTGTCTGCCATTGACATCATAGATCCATATGTAAATTCTACCGACCCGTCATAGATGTTGTTATACTTGTGAAACAAATCGTTTCTATTAATTAAGCTATCGTCGCCATCCAACATCATGATGATGTCATCGTCTGGGAGGGGTAGAATGTTTAATACTTGATTACAGACAGCTCCAACATTTTTTCCATTACGAATGAGTTTATACTTTTTCTGTATATGAGATGGCAATGAATGAATGATGTCTTGTGCAACATCAAACGAACCATCAGTAGATGCATCATCAATCAAATAATGAGTGAAGTTTTCGTAGTCTTGTGTGGCCGTAGAAAGAATGCAATCTTTTAAATATTGTTTTGCATTATAGAATGGTGAGATGATGGAAATATGCTGCTGAGGTCCATGGGAATATTCATTCCATTCTTCAGTATTACTGAAACGTCTACCATACACTTCATGAATACGGCGATTCAATTTTGTTACAGCACGATAATCCTCAACTGGAAGATATAAATTCAACTTACGATAGAAGTGTTGTTTCCATTGTAGTGCGATTCCACCCCATCCTGCTACATCATGAACGATGTTACAGAATTGTGATTTTTGCAAATACAAATAATCGTTCCTATATGCATGAAGAACCGTTTCCACAAATTTTTCAACTTGTCCATCTTCATTAATTTCTGGGAACAATCCATTTGGTTGAATAGCATAATCTACTTTGTAACAAGCATTATCAATCGCTACTTCTTCCAACGCTCCAAATCTGTTAGTAATCACTGGTGTGTTATACAACATGGATTCCAATGATGAAATGCCAAATGTTTCTGGGAAGGCACCTGGGAATATCATGAAACGTGCAGATGCTAAATGTTCAGCTATTTCTTTTTGTGGAATCAGACCTGTGAATTCAACATCTAGATTTCTCAAATCATCACGCTGAGACAATTCACGCCATTGCTTTTCTTGCTCATCTGGTTCAGCTCCATCATGAAAACGATAGAAGCCGCCAATGACACGCAACTTAATGTCAGGTAATAGTTGCTTTAACTTAGGCCAAATTTTATTTACAAGGGGCATTAATCCTTTGCTGATAGATGCGTTGTAAATGAATAAGTTTTTATCTTTGGCATTCACATCTAC
>Ga0315903_10004833_pt1 | contig 17800 bp, 17 predicted proteins | sample LakEriMetagenome_7_FD_203524 | JGI IMG/M metagenome (GOLD analysis project Ga0315903, IMG submission 203524) | Freshwater fungal communities from buoy surface, Lake Erie, Ohio, United States - Buoy 2 MA119 | ecosystem: Environmental > Aquatic > Freshwater > Lake | place: USA: Lake Erie, Ohio...
AGGGTGCCAGCACACCCACAAAGAAACCGCCGAGGAATCCTCCGACCGACAACATGAGGTAATACAAGGTGAGATGCTGGGTGGGTGGCTGCTGCAACGCCAATTCACCATGGCAGACCATGCACACCACAAAAAATGCAACAAGGTTCAGGCCCATGGCCCACAGCAAAGGCATGTCTGAAAGACCTAAGGTGGGCAAATAGGTCAACACACCCAAACTCAACACCAACAGGGGTAAAAAAATACGCCGTTGATACCAGCCTTGGCGTTCAAAACATAAGATGAAAGTGAGTAAGTAAAGGGCCAACGGCGCTATCCAAATCAATGGAATGGGCGCGATATTTTGAGTCAGATAACTGGTGTCGGCCACCATTAAGATGGAAGGACATGCTGCCAGTGCAATCCACAAGAAAAGTTGTGACTTGGGAATTTTGTGGGTCAAACTTTGCGAAAGACCCTTTGCACCTGTATCCAGGGCTGAAGTCATGGGCTGATCGTGACGACCACGCCAAGCCAAACTGCCACAAGCCAAGACAAAAAGCACAAACAAACCCGACCAGGCCATAGACTGCCAACGGGTTGGCAGCATTGGCTCCACGACAAATGGATACGCCAACAGAGCCAACATGGAGCCAAAGTTTGACAGCGCAAACAGCCTGTATGTCACTGCGCCGCTGCGCTCGCGTGCAAACCACGCTTGAACCAAAGGACCGGTCGTTGACAGAACCAGGTAAGGCAGGCCGATCGACACGCTGAGCAACCCAAGAATACGAAATGTTGGATTCTCAGCGCCCGAAGGCTTCCATAACTCACTGGGCGTAATGGGCAATAAAAACACACATACAACTAAAAGTGCAATGTGAAGAAAACTTTGATGTAACGGTTTTAAACGACTGACTACCCAGTGTGAATAAAGATAGCCTAAAAGCAGCAGGGCTTGAAAAAACAACATACAAGTTGTCCATACCGAAGCGGATCCACCAAACCATGGCAGGATCATTTTCCCAATCATTGGCTGAACCTGAAAGAGTAAAAATGCACTGAGGAAAATGGTCAAGCCATATAAAGAAACAATCTTTAAGTCAGTGTATTTTTTCATTAGCCAATTATTACATCCAAAGATCTCCCAAGACACCTTAGGAACCCTTTATAAGCATCCAGAATATAAGCAGAACTAAAAAATCGTTTGTTTTGGCATAAAGGCGACTTACAGTCGCCCCCATGTTTGATTTGGCTTATGTCTTTGCAGGTTTCTTCGTCGGCACCATCGTGGGCTTGACTGGGGTCGGTGGCGGTTCTTTGATGACGCCGCTGCTGATATTTTTCTTTGGCGTGAAGCCCTACATGGCAGTCGGAACCGACCTGCTTTTTGCGGCATTCACCAAACTTGGCGGCACGCTCAGCTTTGCCCGCCAACGCATCGTCCCTTGGAAAGTGGTGGGTTTGCTGAGTGCTGGCAGCTTGCCCGCCGCATTGGCCACGTTGGCTGCCTTGCACTGGATCGGCCCAGCCAACCCGCAAGTGCAATCGGCCATGACATCCAGCCTAGGTGTGGCTTTGCTTTTGACGGCGGTGGCCATGTTCTACAAAGCCGTGCGCGGCAAACAGTTGCCTGCCAACATTGCCACCATCGATCAGGCGCGCGCCACCACACCCCGCCACTGGAGCTTGCCCGTGCTGTTTGGTGCGCTCATTGGTGCCTTGGTCACCCTGACTTCGGTGGGTGCTGGGGCCATTGGCGTCAGCGTTTTGCTGCTGCTTTACCCCTTGCTGCCCCTGCCCCGCATCGTGGCGGCTGACATTGCCTATGCCGTACCACTGACCCTGGTGGCCGGTTTGGGTCACGCCTCTTTGGGCTCCGTTGACTGGTCCCTGCTGGCCAAGCTGTTGGCAGGTTCTTTGCCCGGCATCTGGCTGGGTTCACGCCTGATGCACCGCACACCAGAACGCTTGGTGCGCTCCATCCTTTCCCTGTTGCTGGCCTGGGCTGGCACCAAACTTGTTTTGATCTGAAGACAACACCATGTACCAATACACCGAATTTGACAAACAGTTCGTGCGCGCCCGCGCCGCCCAGCACCGCGACCAACTGGAACGCTACCAAGCCGGCCAACTCTCTGGCGATGAGTTCAAACCCTTGCGCTTGCAAAATGGTTGGTATGTGCAGCGCTATGCGCCGATGTTGCGCGTGGCGGTGCCGTATGGCGAAATCTCGGCCCCTCAGCTGCACGTATTGGCCCGCATCGCCCGCGAATACGACACCCCCGAAGCCGCTTTGCTGGCCGATGCACAAGCCACGCAAGACAAACTGCCCGGCCCTGCCCCCAAGTTGACCACCAACTATGGCCACTTTACGACTCGCCACAACGTGCAGTTCAACTGGATTCCACTGTCCCGCTCGGCCGACGTGATGGACCTGCTGACCACCGTCAACCTCCACGGCATTCAGACCAGCGGCAACTGCATTCGCAACACCACCACCGACGAACTGGCGGGTGTGGCCGTGGACGAGGTGGTAGACCCCCGCCCCTATGCCGAGCTGATTCGCCAGTGGAGCACATTGCACCCCGAATTCGCCTTTTTGCCGCGCAAATTCAAGGTCGCCATCACAGGTGCCACCGAAGACCGCGCTGCCATCGGTTGGCACGACGTGGGCCTGCAAATGGTAAAAAACGATGCGGGTGAAGTAGGGTTCAAAGTGTTGGTGGGTGGCGGCATGGGGCGCACACCCGTCGTAGGCAGCCAAATTCGCGAGTTTTTGCCCTGGAACCAAATCATCAATTACCTCGAAGCCGTGATCCGCGTTTACAACCGCTGGGGTCGCCGGGACAACCTGTACAAGGCCCGTATCAAAATTTTGGTCAAGTCCGAAGGACAGCGCTACTTTGACGAAGTCGAAGCCGAATACCAAGACATTCTGGTCAAGGATGGCGGTCTGCACACCATTCCACAAGCCGAGTTGGACCGTATTACGGCCTGCTTCGTGGCACCTGACCTCCAACTGCCCGATCTGAGCTTGGCTGAAAACGCCGAATGGGCGGCCAAAGCCGAGGCCGATGTCAGCATCGAAGCCGCTAAAAACACCGCTTTTTCACGCTGGATGACACAAAACGTCAAACCCCACAAAAACCCGTTTCTGCGCGCAGTCGCACTGTCGTTCAAGCGCGTGGGCCAAGCCCCTGGCGATGCCAGTGCCGACCAACTGGACGCAGCGGCTGTATTGGTCAGCAAATACTCTGCAGGCGAAGCCCGCGTGACGCACACCCAAAACCTGCTGTTGCCTTGGGTGCGCCTGGACCAGTTGCATGCCCTTTGGATTGAGGCCAAGGCTTTGGGTCTTGCACAACCCAATATTGGTTTGCTCACCGACATGATTGCTTGCCCGGGGGGTGACTATTGCTCCTTGGCCAACGCCCGTTCCTTGCCCTTGGCGGCGGCCATCACAGAGCGCTATCAAGACCTCGATGAGCTGAATGATTTGGGTCACATCGACTTCCACATGAGCGGTTGCATCAACTCCTGCGGCCACCATCACTCGGGCCACATTGGCATTTTGGGTGTCGATAAAGACGGCAAAGAGTGGTACCAAGTCACACTGGGCGGCTCGGATGGCAAAGTGCTTTCCGGCCCCACGGTGGCAGGCAAAGTGGTTGGTCCCTCCTTCTCTTATTCAGAAGTGCCGGATGTGATTGAAGCGATTTTGGACACCTACAAAGCATTGCGCACGAGCCACGGGGGCAAATCCGAAGCTTTCGTTGAAACCCTGCGCCGCGTGGGATTGGACCCGTTCAAGGCGGCGGCCCAAGCAGCACGTCACCCGATTGAAGAACAAGCGGCTTGAGCCTTTTGATCCGGCCTGAACGACCCAACAACTCAAACACCATGAAAATCATTACCGCCCAAGAACACGCAGCCGTTGAATCCGCAGCCGTTCTCTTGCTGCCCAACGACGCAGATCCCCGCACGCTCGATTTGAGCGGCGTGACACGCATCGACCTGCATTTCCCCAAATTCACCGATGGCCGCGCCTACAGCCAAGCCTTTTTGCTGCGCCGCCGCTTGGGCTTTGCGGGTGAATTGCGCGCAACGGGCGATGTTTTGATCGACCAACTGGTGCAAATGCAGCGCACCGGCTTCGATGTGGCCGTACTGCGCGAAGGTCTAGACCCTTCCGCTGCCCAACGTCAATTTGATCGTTTTGCCGGCTTTTACCAAGGCTCGGCGGTAGGCACACAACCCCACTTTGCGACCGCTGCCTAAAACTTTATCGAAGCAGATCTATTGATTTAAATCTGACCATGAAAGCAAGCACGGCCCCAGTGGGAGCGAGCCCCCGCTCGCGAATTTGCGATGTGGCTTAGCAAGCATTCGGCCGCAGGGGCAGCCTCCCACAAGGGAAGTGCAGCCTCCCACAAGGGAATTGCAACCTCCCACAAGGGAATTGCAACCTCCCACAAGGGAAATGCAGCTCGTACAACACAAAGCCTCTCAAGCACAACATGAACTCAAGTTTGATCGCCCCTCGTAACCCAACGGCCAAGGCCATCGATTTACACGCCCAGGCCAGCGCCGACTATGCTGCGAAGCTGAACGAAAGCCAGACCCTGCTGCACCGTGCCGCCGCCGAATTCACGCCCGTGACCCAAGCCTCCAGCCTGGGCGCGGAAGACGTGGTGCTGACCCACATCATCAACCGACTGGCGCTGGATATTCCGGTTTTCGTGCTCGAAACGGGTGCGCTGCACACCGAGACCCTGGCCCTGCTGGAGCGCACCCAAGCGCATTCCCGCGCACCGATCAATGTGTTTCGCCCGGTCCAAGAATCGGTCATTGCGTTCGTGCGCGACAAAGGCCAAGACGCGATTTACCAATCCATAGACCTCCGCAAAGAATGCTGCAGCTTGCGCAAGATGGCCCCTTTGGCCCGCGCCCTACAAGGCCAGCGCGCGTGGATCACCGGTTTGCGGCAAGAACAATCGACGGCTCGCGCCGAAGTGCCGCTGCAAGATGACACCGAAGTCGCGGCCAAAGGTTTGACCAAATTCAATCCTCTGGCCCGTTGGACTTGGGGCGACGTTTGGCACTACATCGCCGAGAACGAGGTGGACTACAACCCCCTGCACGACCAGTTTTTCCCCAGCATCGGCTGCGCACCTTGTACGCGCCCCATCAGCCTGGGCGAAGAGTTTCGCGCCGGACGTTGGTGGTGGGAAGACGAAGCAGCCAAAGAATGCGGCTTGCACGTCAGAAAGTGAACTTGATTGCTGGCACGGAGGCTAAGCTTTCCCATCCTCTTAAAAGAGTCATAGCTGCCACAAGCACCAAGTTTCTGTCATCCCCACAAAAGGGGATTGGCCTCTCCCCGAATTCAGAAACCTTGCCCCCAAACTGTCATCGTCGCTCTTCATTGCAATAACTACCCCTTTGTCATCCCTGCGAACGCGGGGATCCATGACCCCAAATTAAAAACCTCCGCTTTGCGGGAATAACGAAATCCAAAGTAACTTCACCTGAACATGAACGCCTTCACAAAACCCGAGTTGCACGCCCTGAGCACCAGCCATCTGGATGCCCTGGAAGAAGAAACCATTTTTATCCTGCGCGAAGTCGCCGCCGCTTTTGAGCGCCCCACCCTGTTGTTTTCAGGTGGCAAAGACTCTTTGGTCATGCTCAAATGCGCCGAAAAAGCCTTCGGTGCAGGTCGCCTGCCCTACCCGCTGCTGATGATCGACACGGGGCATAACTTCAAAGAAGTGACCGATTTCCGCGATCTTCGGGCCAAAGAACTGGGCGCAGAGCTCATCGTGCGCAGTGTCGAAAATTCCATGCAGCGTGGCACGGTGCGTCTGGCCCATCCGGACGAAAGCCGCAACGTGCACCAGTCGGTCACCTTGCTCGAGGCCATTGAAGAATTCCGCTTTGATGCCCTCATTGGCGGCGCCCGCCGCGACGAAGAAAAGGCCCGCGCCAAAGAGCGCATTTTCAGCCACCGCGACAGCTTTGGCCAATGGCAGCCCAAGGCGCAGCGCCCCGAGTTGTGGACCTTGTTTAACCACAAACTCCAAGCCGGTGAACACTTCCGGGTGTTCCCAATCAGCAACTGGACCGAGTTGGATGTGTGGCAATACATTGCCCGTGAAAACATTGCCCTGCCCTCTATTTACTACACCCACAAACGCGAGGTGGTAGACCGCCGTGGCCTGTTGGTGCCCGTGACCGAACTCACGCCGCCCAAGGACGGCGAAACCGTGGAGGTGCGCGACGTGCGTTTTCGCACCGTGGGCGACATCACTTGCACTTGCCCGGTAGAAAGCACGGCCGCCACCCCAGAACAGATCGTGATCGAAACCCTGGCCGCCGATGTGAGCGAGCGGGGTGCCACACGGATGGACGACAAGACATCAGACGCGTCCATGGAAAAGCGCAAAAAAGACGGTTATTTCTAAAAAATCGCTGCAGTCAACGCCCTGCAACAAACCGATAAAACACTGAAATCATGCAACTAAATCCCTCATTTTCCGCCCTCAAATTCATCACCTGCGGCTCGGTCGACGATGGCAAAAGCACCCTCATTGGCCGCCTCTTGGTCGACACCAAGGCGGTGCTGCAAGACCATTTGGCCGGCGTGCAGCGCTCTGGTGAAACCGATCTGGCCCTGTTGACCGACGGCTTGTCTGCCGAACGCGAGCAAGGCATCACCATCGACGTGGCCTACCGCTACTTCAACACCGAAGCCCGCAAATTCATCATTGGCGATGCGCCAGGGCACGAACAGTACACCCGCAACATGGTGACTGCGGCCTCCAGTGCCGATGCCGCCGTGGTGCTGGTCGATGCCATCAAGCTCGACTGGGCCAACCCCGACCTGCAGCTGCTACCGCAAACCCGCCGCCACTCGCTTTTGGTCAACTTGCTACGCGTGCCCTCCATCGTTTTTGCCATCAACAAGCTCGATGCCGTGGCCGATGCAACGCTGGCTTTCAAAAACATATCCGGCGCGCTGACCCGCTTTGCCCAAGAGGCGGGTATTTCCATCACAGCCATGGTGCCGGTTTCGGCGCTCAAAGGCTGGAATGTGGTGGACACCGAAAACAATGGACAGGACGACTGGTGCTCTTACACCGGGCCCGGTCTGCTCAGCATCCTCGAGGGCTTGCCAGTGACCCCTGCCGAAACCCATGTGGCTTTTAGCTTTCCGGTGCAATGGGTTGAAAAGTTTCACGACTCTGGCGTCACCACCCAGGGCCGCCGCGTTTTCTGGGGCCGTGTGGCCACAGGCAGCATTGCGCCCGGACAAACCATCCAAGTGTTCCCCAGCGGCCAAACCGCCGTGGTATCTCAGGTGCTGTCCGCCACCCGCCAACCCCAAAGCAAGGCCGCAGGTCAAAGTGCGGGCATCGTGCTTGACCGCGAAGTCGACGTGTCGCGCGGCGACTGGCTGCTGGCGACCCAAAATGCCCCCGAAGCCCAGCGCCAACTGAACACCACCGTGGCCTGGATGGACGATGAACCCCTGGTCGCCGGTCGGGTGTATTGGGCCTTGCATGGTCACCGCTGGGTGAAAGCCAAGGTACAGCGCGTGGTGCACCGACTGAACGTGAACACCCTGGCAGAAGAAGATGCAACCGAACTGGCTCCCAACGCCATCGGACACGTCACGCTGGCTTTGCAAGAGCCCCTGGTCACCCTGCCCTTTGCCCAGTCGCGCATTTTGGGATCGCTGGTGTTGGTAGACACCGCCACCCACAAGACCTCAGGCGCGGTGCTGGTGAACTGATCTCCTTTAAAATGCCGGTTTTGGCGCAAATTGGCTTGCGCAGCCCCTTAATTCCGAGTCCATCATGACCCACGTTGTTTCCGAATCCTGTATCCAGTGCAAGTACACCGACTGCGTCGACGTTTGTCCGGTGGATTGCTTCCGGGAAGGCCCCAATTTCCTCACCATCGACCCCGATGAGTGCATTGATTGCGCAGTTTGCATTCCCGAATGCCCAGTTAACGCCATCTTTGCCGAAGAAGACTTGCCTGCCGACCAGTTGCACATGACCCAACTGAACGCCGAATTGGCTCTTTTACCCGGCTGGAAAAGCATTACCAAGCGCAAAATTCCCATGCCCGATGCCGACGCCTGGAAAGACAAGACTGGCAAGTTGCCACATCTGATTCGCTAAGTTGGCACGGCCGAGCCCCTTGGCCTTGTTTTTGAGCAGCGCCGCATGAATCTCCCTATAGACACCGAAGCGCTGGTCATTGGCGCAGGCCCCGTGGGTCTGTTTCAGGTCTTTCAGCTGGGTTTGCAAGGCATTTCTTGCACTGTGGTCGATGCGCTGCCTCATGTTGGGGGGCAATGCGCTGAGTTGTACGGCGACAAACCCATTTACGACATTCCGGGCATTCCTTTTTGTACCGGCCATGAGCTGATTGACCGGTTAAAGCAGCAAATCACCCCCTTCAAGCCCTCCCTGCATTTGGGCCAGCAAGTGGCCAGCGTGCAACGCTTGGCAGACCAACGGCTTGAAGTGCAGACCTCCAAGGGCCTTATTTTTCGCACAAACACCCTCTTTATTGCTGCTGGCGTGGGGGCTTTTGTGCCCCGACGCATGGTGTTAAGCGGCCTGGAAGCTTTTGAGGGCAAGCAAGTTTTTACCGAAAATCCGGCCTCTGAACACTGGAAGGGCCTGCATTTGGTGGTGGCGGGCGACGGCGATGCGGCCCTGCAAACTTGCCTGCAAGCCTGCCAAGGCCCCGATGCCGCCGCCAGTGTGACGCTGCTACACAGACGGGACCAGTTCAGTGCCGCCGACGAGTGGGTGGCACAAATGCGCCAAGCTTGCGCTGAAGGCCGCATGCGCTTTGTGGCGGGCCAACCCACCGGGCTGCAAATAGACCAAGACCGATTGCAAGCCCTGGAACTGCTGAACCCCCAGGGCCAAACCGAGTGGCTGAAGCTGGATAGTTTGCAAACCTGCCTAGGCCTTTCACCCAAGCTGGGACCGGTTGCGCAATGGGGGCTGGCCATGGAACGCAAGCAATTGGTGGTCAACACCGAAGACTTTGGCACCTCAGAGCCCGGCATTTACGCGGTGGGCGACATCAATACCTACCCCGGCAAAAAGAAACTTATTTTGTGCGGCTTTCACGAGGCCACACTGGCCGCCTTTGGGGCCGTGGCGCGCTTGCGCCCGGCAGAAAAGACCCTGTTGCAGTACACGACAACGTCCACGCTTTTGCACCAGCGCTTGGGCATCGCATAGAATCCACACCGCGCTGCAATTCTGCGGTGCATTCGCTAGGGGTGTTGAGGTCCGATAAGGCTTCGACTGAGAAAGTCCCTTTGAACCTGATTGAGGTAATCCTCGCGCAGGGAAGCTCGTCAAAAGAACGTTGCCCAGGGCTCCGCCCAACGGCTTCCAGCGTTCCCAGTCAGCCGAACTGCCATTTACTTAAGAAAAAGCAATGGCAAATCCAGTCAAGACCTCAGTCAACCCCATCGCTTCGGAGTTGTTGGACTTCATGTTCCAAACTCAATCAGGGCCGGACGATTTCAATGCGCTGGCGCTGAAGGTGTTTGCCCATCAGTTTGAGCACAACCTCCCGTTTCAGCGCTTTTGTCGCGGGCGCGGCAAAACGCCACGCATGGTTAAAAACTGGCGCGATATTCCGGCTGTGCCCATTAATGCTTTCAAGGACTTGACGCTGAGTTGCGTGCCGCCCGAAGCCTGCCAGCGCACCTTCATGACCAGCGGCACCACCCGCGGGGACATCAAAGGCAAACACCACCACCCCGATCTGGCTGTGTACGACGCGTCCATGCTGCGCAACTTTGCGGCACAAGTCATGCAGGGCACGCCACGTTTACGCATGGGCATTTTGTTTCCCGACGAAACTTTGATGCCCAACTCGTCACTGGCCCACTACCTAGCCTTGGCAATGCACAACTTTGGCACCCCCGAAAGCCGCTACGAACTGGACGACAAGGGCCTGCGTGTAGAGGCACTTTGCCAGACACTCAAAGAGGTGCAGGCATCCGGCGAACCCTTCATGCTACTGGGGGCGAGCTACAGTTTTGTGCACCTGATGGATGCCTTGCAAGCGCAGGGCCAGACTTTCAAACTGCCCAAAGGCAGCCGTTTGCTCGATACCGGGGGTTTCAAAGGTCAATCACGCGAATTGCCGGTCGATTTGTTTTACGAACAACTTTCGAACACATTCGGGATCGGCCGCGAAAATTGCCAAAACATGTACGGCATGACCGAGCTCAGCACCCAGTTTTACGATGCAGGCAACACAACGGTGCCCTCGGTCAAACGTGGTCCCCACTGGATTCGCTCCCGCTTGTTAGACCCGCTCACAGGCCTGGAAGTAGCGGCAGGCGAGCGTGGCATATTGGCCCACACCGACCTGGCCAATTACAACTCGGTGGTCACCATCCTTACCGAGGACGTGGGGCTGGCGGCAGGCGATGGCTTTTTGTTGCTGGGCCGCGCACAGGGCAGCCAGGCCAAAGGGTGCTCCGTGGCGGTTGACGATTTTCTGAAGGCCGCTCAGGCATGAACCCGTCCGTCTTCAAAGCTGGTTATCTGCCAGGCTTGAACGATGCCGATGTGGCTTGGCACCGCCTCAGTCTGGGTGCGCCTCATGCCCCCCTTCAAGTGGACGTACCGCACCTCACCCCCGCTCAAATGCTGGCACTGTCCCAGCGCATCCGCAGCGCCAGCCAAACTCACCTGAAGACCCTGCGGGTGTCCGAGATCGTTGCAGTGCTGGATCGCGCCACAGCCCGTTTGCTGGATGCCCAAGACCCCTACCGCCAACAACTCGAACGCCTGTTGCCGCAGGCCACGGGTTTTGATACCGAAATGGTGCGGCTGAACCTGAACACCTATTTCCAGACCTTTCGAGCCCTGCAACTGCAACGCTTTGTGTCCGAAGACTTTGCCAACCCCAAACTGCTGGACGAATTTCAACCCCGCGCTAAAGGCGGCTGGTCCAAAGCATTTGGTCCGGACCTATTGGTGCATGTTTGGGCGGGCAACGTCCCTGCCCTGCCTCTTTGGAGTTGGGTCTCGGGCTTGTTGGTCAAGGCCGGAGCAATTGGCAAAGTCTCCAGTGCCGAGCCAATTTTCGCCAGCCTCTATGCCCGTTTGTTGGCCGAGGTGGAACCGCTTTGGGCCGATTGTTTTGCCGTGGTCTGGTGGCCCGGCGGCGAACAGGCTGACACCACCACCACCGAAGAATGCACCTTGGCCTTGGCCGATGTGGTGATCGCCTATGGCGGAAACGATGCCCTGAGTGCCCTCCAGGCACGCACCCCAGTGACCACACGCTTCTTGCCCCATGGGCATAAACTGAGTTTTGGCATGCTGTCGGCTGGGGCACTTTCTGCCACTAAAGGCCCCGAACTGGCCAAACAAGCCGCGCTTGATGTGGCCCGCTACGACCAACAAGGCTGCTACTCACCGCATGTTTTTTATGTCCAGCGGGGTGCATCGGTCAGCCCCAATGACTTTGCACAATTGCTGGCGGGCGCACTGGCCGCGTTAAACCACAAAATGCCTCGCCGTGTGTTGTCACTCGAAGAGGCTGCACAAATGGGGGCTTGGCAAGAAGCGCACCACGCAGCGGCAATGCAAAACGATCAGCACGCGTTACTGGGCAGCCAATCTGCCTGGGGCTGCGTGGCCTATGCCGACCAAGCAGTCCCACTCATGCCAGGGCCACTGAACCGCAATGTATGGGTGGTCGCCGTTGACCACCTCAGTGAAGTTGCAGCGCTGGTAGCCGGGCAACGCGATTTTTTGCAAACCGTGGGCCTGGCTGCGGCCCCCGAGGAACTGCTGCCATTGGCGGAAGTTTTGGGCCAAATCGGTGTGACCCGCATTTGCGCGCTGGGCAGCATGACTGCCCCCGAGGCGGGCTGGCACCACGATGGCCGCTTCAGCCTGCTCGATCTGGTGCGCATGGTCGATATAGAGGACAGCACCGAACGCAGTGCCGAGCGGTTTACCCGGTACGAGGTCTGACATGACCCAATTTTTGCAACTCGAGGCCGTGCACTACGCCTACCCGCAACGTGGCAGCAGGGTGCAAGGGGTTGCCCGAGGCGTTGTGCAAGACGTGAGCTTGCAAGTGGGTGCAGGCGAGATTCATGTGCTGGTGGGCCGCAGTGGTTGTGGCAAAACCACCTTGCTCAAACTGGCCGCGGGTCTGCTGCAGCCACAACAAGGGCAAGTGCGCCTGCAAAGCCAAGCGGTCAGCACACCCATGCCCGAGATGGGCTTTATCTTTCAGTCGCCCACTTTGCTCAACTGGCTGAGCGTGCATGACAACATTTTGTTACCCTTGCAATTGCACCGCGCACTCACCCAGGATGACCGCCATCGGGCCGAACAACTGCTGAGCCAACTGGGCCTTGACGGCATGTCGCAAGCGCGGCCCCAGCAACTTTCTGGGGGACAGCAAAGCCGGGTGGCCATCGCTCGCGCTTTAATTGCCGGCCCAACGGTGCTGTTCATGGACGAACCCTTTGCCGCACTGGACGCCATCACCCGCGAAGAGTTGCAGCACGATTTCTCGAAGTTGTGTCGCGCACAAGGCATTGCGGTGCTGTTTGTCACGCACGACCTGCGTGAAGCTGTTTTTTTGGGAGACCGGGTCAGCCTCATGCAGTCGGGCTTCCTGCAAACGCCGCTCGCTATAAGTTTGCCGCACCCACGCGATTCAGGCTTGCGCTTTGGCCCTGACTTCAACGCGCTGTGTGCCCAATTGCGCCAAGCGATGGATGGGGGCCTGTAATGCGCCGCTCATTTGTGCTGTCTTGGGTTTTGGGCCTTGTCTTGCTGGCCGCCTGGGAAGCAGCAGTTCACTTCAATCAAACCTCAGCCTTGGTCTTGCCCGCGCCGTCGGCTATTTGGCAATCGCTGCTGCAAGGTTTATCCAGTGGCTACCTGTGGCCGCACATCGCCACCACCCTGACTGAAGTGGTGCTGGGCTTGTTGTTGGGGGCCACCCTGGGCTTTGCGGGCGGTGTTTTTCTTGGGGAGTCTGCACGCTGGCGCGACGTGCTGATGCCCTATGTGGTGATCAGCCAAGTGGTGCCCAAATTGGCGCTGGCCCCTTTGTTCATAGTCTGGTTTGGCTTTGGCACATTGCCCACTGTGGTGATAACCGCCTTGATTTGTTTTTTTCCGCTGCTCGAGAACACCGTGACCTGCATGCAACAAGTTAATCCGCAACAACTGGAGCTGTTTAGGATGCTTCGCGCCAGCCGTTGGCAAACCTTGTGGCGTTTGAAGATTCCTGCCGGTATGCCCAGTATTTTTGCGGGCTTGCGGGTGGCCGTGGTCTTGGCCTGGGTAGGTGCAGTGGTGGGCGAATTCATTGGTGGCAGCAAGGGGCTGGGCGCATTGATCATTGCCGCCCAAGGCTCCATGGACACGCCCTTGATGTTTGCCGTGCTCACTGTTATCACCGTATTGGGTCTGGTTTTTTACAAGCTAACGCAATGGCTGGGACAGCTGTGGCTGCCGTCGCTCAAAGATTTTTAACCCGCAAATAGAAGAAACAACGAAAGAAAAATGAAAACAATCAATCGAATCACGACTTGGCTGACCTTGGCCCTGAGCAGCGCCGTGATGCTGGCAGCCCCCCAACTCAGCAACGCCCAAACTGCCCCCAAACTCGACAAGATGGTGGTGGCAGGATGGAGCAAACCGATCACCGAAATCACCAATTTGCTGGTGGAAGAGGACAAGGGGTTTTTTAAAGCGCGCGGCATTGAACTGGGCTACGTGCCGGGTGCAGGGGGTGGTGACGCGATTCGCAACTTGCTGAGCGGCCAAGCGGATGTGGCTTTCACCGATCCAGGTTCGTTTTTTACCGCCCTGGACAAGGGCGAAAAACTGCGTGCCATTTACGACATCTACCCACAAAACGTGTTCAACGTGGTGTCGCTAAAGTCCAGCAACATCCTCAAGCCTGCCGACTTGAAAGGCAAGCGCATTGGCGTGTACAGCCTGGCCAGTGGCACTCGGCAGAATCTTCAGGTCTTGCTGCATCAGGCTGGCTTGAATGAATCCGATGTGACCGTGGTGGTCACGGGCTTACTAAACTTTGCCCCCCTGATGCAGGGGCAAGTAGACGCCACGGCCGCCACCGATACCGGTTTGCTGGTGGGCCGCTTGCGGGGCTTAGGCGGGGTGAATGTGATGGAGGTCAAAAACCACTTGAACATTTCAAGTGACTTTTTTGTGGTTCGCGAAGAAACGTACCAACAAAAGAAAGCTGTGCTGAAGCGCTTTTTACAGGCCTACCAAGACAGCGCCCAATGGATGATTCAATCCCCCGAGGAAGCGGCCAAGCTGGCCGTGAAATACGCCATTGATGGACAAAATGCGAGCTTGAATCTGGACATCATTCGTCTGCGTAACGAGTCCAGCGTATCGGACACTACTGCCAAGCGCGGCTTGGGTGCTTTTGACTTGACCAGCTTGCAGCAAGGCGCCAACGCCTACAAAGCATTCGGGATGGTCCAAAACAAGATTCAGGTGAGTGACGTCGTCAGCCAGGACTTGCTGCCCCCAAATAAGCCCGCCAACTCACGGATTGCCGCTAAAAAATGAGCCTACAACAGCCCCATCAAACGCTTGATTCAAATCCACCGCAGCGCCAGTTTGCGGGCAAAGTGGTGTTGGTAACCGGCGGCAGCCGGGGCATTGGTGCGGCCATTGCCCGGGCGTTTGCAGCAGAGGGGGCCATGGTGGTGGTGAATTACCTGGTCAACGTCAGCGCGGCAGCGAATGTGGTGGCTGACTGCCAGCGACTGGGCCAAAGCTCAGGCGGTGACGCTTGGGCACTTCCCGCCGATGTGCGGTCAGCCGATGCAGTCAATGGCATGGTGGCGCAAGTGTTAAACGAGTTGGGACGCATTGATGTGGTGGTGAACAACGCGTTCAGCCCTTATGTCTTTGACCCTGAAAACCGCACAAAATTTTGGGACACGCCATGGGGTGCCTATCAAACCCAGTTTGACGGCGCGGTACATGCCGCTTTCAATGTATGCCAAGCCGTATTACCGCATTTTCGACAACGCGCGCAAGGCAGCATCGTCAACCTGGTGAGTGACTTGGTGGAGCGCCCCGGCATCGCCTACCACGACTACACCACCGCTAAATCAGCCTTAGTGGGTTTCAGTCGCAATCTGGCCACCGAATTGGGGCCGCTGGGTATTCGGGTCAATTGCGTTGCACCCGGTTTGGTCAGCCCGACCGATTCAAGCCGCGCCACCAAAGAATCAATCAAAGACATGCTGATCAGCCAAACCCCGCTGGGCCGCATGGCCACGCCGGAAGATGTGGCCGGACCGGTGCTTTTTTTGGCCTCGGATTGGAGCCGGTTCGTGACCGGTCAGGTCTTGATGGTGGACGGCGGGTTGGTGATGCGATGAAGCGGCAGGGGCGCAAAACCATGATTCAAGGGACCATGCCCGTGGCCTGTGGTCACGTCTGCACCGTGGGCGATGGCCCCCAAGATAAAAGTGCGTGCCAAAGCCACGGCCTCTGCCAACGGGTAACCCAAGGCCAGGTGTGCCGCAATTGCAGAAGACAAGGTGCAACCGGTACCGTGGACATTGCGGCTTGCAATGCGGGGCGATGCCAGGCGTTGCGACGCACCGTTAGCTTGCAGCAACAAATCAACCACCTCGTCCCCCGCCAGGTGCCCCCCCTTGAGCACGACCGCTTTTGCACCCAGGTTCAGCAGGTCTTGTGCGGCTTGGGACAAGGCATCGGCATCGGGAATCGCGCGCCCCAACAGCAAGGCGGCTTCGTCCAAGTTGGGGGTGATCACGCTCACGCGAGAAAACAATTCACGCACCAACACTTGCACGGTTTCGCTGGCAATCAAACGGTCACCACTGGTGGCCACCATCACGGGGTCAAGCACCACCCTTTCGAGTTGGTAGTGGTCAATGGCCCAAGCCACCACCTCGACAATACCGGGGGCGTGCAGCATACCGATCTTGACGGCATCGACACCAATGTCCTCCACAACCGATTGGATTTGGGCCTTCAAAAACTCGGGCGGTATGGGGTGAATACCTTGCACGCCCAGCGTGTTTTGCGCCGTCAGGGCGGTGATGGCGGTCATGCCGTAACAGCCCAAGGCGGCAAAAGTTTTCAAATCGGCTTGAATGCCGGCGCTGCCGCCACTGTCAGATCCGGCGATGGTCAAAACGCGTGCGTATCGGTAAGAAGTTTTCATGCCCGAAATTATGCGCGAATCACACACCGGAGCCGGCCATGAATTCACGGATATCCAGTGTGGTGTTGGGGGCAGGCTTGATGGGCCGTTTGCTGGCAAATGCTTTGGCGCAACTCGGGCACCAAGTGACTGTGCATGAGGCCCAAGGCCCTGATGCAGAAGGCGCGGCTGCGCGTGTGGCGGCAGCCATGTTGGCTCCGTTGGCCGAATCCGCCATCACCGAATTGCCCGTGGTGCGCATGGGACAACACGGACTGACCCGTTGGCCCGAACTGATTGCGCCACTGCCCACGCCTGTTTTCTTCCAGCAAAACGGCACCTTGGTGCTTTGGCACCGCCAAGATGCGGCCGAGGCCAAGCGCTTTGCCAGCATTCTGGAACGCACACAAACGCAACTGCCCAGCCTGGCAGCGCTTGAAACGCTGGATGCCCGTCAGCTCAATCAGATAGAACCCGCTGTGCAAGACCGCTTCAACCAAGCCCTGTATTTACCGGGCGAGGCCCAACTGGACAATCGCCAGTTACTGGCGGCCTTGCTGCAAAGCCTGACGCAACAACAAGTTCAACTTCACTGGCACAGCCCCCGTTCACCCGAAGATTTTCAGCCCGGGCAAGCAGGCCAACCCGACTGGGTGTTTGACTGCCGTGGCTTGGGAGCGCGCACCCAATGGACCCAACTGCGGGGTGTGCGGGGCGAGGTGATTCGCCTGCACGCACCCGAAGTCACACTGCAACGCCCAACCCGTCTGATTCACCCCCGCTATCCCATATACATTGCGCCCAAAGAAGACCATGTATTCGTGATCGGAGCCACCGAGATCGAAACCGAAGACTTATCCCCCGCCAGCGTTCGCTCCACGCTGGAATTGCTGAGCGCGGCCTACACCGTGCACAGCGGCTTTGCCGAGGCACGAATTTTGGAAGTCAGCACCCAAGCCCGCCCTACACTCACCGACAATTTGCCTGCGGTGCGATGCTTGGGCGAACGCAGCTTGCAAATCAATGGGCTTTATCGTCATGGCTTTTTAATCTCACCCGCCATGCTGGACGTGGTAATGGAATGGGTAGAACACCAAACCACCAATCTGGCCACGCAATTCAACTTGAAATTCGAACATGTCTGAAAACACCATCCAAGTGCGGATTAACCAAACCACGCACACCTTGCCGCAAGGGGCTACTTTGGCCGACGCCGTGGACGCAGTGGGCATTCAGCCCCCCTTTGCTGCTGCTGTTAATTTGCAGTTTGTGCCACGCGGACAGTACGCCCAACACGCTTTGGGTAACCAAGACCAGATTGAACTGATTGCACCCATTACCGGAGGCTGAAACCCAATGACGATTCATGACTTGACCCCAGACCCGCTGATTCTTTATGGCGAGCACTTTGCCAGCCGTTTGATGCTGGGCACCTCACGCTACCCCTCGCCCAGTGTCTTGCTCAAAGCCATAGAAACCGCCAGCCCCGCCATGCTGACGGCCTCGCTGCGGCGGCAAACCGGCAGCGGGGGCGAAGCCTCGCAAAGTTTCTGGAATTTGC
>Ga0315903_10004835_pt1 | contig 17790 bp, 21 predicted proteins | sample LakEriMetagenome_7_FD_203524 | JGI IMG/M metagenome (GOLD analysis project Ga0315903, IMG submission 203524) | Freshwater fungal communities from buoy surface, Lake Erie, Ohio, United States - Buoy 2 MA119 | ecosystem: Environmental > Aquatic > Freshwater > Lake | place: USA: Lake Erie, Ohio...
GCAGGTGGAGGAGGTGGTGCTGGTGGTGCAGCATCAGGATATGTTGGACCAGGACTAGGAAATACGCAAGGTAGAAACCCAGGATTAAATGGAAACACAAGCAGCACTAACGGTAAAGGTGGTAATGCTGGAGCAAATACTGGTGGTGGCGGTGGTGGATCTGGCGAAACAAATGCAGGCTACCAGTCTTCGAGTGGTGCTGGCGGTTCAGGAATAGTAATACTAAGATATTTAATAAATTAAAATGCCAGTAACTATAGACGGAACAAACGGAATTACTCAATTACCCTCTTCACAGGGGTTAATTAATATTGTCGCATCGCGTCCAGAAAGTCCAAGCAACGGAACAATTATCTGGAACACTGGTACTAATGTACTAGAAACCTATGTTGGAAATGGATGGTCTACATTAGCATCGCAGACATATAGCGCTCAATATCTTATTGTCGCAGGAGGTGGCGCTGGCGGACAGGGTGGTAGTGGAGGAGGAGGTGGAGGTGGTGCAGGTGGATGCTTAAATTCATCTTTAACATTAACTCCAGGAACAACATATTCAGTCGTTGTTGGTTCTGGTGGTGCTATAGCAACTAACGCTGGCTCTACTGGATCAAATTCTAGCGCATTAAACCTTACCGCTTTTGGTGGAGGAGGCGGTGGAGGAGGATCAAATGCTCCAGCTTTTGAAGCAGCTAAAAGTGGAGGTTCTGGAGGAGGTGCTACGGGAAGCACTGCAGGTGTAGTATATAGTGGCGGAGCTGGAACAACGGGACAAGGATATGCTGGTGGTAGTGGATATCACCTTGGTGGTAACCATATCTCAGGTGGAGGTGGCGGTGGTGCTAATGCAGTTGGTGCAAATGCTTCACAAACATCATCAGGTTTAGGTGGCAATGGTGGTATAGGTATTAATTGGGAATCTCTTGGAACCTTTTATGCAGGTGGTGGAGGTGGCGGTGCACACAATATTGGCACTGGTGGCGCTGGAGGTCAAGGTGGTGGTGGACAAGGCGGCACTTTAAGTACAAACAATCAAACTGATGGAACTATTAATACAGGTGGTGGAGGAGGCGGACAGGGCAATACAGCTTATCCAGCAAAAGCAGGTGGTTCTGGTATAGTAATTATTCGCTACTTAGGAAACCAGAAGGGTACTGGTGGTACAGTAACATCATCTGGTGGATACACCTATCACACATTTACATCATCAGGAACATTCATAGCTTAATTTTTCTGTTTTAAATCATTCATAAATACCCTAATAATAGGGAGCAAAATATGCCTGCCGTTACTGACAGAAGAACTTTCAAAGAATACTGCCTTCGTAGATTAGGATTCCCGGTAATTGAAATTAACGTTGATGACGATCAAATAGAGGATCGTATCGATGATGCACTCCAATACTGGCAAGATTATCACTTCGATGGTTTACAAAAAATATATTATGTTCGTAGAATAACTTCTGGAGATATCCAACAGAAGTATTTGGATATGAGCCAAGTTCAAGACAGTTCAAATAATCGTTTGGATATTGTTGGTGTTACCAGAATATTTCCAATTTACGATTCACTTGCCACTTTCAATATGTTCGACCTCAGATACCAACTCCGTCTGAATGAACTCTATGACTTTACCTCAGCATCCTATGTCAATTACAATCTGACCATGCAGCACCTTAGGTCACTTGAATTGATGTTCTCTGGAGAGACTCCTATTCGATTCCAGAGACATATGCAGAAGCTATTCATCGAATGGTCTTGGGGAACTTCACAAGCACCAGAAGGAATGATAGTGGTATCAGAGTGTTATGCCAACATTGATCCTTCCGTTTATAATCGGGTATGGAATGACCGTTGGATGAAAGAGTATACAACGGCATTAATCAAAAGAACTTGGGGAAATAACCTCAAGAAATTTTCCGGTTTACAATTGCCAGGTGGCGTTACAATGAACGGCGATAAAATCTATGAAGAAGCAGTTGGTGAAATAGAAAAACTGGAAACAGAAATGCAATCCGAATATGGTGCACCGCTAGAATGGTTCATGAACTAAATGCCAACCAATCTTTATTTCAACAACTACAATTCTAATGCAGAACAAAGGGTCATTGAAGATTTAATAGTTGAATCTATCAAGATCATGGGCTTTGATGCATTTTATTTGCCTAATGATAATGATATTGCAAGAGATTTATTGTACGGTGAAGATCCAATTAAAAAGTTTCAATCTGCATATCCATTAGAAATGTATCTTTCTTCTGATCCATTGGATTACCAAGGTCAGCAAGAATTCTTTTCCAAGTTTGGTTTAGAAATTAAAGATTCCGTGAACGTTATGTTGTCAAAGCGTTCTTTTGCACAGAGAGTACCACAAACAATAATGACAAGACCACGTGAAGGTGATCTTGTTTATGTGCCATTCTTAAATGGTACTGGCGAATTATATGAAATTACTTTTTCAGAACAGTCAAAAGATTTTCATATGTTAGGTCGCAAACAGCCATATTTCTACGAATTGAAACTAGAGAAATTCAAGTATTCACAAGAAGTCATTGATACTGGTACAGAAGAAATTGATGAGATTGTTGAACAAAATGCATACACAATTAAACTGATTACTGGTGCAGGTACAGGCACATATGAATTAGATGAGATTGTATATCAATCAAATGACAACACTTTTGCAAATGCTACGTGTCAAGCTGTCGTACAAACTTGGTCACCAAATACTAGCATATTAACAATCACTACAATCAAAGGTACATTTGCAACCAATATGAGAGTTATTGGTCAAAGCAGTAATGCACGGTACTTCTTAACAACATATGATCCATATTTGGATAATGTTGCAGATAGTTCTTATGGTAACAAAACAATTAAAACTGAATCAGATTCAATTATTGATTTCTCTGAATCTAATCCTTTTGGTAGTCTATAATGTCAGATATAACATACAATAGAGTTATAAGAAAATTAGTCGTAGGTTTTGGTAGCCTATTTGACAAGATTACACTTGTTCGTTATAATACAGACCGTTCTGAAGATCAAAGAGTATTAGTACCTTTGGCATATGCAACCAAAGAATTGTATGTTAGAAGATTAGAAGATGATCCTAATTTACAAAAGAAGGTACAAATTGCTTTACCTCGTATGTCATTTGAAATGAATGGTTTAACATATGATGTATCAAGAAAACAAAATACAAATATAAAGCAATTTGCAAGAACAACAGAAGGTATTGTATCTCAGTATAATCCAGTACCATATAATTTTGATTTTTCTCTATACATTTATGTCCGTAATATGGAAGATGGTACTCAAATTATAGAACATATACTTCCATATTTTACACCAGATTATACAATTAAATTAAATTTAATTCCAGAAATGGGTATTGTAAAAGAAGTGCCTGTTATATTAAATAATGCATCACATGAAATAGTATATGAAGGTGATAAAAATTCTGAAACCAGAATGATTATATGGACATTAAATTTTACGGTTAAAGGATTTATATTTGGTAAGATTTCTGATACTGGTGGTTTGATTAAACACTCAATTACTAATATATTAAATGGTATACAATCTACAGATATTATTCAAATGAATATGGCGGCATCAGGAATAGGAAATTATAAATTGGGTGAATTGGTATATCAAGGTTATTCATCACAATCTGCAACAGCTAGTGGTATTGTAGAAAGTTGGGAACCTAATAGATTAAAATTAAAAAATATACAAGGCAATTTTGTATCAGATAAAATAATTAATGGTGCAGAATCAAACGCTAAATATAATTTCACTTCTTATGAAATTATGCCAACAAAATTTGCTAGAATAGATATTAAACCTAATCCTTTAACTGCCAACGGAAATAATGATTTTGTTTATGACATTAGAATTAATGAAAGAGATGAGATTGAACCGGTTGGAGATATGCACGTACAATTTGGTACAGAAGAATTACAAGATGATTTATCTTTAAAAAATACAAATCTAGATTTACAACAAAGGTATTAAAATGTCAAAAACCTTACAATTTAGAAGATATCACAGTTCAAACACCAACACTATAGTTGGTGCAAATGGTGAAATTATTGTAGACCTTACTAGAAAAACACTATCTGTACATGATGGTGTAACTGCTGGTGGTTCTAGACTTGCAACAGAATTGTATGTAAACACCGCCATATCTAATGCAACTTCCATTTTAATTGGTGGTGCACCAGGTGCATTAGATACATTAAAAGAACTTGCAGATGCAATTCGATTAGATCCACAATTTGGTAATACCATTCTTGCTTTTGCAAACACCAAAGAAACTATTGCAAATGTAAGCAATTCAATCAATACGGTATCTGCATTAGCACAAGCTGCATTTAATTATGCAAACACAATACCTCTTGTGGATTCAACTGCCAGAGATATAGGCAATACATCGTTTATTCATGCAAACGCAGCTTTTAATGCGGCCAATTCTTTTACTGTAACAGTAAGTGGTCCTTACTTGAATGATTCTGATGCAGCCAACAATTCTATATCAGTTGGTGGTTTATATTACTTTACAGATGGTACAGTCAAAGTAAGATTGACTTAAAATGGATTATATAATATGAGTGAATTTGATAAAAAAATGGAAGAAATATTTGATGTAACACCAACGGTGCCAGAAGAAAAAAAGGCACCTGTGGTGTTGCAACAACATTATAATGATCCAGATTTAAAACAAGATTTGACTGATGCTTACCAACAATCAAAAGAAAATCTACAAGGCATTATAGATCAAGGCAAAGATGCAATGGAAGAAATACTTAACATTGCAAAAGCAGGTCAACATCCAAGAGCCTTTGAAGTTTATGCAACTCTGTTAAAGAATATGACAGAAGCAAATGATAGACTTCTTAAAATACAAAAAGAAATTCGTGACATGGAAGGTGTTAAGAAAGAAACTAATAACACCAATATCGACAAAGCCATATTTGTTGGTTCTACTGCCGAATTAGGAAAACTCCTGAAGAATGGCAAAGCAAACTAAAAATACATACCGTGACAACCCGTTATTAAAAAGGGTTGGCGTACAGATCAATTACACTCAAGAGCAACTTGATGAATATATCAGGTGTGCTGAAGATCCTATTTACTTTGCCAAGTACATAAAGATTATTACACTAGATCATGGTGTCACACCTTTTGATATGTATGACTTTCAACGGGACATGATTAAAACTTTCCATGATAATCGTTTTGTTATTATGAAATGTCCTCGTCAGGTTGGTAAAACAACAACCACAGTTGCCTATCTTCTTTGGGCACTCATATTTAAAGATTCACAGAGTATTGCAGTTCTTGCCAACCGTGGTGAAACTGCTCGTGGTATTCTTGGTAAGTTACAATTGGCCTATGAGAATCTTCCACTATGGTTACAACAAGGTGTGGTCGAATGGAACAAAGGTCGTGTAGAACTTGAAAATGGTTCTGTAATTGTTGCATCGTCAACATCTTCATCTGCGGCTCGTTCTGGTTCGTTTAACATCGTTTTTCTTGATGAGTTTGCTTTCGTTCCAGGAAACATTGCAACAGAATTCTTTACCTCAGTTTATCCAGTTATTACTGCTGGTACAAAAACAAAGATTATTATTGTTTCTACACCAAACGGTATGAATCTGTTTTATAAAATTTGGACAGATGCAATTAATAAAAATAATAATTATGTGCCATTTGAAGTTCATTGGTCAATGGTACCAGGTCGTGATGAAGATTGGAAAGAAGAAACAATCAAGAATACATCTGAAAGACAGTTCAGACAAGAGTTTGAAACTGAGTTTTTAGGTTCGACCAATACACTTATTTCTGGTATAAAACTGCAAACAATGGCATGGAGTCCACCTATCTCTACTCATGATATGTTAAAAATCTATGAGTATCCATTCAAAGGCAATGATGAAGATAAGAAAGATCATCTTTATGCAATTACTGTAGATGTATCAGAGGGTCGAAATTTGGACTGTCAATCGTTTTCTGTATTTGATATTTCAACCACACCTTATAGACAGGTAGCAACCTACAACAGTTCATCTATTTCACCTATACTTTTTCCAACAGTAATTGTAAACGCAGCCAAATTATACAACGATGCGTATATTCTAGTCGAGATTAATAATAATCCTCAAGTTGCAGATATAATTCACCAAGACCTTGAGTATGAAAACCTTTGGAAAGTATTTACAGGTAATAAAAAACCTCAACAATTGTCTGCTGGTTTTGGTCGTGGAGTACAGATGGGTGTCAAAATGTCACCGGCAGTCAAAAGAATTGGTTGTTCCAACTTAAAGACTTTGATTGAAGGTGACAAATTAACCATACCAGATTTTGACACCATCTCACAATTAACAACATTTGTAGCCAATAAGACTTCTTTTGCGGCAGAAGATGGTGCAAACGATGACTTAGCTATGACACTTGTTCTTTTTGGTTGGGCTGCAACACAGAAATACTTCAAAGAAATTGTAAATCATGACATTCGTAAACAAATACAATTAGAAAACATGAACCAGATTGATGAAGAATTGGTGCCAGAACCTATTATTGACAATGGTTTACAACACTCATTTGAAGTTATGGACGGAGATTTATGGGAATTGGCAGACGGATCTGAAACTTATTCTAAATTCATTAAAGATGCCATGAGGAATCTCTAAATATGAACCATCATAAATATCATTATGGTATCTAATTGCCAAATAACATAATAATCAAGGAGATAACAAAATGGCATTTCAAATCTCTCCAGGCGTAAATGTATCTGAAGTTGACTTAACCACAGTAATACCTTCAATACTGTCTACATCCGGTGCCTTTGTTGGTAACTTCACATGGGGTCCAGCAGAATCTATAAAAAATATTGATAGTGAAATTGCTTTAGCATCTAATTTTGGAAAACCAGACACAAATACTGCAATTTCTTTCTTTACTGCTGCAAGCTTTTTAGCATACGGTAATAATCTTAAAACTGTCCGTGCAGTAGGTGATGCTTGTTACAATGGTATATCAAATGCAGGTGGTTCATCCACACAAATTAAAAACGAACAAGCTTTTGATGCATCTTATCTAAATCAAAATAATGCAAATGCAATTGGTCCTTTTGTTGCCAAATATCCTGGTGCATTAGGTAACTCAATTACTATTTCTTTATTGGATGCTGGTGGTACTTTTAGTACTTGGACAGTAAACAGTATAGGCGTTTCAACATATTTTACTGGTGCACCAGGTACATCCGTACAAGCTACCGCTGCAGGTGCAACAAATGATGAAATGCACATCATTGTTACTGACGCAGGTGGTTTAATTACTGGTACAAAAAATACAGTTCTTGAAGTATGGCCATATCTATCAAAAGCAAGTGATGCCGTTGATGCATTAGGCAATTCAAATTACTACAAAAATGTTCTCTACAGAAGTTCGAGATACATTTATGCTGCTGATCCAGTAGACTACGCAAATACTGTAGCTACATGGGGTCAAACTATGAGTGGTACAACATTTAGAACAGTCAACGGTGCTCAAACTTACCGTTTGACAAAAGGTGCCGATGCAACTCCAACCGATGCAAACATTGAAACAGCTTGGGATTTATTTGGAAATGCTGAAGAAACTGACATTTCTCTTGTTGTTACAGGAAATGCATCAACAACAGTACAGCAATATGTAATTGATAATATTGCAAATGCAAGAAAAGATTGTGTAGCATTTATTTCTCCACCATCAGCTTCTGTTGTTAACAATATTGGAGATGAAGCAGACGATATTATCACATGGTATGGAAACTTAAACCGTACATCTTCATATGTTGTTTCAGACTGTGGTTGGAAATATACATTCGACAAGTATAACAATGTATACCGTTGGGTACCACTAAACGGTGACGTTGCTGGACTTTGCGTATACACAGATAACATTCGTGATCCATGGTATTCACCAGCTGGTTTAAACCGTGGTTTTGTTAAAAATGTTGTCAAACTGGCATGGAATCCAAATAAATCTGAAAGAGATACTTTGTATTCTAAAGGTATTAATCCAGTCGTTTCTATTGCTGGTTCAGGCATTGTTTTATTTGGTGACAAAACTTTACAAGATAAACCATCGGCCTTTGATAGAATTAACGTTCGCCGTTTGTTTATTGTTCTTGAAAAAACAATTGCTCGTGCAGCAAGATATTCATTGTTTGAATTTAACGATGAATTTACCCGTGCTCAATTTGTAGCTTTAGTTACACCATTCTTGCGTGATGTTCAAGGTCGCCGTGGTATCTATGACTTCCGTGTTGTTTGTGATAATACTAATAACACAGCTGAAGTTATTGATTCTAACCGTTTTGTTGGTGATATTTACATTAAGCCTGCTCGTTCAATCAACTTTATCCAGTTGAACTTCGTTGCTGTTAGAACTGGTGTTGATTTTAGTGAAGTCGTTGGTAGATTCTAATAAATAATTCAACGATATAGGAGAAAAGAATGGCATTCAATGTAGCAGAATTTAGATCTAATATGATAAGTGACGGCGCACGCCCAAATTTATTTGAAGTAACTCTCACAATTCCAACTCTCGTAGATAATGCAATTGCAGCTTCACAGAAATCAGTTTTTATGTGCAAAACAGCTCAGTTGCCAGGTTCTACAATTGGTCAAGTGCCACTTTATTACTTTGGTCGTGAAATTAAATTTGCAGGCAACCGTACATTTGCTGATTGGTCAGTTCAGATTCTTAACGATGAGGACTTTACAATTCGCAATAGTATGGAAGCATGGATGAACGCAATCAACAGTCATGGAACAAACCTTCGCAATCCAGCTGCAAGAGGTCCTAGCGGATACACAGTAGATGCGATTGTTAAACAGTTTGCAAAGACTGGTGAAATATTGAAAACATATAAATTTGTTGGTATGTACCCATTAGATTTGGCACCAATTGATTTAGATTGGGGTTCAAATGATACCATTGAAGAATATGCGGTAACCTTTGCATATCAATGGTGGGAATCAGATACTACAACTTAATTTTATTATACTACAGAAGGGGCTTCGGCCCCTTCTATTATGCATTTTTTGATTTGGATATAAAACAATATGGCAAATAAATTTTCACTCTTTGGTTTTAGCATTGCACGAAACAAATCTGAACAAGATGAGGAAGTGCAACAATCTTTCACGCCTCCATCAAACGATGACGGCGCACTTACTATTACTTCTGCCGCTTATTATGGAACATATGTTGATCTAGATGGCACAGCAAAAAATGATGTAGAACTTATTACACGATATCGTGAAATGGCAATGCAACCAGAAATTGAATCTGCCATTGATGATATTGTTGGTGAAGCAATTTGCCAAGATGATAATGGAAAAACAATTGATATAGTTTTAGATGGCTTAAAACAACCAGATAAAATTAAAAATTCTATCAAAGAAGAATTTAAAACTATATTGAGATTGTTAAACTATAAGAATATGTCACAAGATATATTCCGTAGATTTTATGTTGACGGTCGTTTATTCTATCATATGATTATTGACCGTGAAAATCCAATGCAAGGTATTAAAGAACTACGTTATGTTGATCCACGCAAACTTAGAAAAGTTCGTGAGATTAAAAAAGTAAAAGATCCAAATACCAATGTAGAAATACAAAAAGTGGTAAATGAATACTACATCTACAATGACAAAGTAACAACAGGAACATCATCCAATTTTGGTCCTGTTGGTGTTAGAATCACAACAGACTCTATTGTAAATGTACTATCTGGTTTAATGGATTCACGTAGAGCAATCGTTCTTTCTTATCTACACAAAGCAATCAAACCATTAAATCAGTTGCGTATGATTGAAGATGCAACTGTTATCTACCGTATTTCTAGAGCACCAGAACGCCGTATATTCTACATCGATGTAGGTAATCTTCCTAAGTTAAAGGCAGAACAATACCTTCGTGATATTATGGTCAAGTACAAGAACAAACTTGTTTATGATGCAAACACAGGTGAAGTTCGTGATGACCGTAAATTTTTATCGATGATGGAAGATTTTTGGTTACCACGCCGTGAAGGTGGAAAAGGTACAGAGATCGATACATTACCTGGTGGACAAAACTTAGGTGAACTGGAAGATGTTAAATATTTTGAAAAGAAATTATACAAAGCACTTTCTGTTCCTGTTTCTCGTTTAAATCCAGAAACATCAGGTTTCTCTCTCGGTCGTTCAAATGAAATTACCCGTGATGAATTAAAGTTTTCTAAATTCGTAGATCGTTTACGCAACCGTTTTTCAGATCTTTTTGATCAAGCATTAAAAGTACAATGTATTCTTAAAGGTATTTGTACCAAAGAAGAATGGGAAGAATTTAGAGAAAACATTACATATGATTTCATTAAAGACAATAACTTTAAAGAACTTAAAGAAGCTGAGTTGATGAAAGAGCGTCTTGGTTATCTACAATTACTTGATGTATATACTGGTCGTTATTTCTCACAGACATGGATACAAAGAAATGTTCTGCGATTTACTGACGATGAAATCAAGACAATGCAAGAAGAAATGGATGAAGAAAAAGAAGCAGGTCTTGGTCTGCCAGTTGGTGTTACCAATGATGTGGCACAAGCACAACTTATGGCACAAGTACCAAGTCAACCAACACATCCAGATGATATTCAAGCACAGCAAGATTTAGCCGCAGCACAAGCAAAACAATCTTCTACCAATGAAGAAAAAACTTTTCATAAGTTAAAACGCATATTATAAATATTTTGATTGAGGAACTATTATGACAGACATTACTAAACAAATTGTTGATTATGCACAAAATGATGATGCCGTTCAATTTAGACAGGCATTATATTCTTCTATTCACGATAGAGTTACTGCACATTTAGATGCGGCAAAACAAGCGGTAGCACAAAATTATTTTAATAATAATGAAGAAGAAGTAGAAGAACCAACAGAAACAAACATTGAACCAGATTTAGCAACTGCACAGGATACACCAGTTGAAAACACTTAAAGAACTTAGAACTGAAGCAGTATATTCAACTATGGAACCTCCATCTGTATTATTGATGAAAAGAGTTTCTGTTAGGCAGTTTGCTGATGGTCGTAGAGTAGCTCTGTACCGTATAGACAAATTAAATAAATATGTAACAATACCATATGGCAATTTAGCTTGGTCTGGCCAAGCGCCAATACAAGCAGAGGAAACAGAGGAATAAAAAATGGCAAACAGATTTTCTTATCAAGTTTTAAAAGATGATACACAAACTGCGGTTATTAAATTAACTGGAGCGTTTGATGGTTCTGGTCAAGAAAGTAATGTAGCACGAATTCAAGCAAATACGCTTTATGGCGCATTAGCAACAAATAGTTTTCCTGTAGCTAATGTTCATGGTGGTGCTGCAAATACGACACTATCGTATTATGGTCTGACTGTCAATCGTGTTTGGTATGATACAGATACAGGCAGCGGTAGTGTTGAATTGTATTGGAGAGATATATCAAGTGGTAGTCCAGAAAATGGTGTTCCTTTATTATTTTTGCAAGGTAATGGTGAATATGATGGTGCAGGCAACTGGATTACAATTAAAAATCCTACAGTAACATCAAACAACAATGGCGATATTGCTATTGTTACAAAAGGTCAAGTATCTAATGCAACATATACAATTATTTTAGAACTACGTAAAGATAATGCACATTATCAACGTGGTCAATTTAATGATCCTGCTGCATTTAACTATGGTGCATATTCGTTAAAACCATAATGAAAGATTTTATTTCTAAAATTTTGGAAGGCAATGTTTTAGAAGCAAAAGAAATATTGCAGAAAAAAATAGATGAGTTGGCAGATGATAAGTTAACTCATAAAAAAGCTGAAATTGCTTTGTCTATGTTTGATGGTTTAGATGAAGCAAATGTTATGAAAATGGGACGAACAAAAGTAATAAAAGTTCGTTTTAGAAGAAATTCAAAAGGTCGTATAGTTGTACAAAGACGTAAAAAGTTGTCAGCCATAAAAGGTTATACAACGAGAGGTGGCAAGTTGGTAAGAATGACACCTGCTGAGCGTAGAAACCGAAAGTTGGCAGCAAGAAGAAGTAAATTTAAACGCCGTGCTAAGCTTAGACAATCTATAAGAAAAAGAAGTCTTACTATGCGTAGACGGTCATCAATGGGATTATAAAGATGAAACTCATCAAAGAAATTACCGAAACAGTTAGTTATCTGGTTGAAGAATCAGATGGCAAAAAGGCTTTGCATATCGAAGGACCTTTTCTAGTTGCAGAAAAGAAAAATCGAAATGGTAGACTGTACGAATACAATACCATGAGAAAAGAGGTCGCTCGATATACAGAGGAATACATCGACAAGAAGCGTGCGTTTGGTGAATTAGGACATCCAGAAACACCAACAATTAATCTTGATCGTGTATCTCACATGATTGTATCATTGAGAGAAGATGGTACACAATGGGTCGGTAAAGCAAAAATCTTAGACACACCTATGGGTAATATCGCCAGAAGTCTTATTGAAGGTGGCGCACAATTAGGTGTATCGTCAAGAGGTATGGGTTCTTTAAAAATGAACAAAGAAGGTATTAATGTTGTTCAATCCGATTTTTATCTAGCCACAGCGGCAGATATTGTAGCAGATCCTTCCGCACCAGGTGCATTTGTACAAGGTATCATGGAAGGTAAAGAATGGATGTTAGTAGATGGCGTTTGGACCGAAGTAGATCATTCGAGAGCAATAAAAGAAGTCAAACAGGCTTCAAGACAGGATATCGAAAAAGTAAGTCTACGCATATTTGAAAACTTCATTAAAAAACTTTAATTATAAATATCCAATATAAATCAAGGAGATTTTCAAAATGGCAAAATTTAATCTGTCTGAAGCCGCTAAAGAAATTCTGAATGCCTCTGTTGCATCCAAAAAGGGTGGCCAAGATAAATCAGAAAAATTGTCCGGCGATGTTGCTTACGGTACTAAAGAAGTTGGTGATATTGGTACAGAAGTTACCAAAACAACCGATGCAGGTCCAGATGCAACCAAAGGTACACCACAAGCAACACCACCAGGTGCAACACCACCAGTTGGTTCCGAGCCAGCAAAGAAAATTACTGGTCAACCAGGTCAAACTGGTTCTGTAGAGCAGCCAGAAGGCAAAGCTGCTAAACAGAAATTTGAAAAGAATCCAGGTGCTACATTCCAATCTTACGGTGAAGAAACAGAAACCGAAGAAGAAGTAGTTGCTGAAGAAAAAGAAGAAAAGCATGAAGATGAGGCACAAGATAAAGCTCTCATCAAGAAAATGATGAACAAAGAAAAAATGAAAGAAGATATTGATGCACTTCTTTCTGGTGAAAATCTTTCAGAAGAATTTGTTCAGAAAGCTTCCACAATTTTCGAAGCAGCAGTTATTGCTCGTGCAGAAGAAGTTATTGCTGAAGCAGAAGCACAACTGGCAGAACAATTCGAAGCAGCAATCGAACAAGTTAAAGAAGATTTGGCATCTAAGATTGATGACTATCTAAACTATATGGTCGAAGAATGGATGAAAGACAATGAAGTTGCAATCGAGCAAGGTCTCCGTGCTGAAATTACCGAAGACTTCATTGGTGGTCTGAAGCAGTTGTTTGAAGATCATTACATCGACATTCCAGAAGATAAAGTTGATATCGTTGGTGAACTTACCGGTAAAGTTGGTGAGTTGGAAGAGTCACTCAATGAGCAAATCAATCGTGGTATCGAACTTCAAAAAGAATTGAATGAGAAGAAAAAAGTTGAGGCTATCTACACAGCGTGTGAAGGCCTGACTCAAACCCAGGTAGAAAAACTAAAATCACTCGCAGAGGGTGTTGAGTACACTACCGAAGAAGAATTTGTTACCAAAATGAATACTTTGAAAGAGTCATATTTCAAGGCAGAAGTTAAGGTTGCAGATTCATCAGATTTAAATGACGAAACTCCTATTGAAGAAGATAAGAAGCCAACAACTTCTGTCGATCCTTTGATGGAAGCTTATACTAAAGTAATTTCACAAACTTTGGTTAAATAATTAACCGTTTTTTTAAACAAAAGGAAATAAAATGTACTTAACAGAAGAACTTCAATCCAAATGGAAGCCAGTTCTGGAGCATCCAGAGTTGGATTCTATTAAAGATCCATATAAGAAAGCTGTTACAGCTCTCGTATTGGAGAATCAACAACAAGCAATGAATCAAGACAGAATGTCTTTGATGGAGGCAACTGCATCTGCTCCAACAAACGTTACTGGTTCTGGCATTCAGAACTTTGATCCAATCTTGATTAGCTTGGTTCGCCGTGCGCTGCCAAACCTGATTGCGTATGATGTTGCTGGCGTTCAGCCAATGACAGGTCCAACAGGTCTGATTTTCGCAATGCGTGCTCGTTACGCTACACAAGGTGGTGGTGAGGCATTCTACAATGAGGCAAACACAGTATTTTCTGGTGCTTCATCTGCTGCTAACCCATACGGTTTCCGTGGTACAACAACACCAGATAATGACATCCTAACAAATCCAATCGCAGATTTGACTGCTAACGCATTTACAACTGGTATTGGTATGCCAACAGCAACTGCTGAAGCTCTTGGTTCTGACGCTGGCGCAGCTTTCAAAGAGATGGCATTTAGCATTGAGAAAGTTTCCGTAACTGCTCAGTCACGTGCTCTGAAAGCCGAGTACTCACTTGAACTCGCTCAAGACCTGAAGGCAATTCATGGTCTGGATGCTGAAACAGAATTGTCTAACATCCTGTCTACAGAAATCCTTGCAGAGATCAACCGTGAAGTTATCCGTACAATCTATCTGTCTGCTGTTGCAGGTGCTCAGTATGGTGTTACTACTGCTGGTAATTTTGACCTTGACACAGATTCTAACGGTCGTTGGTCAGTTGAGCGTTTCAAAGGTCTGATTTTCCAAATCGAGCGTGATGCAAACGTTATTGCAAAACAGACTCGTAGAGGTAAAGGTAACGTTCTGATCGTTTCTTCAGATGTTGCTTCTGCAATGGCAATGGCTGGTGTTCTTCAGTACACACCTGCTCTGTCTGCTGACCTGCAAGTTGACGACACAGGCAACACATTTGCTGGTATGTTGCATGGCCGTATCAAGGTTTACATTGATCCATATTTCGGTGGTTACACAAGCAACCAAGAACTGGTTACAATCGGTTACAAAGGTGCTTCTCCATATGACGCAGGTCTGTTCTACTGCCCATACGTTCCTCTGCAAATGGTTCGTGCTGTTGACCAGTTTACCTTCCAACCAAAGATTGGTTTCAAGACTCGTTACGGAATGGTACCAAACCCATTCGCTAAGGGTCCTTTGGCAACAGGTGCTGGAACTTCTCAGATTACGCCACGTAGCAACGTCTACTATCGTATTTTTGCAGTTAAGAACCTGATGTAATATTAAGTCACCGTAGAGTGATAGTTAAAAGGACCTCTTCGGAGGTCCTTTTTTTTTGGCTCATAAATAGTAATATGAGCGAAATACTATTAATGTCTGACCTACTGGACATTCGTTCCAGAAAAATTAAAGAATTGGAATTCTATAACCAACAGTTAAAAGAACTCCAGTTAAAGATGGTATTCATTCAACAAGAAATAACTCTAACAAACAAAATCATAAACATGATAGAAAAAGAAACTGTCATAGATATTGGTTTACATATTAAGAAAACTCTGTAATTATGGATGCTACCACAAGAGTCCCGCAGAATACCAATTATCTACAACCTACCAAATTTCTATTGACATTTGAAAGGACCAATTCGGTTCAATACTTTTGTCAGGCAATAAACCTACCCGGAATCAGTTTAGGACAGGCCCCAATCAATCTTCCAACTGCCGACATATATGCACCTGGTAACAAAATAACATACAATCAACTGAATATAGACTTTAATATTGATGAGAACCTAGACACTTGGAGACATCTCCATGACTGGTTTCTTTCTATAGCTTCTCCTACTAGTTTTGATGAAAGAAAAAGACTTACTTCTCTACAGAACCGATATACCAGAACCGAAAGAACGGCATTAAAGAATTATTCTGATGCCACTTTAACCGTTTTAAATAATTTGAACAATCCAAAATTGAGAGTTAGATTCGTTAATGCATTTCCTATCTCTTTATCAGACTTACAGTTTGATACCAAAATGTCTGCGGATGATATTATGACCGCAACGGCAACCTTTACTTACGATTACTTTGAATTTGAATCTCTAACATAAAGCTTGACTTCTAACATCTTTTATGTTAGATTATAGGTTTAATGTTACTTTTTTATTATAAATTATGGAAACTTTAGAACACGTATTGAAGAATTGGGAAACAGACACAGATATTGACCAGACTGAACCTGGAAAAGAACTGTTGAAGATACCTAAACTCCACAACAAATATCTTGCAATACTTACCAAACATAAGATTGCCTCAAAAAAGGCACAGTTTGATTACTTGCGTATGCGGAAAATAAAGTGGGAATACTACACAGGTAAAATGTCTCAAGAAGAACTGCAAAGTTACGGGTGGGAACCATTTCAATTTACTTTGAAATCTGACATAACCACATATCTTGAGGCAGACGGAGATTTGATTAAACTTCTAGAAAAGAAAGTATACCATGAAGAAACTATTTCTGTTTTGGAATCTATTCTGAATGAATTGAAACAGAGAACATGGCAATTGCGTGACTTTATATCGTGGGAAAAATTCATAGGAGGACAATAAATGTCTTTTTTAGTTGTTAATATACCACCAATAAAATGTTTTGTACGCAAAGAGTTTCTTTATAACCATGAAAAAGGTCATGGAGAATTAGAACCTTGTGTATGGATGACCGCAAAAGCAATTAAAGGTCAAGCGTTTCGTATTGAATGTATGTTAACTGACTATGGTGCTTTGTTTGATAAACTGCCAATTTCAGCTTATGTTTGGAAATCTGTAGATCAACATTTACCTTTAGATCATTTGCAAATATGGGATTGCCTCTCATATGATATGGCGGTCATAGAAAAATCTAATTTGCGTGGACTTAAAGTAAAATATTTTGGTAAAGACAAACAATTTTATTTTGGTAAATACCTTTTTACAATAGATTTTGCAGCACCAGATTTAAATAGAATTGACACCAGTTTTTCAGAAGGTGTTCAAGAACATAAATCTTATAACTTTATACAACTAGACAATGGTCAATTTGCCTGTCAACCAAACAATAGATGTTTGTGGTATGATGTATCACTTGTTCCTCCAGTTACAAAAAATCCTGATTTTAAAATACCCACAGAAATATATTCGGTAGAAAATGTTTCTAAATGGAGTGTTGGTACTCCAGATTCATGGTTCTATCAATTTGATAAAAAAGAATGAGTGATTTATTAATTAACAAAGTCAATGAGGTATATTTAAAGGTAACTTGTGAGAAACATTTTGCAAAAGAGTTATCAGAATACTTTACATTTTTCGTACCAGGATACCAATTTGTTCCTGCATATCGTAATCGAATATGGGATGGAAAGATAAGACTTTTTGATTTAAGAAATAATTGCCTCTATATCGGATTACTTTCTTATCTTCAACTGTTCTGTAAAGAAAGAAATTACACTTTTGAAATACAAGATAATCTGGATGTTCAAGATGAATTTTCAGTATATCATGCACAGAAGTTTGCAGAATCACTTAATTTAGAATCAGCAGGTCGGCCTATAACGGCAAACGAACATCAGAT
>Ga0315903_10004840_pt1 | contig 17774 bp, 15 predicted proteins | sample LakEriMetagenome_7_FD_203524 | JGI IMG/M metagenome (GOLD analysis project Ga0315903, IMG submission 203524) | Freshwater fungal communities from buoy surface, Lake Erie, Ohio, United States - Buoy 2 MA119 | ecosystem: Environmental > Aquatic > Freshwater > Lake | place: USA: Lake Erie, Ohio...
TATAAAGATGAAGAAATGCCATCTAGTATAACTAGTTTAACTACAAAGCAAGGACCTTATTCACATGAAGAAATTTTAGAAATATTAGCCACTCCTGAGTGGACTGATCCAAACCCATATCCAAATTTATAGTATATGCCTTTAAATATAAGCGGAAGTGTTGTTAACTCTGGTATAGCTAGAACTCTTAACTATAAAAGTATAGTTACTAGAGGAATTATATTCCAAGCGGATGCTGGAGCACCAGATTCATACCCTGAAACAGGAACAACAGCTAATAGTTTAGTAGGTAATTATAGTGGTAATTTAATTAATGGTGTTGGATATAGCACATCAACTGGTGGTACTTGGACTTTTGATGGCACAGATGACTACATAGAATTCACAGGAACAGGAGCTATATTAGATGGATTATCATCGGCAACATTATCTTTTTGGGTAAATGCAACTAGATCAAATACCTTTGACCAGCTAGCAGGATGGAGAATGTCAGGAGGGATGGAGTTTTTTGTGCTATTATTAGATGGAGGTGGAGCAACAGTTAATACTGAAGCTAGACTTACAACAGCAGCTGGTGGCCCTTGGGACATAAACATTCCTTTCCAGTCATATTTTGGATCATGGGTTAATATAGCTTTTGTAGTTAGTTCAAATAGAACTGATTTATATATTAATGGTTCTAATGTTGGTTCTAATACAAGTAAAACTGGAGCTTTTAACAATAATGCTGGAAATTTATATTTGGGAGGATATTCAACAACATTCCCATCTCAGGCTAGTATAGCTAATGTAATAGCATATAATAGAGCATTAGCAGCTGCTGAAGTGACACAAAACTTTAATGCTCAAAGAGGTAGATTCGGAGTTTAAAATTAATATAATATGCCATTTAATATAGGAGGATATGTGTATAACGGAGGTATAGCTGATGCTTCTGACTATAAAAATATTATAACTAGAAGTTTAATATATAATCTAGAAGCAGGAGATGCTGGCTCTTACCCCCAAACAGGAACTACTTGGTTTGATACTAGTGGAAATAATTTTACAGCAAACTTAGTGAATGGTCCTACTTTTACAACTAATAATGAAGGAGGAATAGTATTCGATGGAAGTAATGACTACGCTTCAGGAAGTAATTTTAACATTAATACTAATGAATTTACTTTAGAGGCATGGATTAAACCAACAAACAAAAATTCTAACTATGGTATAATTGTTAAACCAACAGAAAATTATTTTTGGCCTTGTTATTCAATGTGGATAGATGGTGGGAACCTACAGGGTTATTATTCATCTGCTGTATATGGACAATGTTTAGAAGGAGCACACGGTACTGGAAATCCAATTACAACCAATGGCGCTTGGTATCATGTAGCTTTTTCTAAAGGAACAGCTGGTTATACTACAATGGCTTTATATGTTAATGGTGTTGCTAGTAGCTATAATAATTTTTTATATGGTACTCACATTAATACCTTAGCTACTAGTACAGTACCAACTTGGTTTGCTGTTTTAAATGATACAAATGTGCTTTTAAACTATTTTAATGGTACTATTGGTAGTATACGAATATATAGCAGACAATTATCTGCTGCTGAAATGCTACAAAACTTTAATGTACAAAGAAGTAGATTTGGTGTTTAGTCAATATTTATAATCATAAAAATAATATTTAAAAAAAACAAACATGGCAACAACATATTTCTGGACAATCAATCCACTGGAATGTTATCCGACAGCATCAGGAGAATCTGATGTAGTATTTACTGCACATTGGCAGTTACATGCTCAAGAAATTGTAAATGAAGTAACTTACAGCGCAGCATCAATTGGTACAGCAGCTGTTCCTTTACATTCAGGATCTGCATTTACTCCATTTGAGCAATTAACATTAGATCAAGTAACAGGATGGGTAACAGAATCATTAGGTACTGGATCTGTAGACGCAATGAAAGAAGGTTTAGCACAACAAATTGCTAACCAAATTGTACCTCCAGTAGTTACTCTTCAATCACCTTGGTTAACTCAACCAACTGGATCATTATAGTGGTCTATATACTTAAACAATTTTTACCTGATGCGGAAATCTGGGTTGCTAAACTAAATGATAGCGACCCAGAATACGCTTATCCTACTTTAGAAGAAGCGGAAACTGCTTTACCTTCTATACAAGACTTATACCCAAACAACAAATGTAAGGTATCATCTATCGTATAGTACTGATACTCCCCCATATTTATACTGGAATAATCCAAGTATAAAATGATTTTAGATAGCCCAATAATTAGCGGATCATCAACTGTTACAGGTGATTTAACCGTGTTAGGAACACTTATAGCTAACGTTTCTGGTTCATCCATTTCAGCATCTTATGCAACTAATGCTGAATTATTAGATGGTCTTGATAGTACATCTTTCACAACAACATCTTCATTTAACACTGTTAGTGGTAGTTTCTCTACTAGAGTAACTAACTTAGAAAGCTTTAGTTCATCATTAGATGCTACTTTTGCTACTGACGCTCAGCTAACAGCTGTATCTCAATCTTTTAGTTCTAGTTTATCTACTGTTAGTGAATCTTTATCATCTCGTGTTGCTAATAATGAGGCAACTGGATCAAGTTTAACTACAGCAAGTAGTTCATTTAGTACTCGTGTTACAAATACAGAGGCAACTGCTTCATCTTTAGTAACAGCAAGTGGATCATTTTCAACTCGTACAACAAATTTAGAAACTGCTAGTGGCTCATTTAGCACTAGAGTAACAAATACAGAGGCGACTGCCTCTAGCTTAACTACAGCTTCAAGTAGTTTTAGTACTAGAGTAACAAATAATGAAAGTAATATCTCTTCATTACAAACGGCTTCAGGTTCTTTCTCAACAAGAACAACAAACCTAGAAACAGCATCAGGTTCATTTAGTACTCGTACTACTAACTTAGAAACAGCATCAGGTTCTTTTTCAACAAGAGTAACTAATGCTGAAAGTAGTATTACTTCACTTAACTCTAAGACAGGAAGTTATGCTACTACAGGTTCAAATAGATTTATTGGTAATCAAACTATCACAGGTAGTTTGTTTGTGACAGAAAACCTAACAGTGTTAGGTTCTTCCTCAATCAGTTATGTGTCACAAAGCACACTTAACATAGGTACTAATTTAATCACTGTTAACGCTCAAAATCCTTCTATTCGTTTTGGTGGATTAGCTGTTATTGACTCAGGTTCATCTCCTCAAGTATCTGGATCTTGGTTATTTGATTCTGTTCAAGATAGATGGATAATGATCCATCAACAAACATCAGGAGGTACTTTAACAAGTTCTATAGCTATTATGGGTCCAGAAACCTATAATGATTTAGGAAATGAAACTACAATCACATTAAATAGACTTGTAAAAGGATCATCAGGAGCTAGTGGAGAACATATTAGTAACTCTAATATAAGTGACACTGGTACTGTTGTAAGTATTAATAGTAATACTCAAATTACAGGGTCATTAGTTACTAATAGTACAGCTTCTTTTGCAGGTAATGTTGGTATAGGTACTACAACACCAGTTACTAAATTAGACATTATAGGCAATCAAAGATTATTTCCTTCATCTGGTGATGTAAATTTATCATTAAGAGGATATGCTGCACAATATATAAATTTTACTGAGGCTGGAGTTGCAGATAGAGGTGTTATTGGTTTTGCTGTTAGCAGTGGTGATTTAGTTTATCGTTCTGGTGGATATGATATGTCTACTGGTACTGAACGTATACGTATAACTTCAGCAGGTAATGTTGGTATAGGTACCACATCTCCATACCAAAATCTTCAAGTATACCAAACAGGAACAGCAGGAAATAACTACGTTGAAGGTACTGTTCAAGTAGGAGGTACAAGCTCTACTTTAGGCGCAGCTTTAAGTTACGCAGCCCAAAATTCAGGATATGTTAATTTAGTTAACCTAAACACATCAGGTGGAGCAAACGCTAGAATAAGTCTTGGATTTGGAGCCATATCAAGTGGACTACCAGCTAGTACTGTAATGACATTAAATCAATCAGGTAATGTTGGTATAGGCACTACATCTCCAGGAATTACTTTAGATGTTAAATTTGATTCATCTTCAACAGATATCACAGGTTCAGGAGCATCATCTTTACGTTTATTAAATACACAAGCATCAAACACCAATAACTTCCATACTGGTATTTGGTTTAGATTAGATAATGGTATTAATAATAAAAACGGTTATATTAAATTAGTAAATGATGCTACTAATGCTGTTGGTGATTTTGCTTTTATACTTACTCAATCTGGAACTGAATCTGAAAGAGTAAGAATTAAAGGTAATGGTAACGTAGGTATAGGTACAAGTTCACCAGGTGCAAGATTACAAATTCAAGTTGATTCAGATTTTACAGGTGGAGTAAATTATACTACACCACACTTATTTGTAAGATCAGGTGCTTCTGCTGCTAGCGGAAATGTTACACGTTTAGCGCTTGGTATTTTTGATGGATCACAAGTTTATTTTGATGCTATTTGTACCTCAACAGGTGGGGGTGCTGCTGATTTAGCTATAGCAACAAGAAATGTTGGAGCACCTACTGAGAAGATGCGTATTACTGCAGCAGGTAACGTAGGTATAGGTACTACATCCCCATCAGCTAAATTAACAATAGATGATGCTTCAACTATAACAAATACTCAAATTGATTTAATAGGTAATAGCTCAACTCCAAAAGGACATATTGGTCAATTTGCTCATGCTTTATATTTAGCTTCCAATTATTATTATAACGGTTCTCAAAACAATGATAATAGTGGTTTTGGTCAAGCAGCTATTGTAATAGCTGCAAGTACAACAAATACTAGCACAATATCATTTGCTTTATCTGATGCTGGAGCAACTTCTCCATCTAATAAAGTATTAATTAATAGTGCGGGTAACGTTGGTATAGGTACTACAAGTCCTTATGCTAGATTGTCTGTTGTACAAGACATTACAACAACTGCAGAATTTGGTTCATTTGGTCAATTTACTGTACAAGGATCAACCAATGTAAATAAACTTTTAAGTTTTGGATTTAATACTGCTACTGATGTAGGGTTTATCCAAGCTATGGTGAATGGTACTTCATATAATAATTTATTGTTAAATGCGCGTGGAGGTAATGTTGGTATAGGTATTACAGCCCCAACATCTAGACTCCATGTCACTGGCTCAACAGATGCTGTTAGATTTGAAGGCTCAGGCTCAAATATATTCGCAGTAGATGGAACTTCAGGTCGTCTATTCTCAGTAGACGATGATTTAACTAATAGTTTATTTAGTGTAAATACAATTGCAGGTTTACCTGTGATTGAAGCATTTGCTGATAACACTGTTAGATTAGGTAAATATAGTGCTGCTAGTGGATCAGCAATGACAATTACAGGAAGCAATTATGTTTACATTAATACTCCAGTAAATCCAGTAACCGACAACGCTGTTCCTCAATTAGGTATTTTAGCAGGATCAGGTACTGATGCTATGAATATTAAACATATTCAAAACGGTAATAATACTTTAAATATTTGGCAAACAGGTACTACAAGCCATAATGCAATAGCATTCTATAAAGGTGATACTCAAACCAATAGAGGTCTTATTACAGTAACAACATCAGGTACAACATATAACTCTGTATCTGATTATCGTTTAAAAGAAAATATTACACCATTAGAAAATGGTCTAGATAGAGTATTACAATTAAAACCATCTAAATTCAATTGGATTGAAACTGGAGATGAATCTGAAGGTTTCATAGCACATGAACTACAAGAATACTTCCCAGATGCTGTGACAGGTGAAAAAGATGCTGTATATGAAAGCACAGGAAATATCAAACCACAGTCAGTAGATTATGGTAGAATAACTCCATTGCTTGTTAAAGCAATACAAGAATTAACAGCAAGAGTAAAAGAATTAGAAAATAAATAGACTATGTCAATAAGAAATAACCCAGGTACAGTCTCATCAAATTTAAGATTTGCTTATGATATAGCGGATACTAGAAACTCATACGCTGGAGAACCTACTACTAATTTAATAGCATATTCCCAACCAACAAATGGAGCATGGAATACTAATGGTGCTGGATCTATTATTACACAAAATTTTGGTTACTCTCCAATAGGGACTTTAAACTCTAGTTTAGTTCAAGATAACCAATCATCAGGAAATGCTCCTTTCTGTTATTATGCTGCTAGTGTTTCATCAAATACAATATATACTATTAGTGTTTGGGTAAAACCGTCCAAAGCTAATACTACTTGGGGATTATATGTGTATGAAATGTCACCTAATATTTCTTTAATAAATTCTGTTGGTTTTGGAACATTAACTCCTGGAGTTTGGACTAAAGTAAGTTTAACTGTGACTACAGACTCTAACGCTACTTCTTTCGCTCCCCATATATTAGCAGGAGCAGGACTTGCTAGTGCTGATGACACAGTAGAAATTTGGGGTGTTCAAGTTGAACAAAAAGATCATTCTACAACTACTATTCCAACATTTGGATCAACTCTTTCTCGTTCAGTAACAAGTTCATTATTTGATATAAGTGGATATAATGCTTCTTTAGATATGAGTAATGTATCTTTTAATTCATCTGGTAATCCAACATTTGATGGATCAAATGATTATATCACTGTAGCTCACGCTAATTCTCCTATAACAAATAAAAGCTATGAAATGGTTTTTAGACCTGATTCAATCCCAGCTTCAAATACATTTAGAAGCATTTGGCAAAAATCAGACAACTGGAATGGAGATACAGGTATATCAATGCAATTTATATACAATAACTTTACTTTTTCTTATGGCGCTTCTTGGGGAGGATCAGTCGCCTTAGCTCCTATTTCTAGTTATGTGACAGCAGGAAACTGGTATCACGTTGTTGGTACAGTGAGCGGAAATGGAGGAAGTGCTGCTATGTACATAAATGGATCTTTAGCAGGCACAGGTACAGCAGGAACACCTACAACAACAGTTGGCTTAACAATTGGTTTAGGTAATGGCGGTAGCCTTCTTGGTGACATACCTATTTTTAGAATGTATAGTGAAACCCTATCAGCAGCTCAAGTACAACAAAACTATTTAGCATATAAAAAACGCTTTGGAATATGATAGAAACACGCTACTTAATTATACCCACAACAATAACAGGATCGCTTAACTATAATCAGTTATTAGAATATGATACATCTACTCTTAGACTATCAATAGATGGTACTAAGACATTTGTAAAATATAACATAAATGATGTTACAGCTTCATACACACAAAGCTGGTATGATCCTATTTCACATCAATCTCAATCTATTACTATAGAAGCTGGAGTGTATGGTCGCCCGGATATTTACCCTTCAGGATCAGAATACACACATGAACAAATTTTAGTAATATTATCTAATAATGAATGGATTTTAATTCCACCAACAGAATAAAGTTATGGCTATACAATATGGACATGGACAAATAGTAACAACAGGTCTAACATACAGCATAGATGCTGGTGATAAAAATTCATATGCTGGTAGTGGTACTGCATGGAATGATGCTAGCGGATATGGAGCTACAGGTACTTTAACTAATGGTCCTACTTTTAGTAATGCAAATGGAGGTTATATTACATTTGATGGAACAAATGACTATACATCTTGTACAACTAATATAACATTAGGATCTGCTTTTAGCATGGATGCTTTTATCTATATAAATTCAAGAACTAATGGTGATATACTGGGTAGTTGGAATAACCCATTTAGATTTTTATGGAGAGTTAATACAAGTGGATTTCAATTATTAGCTTGGAATGGTGGAGGACCCTCTCAAGAAACAGTAGCTACTTCAGTTGTAAGTACTGGAACTTGGGTATATGTAGCTGTCACTTATGATGGAGCTAATGTTAGATTTTATAATAATGCTGTATTAACTGATACTAATGCTAGAGGATTTAGTGTAGGTAATTTTACAGCTATGCAAGTAGGAGCTAATACATACGATGGAGTTTACTTTAATGGTAGAATAGCAGGAGCTAAAATATATAATAGAACACTTTCCGCTATTGAATTACAACAAAATTTTACAGTCCAACGTAAACGTTTTGGAATTTAAAAATATTTATACAAAACAAGTCATAACAGATGTTAATACATAACGCACAAGTAACAGGTTCACTAACATTAAATGGTATAGATATTGGTGACATTACTGGTTCAGAAGTATCAATTGGTGCTTTAAACTCATTCTCTTCTTCAATAAACATATACACAGGCAGTAATAATACAAATATAAACGCTTTACAAACGTTTAGCTCAAGTATTCTAACATATACCGCGAGTAATGATTCAATAAATACTACTCAAAATAATCGTTTATCTTCGTTAGAAACAACTAGTGGATCATTAATAAATGCTTCATCTTCGTTTTCAACTAGAGTAACTAGTTTAGAATCATTTAGCTCTAGTTTAGATGCTACTTTTGCCACTGATGCTCAATTAACATCTTTAAGTAGTTCTGTAGCAGGAAGATTAACAACAGATGAAAGTACTATTACAAATAATAGTTCTTCATTTGCTTCTAGACTAACAACAGATGAGTCTAATATTTCTTCATTACAAACAGCTTCAGGTAGTTTTAGTACTAGAGTTACAAGTAATGAAAGCAACATTACATCTCTTAATTCTAAGACAGGTAGCTATGCTACTACTGGATCAAATAGATTCCTAGGTACTCAAACTATTACAGGTAGTTTATTTGTAACAGAAAATTTAACTGTATTAGGCTCATCATCAATTAGCTATGTATCACAAAGTACTTTAAATATTGGTACAAACTTAATCACAGTAAATGCTCAAAATCCATCAGTTCGTTTTGGTGGATTAGCAGTAATTGATTCTGGATCATCACCTCAAGTTTCTGGTTCTTGGTTATTCGACTCTATTCAGAATAGATGGATAATGATTCATGAGCAAACTGGAGGTGTAGTAACAAGCTCAATCGCATTGATGGGCCCTGAGACATACAATAATCTAGGTAGTGAGACTACAATCACATTAAATAGACTTGTAAAAGGATCAGCTGGTGCTAGTGGTGAGCACGTTGGAGATTCCAACATAAGTGACACTGGTACTGTTGTAAGTATTAATAGTAATACTCAAATCACAGGGTCATTAGTTATTACAGGACCATCTACATTTAATAATAGTATAACAGCAAGTGTAATAACTACATCTGTAGCAAGTGGTAATGGTTCTTTATATATAAATAATGCTTCATTAAGTAATAAATTTTGGACCGCGATACCTGTAACAAATGAATCAGAAACTGATTTACAATGGTATTATGGAGGTACAGGAGCTGGAACTAAAGTAACTTTTGCAAATAATGGAAATGTAGGTATAGGTACTACATCACCAACAAGAGAAATGGTACTTTATCGTTCAAGTGGTGAAGTACATTTTAAATTGGCTAATGGTACAACAGGTGAAAGTATAACAGATGGCTTTGATATGGCTATTGATAGCAGTGGTGGAGCGTATCTAATTAATAGAGAAAATCAACCAATGTATTTTTTCACTAATGGCTCTGAACGCATGCGAATAACCGCTGCGGGTAATGTAGGTATAGGTACTACATCACCAGTAACTTTCGGTACAAGAAATTTAGATGTTAATGCTGGCAGTGGTGGTGCAGCATATATTGTAGCAAGAGCAAATAGTAACGCAGGAACAATTGAATTAGCATTTGATACAGATGCCGGGTATTTAAGTACAAAATCTAATCATCCATTGATATTTCGTACTAATGATACTGAACGCATGAGAATAAGTGGTAGTTTAGTTGGGATTGGAACAACTAGTCCACAAAGAGCTTTACATATTAGCGGCACAGGAAGTAATGCAGAATTTGAACTTACTAACACAGCAATGGCATCGGGTGCTAGAAATTTTAATATTTGGGGTTACCCAACAGATGGAACTTGGAATATTAGAACTCTTACTGATAACTCAGGTGCACAAAGTGTAAATTTTGTAAGTTTCTTAGCCTCCTCAGGAGCAGCTACATTTAATAGTAGTATTACTACAACTGATTTAAGATTTTTAAACGCCGCATATATTACAGCAGATAGTGATGATTCTGGTACTAATCCTATAGTGTTTAGAAATGGTGCTGCTGGTGAATTAGCACGCATAACAAGTGGAGGTAATGTAGGTATAGGTACAACATCACCAAGTTATAAATTAGATGTAAGTGGGACAGGTAGATTTTCTACTGAATTAAGAATCACAGATGTTCCTGCTAGCGAGTATGCTATTAAAACTATTCCTGCTGATTGGGCAAATGGATCTACAATTTTCACAGGAATTAAAATTGGAGCAGCAGCAGATACCTTCGCCGCTGGTATTGATTTAAGAGCAATTTCAAATTATGCTTCAACAGCAGGTACTCAATTTGCTATAGCTGTGAATAATACATCTAATACCATGACAGAAGCTTTGCGTATTAACGCCGCGGGTAGTGTTGGTATAGGTACTACATCACCTCTTGGTAATTTAGATGTATCTACATCAGGAAATACATCAATAAACATTACAGCAGGAAGTACAGGATTATCAAGATTAATTTTTGGTACTACATCAGGAAACAATAGAGGATTTATTGATTATGATAATACTTCTTCTGTTAGAGCAATGATTTTCCGTACTAATGAGTCTGAGGCAATGCGTATAACAAGTGGAGGTGACGTAGGCATAGGTACTACATCTCCAGCATATAAATTAGATATTGTTGGTGCCACTAGAGTCAGTGGTAACACATACTTTAGCAACACTTTATTTTCAACATCAGGAGGTCAGGTTGGTATTAACAATTCCTCTCCCACTTCTGGTTTTTCTTTAGATGTTAGAGTAGGAGGTAATACACATGCTGCTTATTTTGGAGGTAATGTAGGTATAGGTACTACATCACCCTCTAGAAATTTTTCACTAGTTGGAACAAGTCAACACGAAAGAATTTATGGATATGGTAATAATGTATTATCAATTCCTAACTCTGTTTCATTTGGCACTGTATGGATACATTTAGGTACATGCGGTGCATTTACAACAGATAAGATTTATTATCGTATCGGAACTAATACTTCAGAAGAAGAAGGTGAAATCACTGTATCAAATACTTGTTCTTTACCTTTTATACAATGGCAACGAAATACTTACAATGCAATGGTTATTCAAGTGAGAGCAAGAATGACAGGCGGTTGTGGACAATGTCAGGTATGGATGCAAGTTCGTTATGGTAGTGATTACGGAGGATCAAATACAACATTTCAGTGGCAAGCATACAATGGTACTGACAGTGGATTTGCTGTTGTTAATACCATAGGAACTCCTGGAACAGGAACTAATGAGAAATCCATAACAGGTTCTGAAGGATATTTCTATGCCAACTCAGGCACTATAACTGTCGCTGATAATATAGGAATAGGAACTACATCACCAGGTGAGAAATTAGAAGTTGTAGGTGGTAATATTGTAATTCCAAATGGAAATTATTATAGAGCTAGATTTAGTGGTGGTTCAGCAACTCCTCAAGATTTAATTGGAATGAACTCTAATAATATTATTAGAGTAGGTGATTTTACAAGTTCATGGAATACACATTTAGGGGGTGCATCTGCTATTCAATTTCTAATAGCAAACTCAGAAAGAGCTCGTATTGATAGTAATGGTAATCTTGGCATAGGTACTACATCCCCAGGCTACAAATTACATGTTAATGGAGGAGCAACTGATACAACATTAATGGTTCAAAATACTGGTCAAAACGCTGTTAGGTTAAGACTTACAAACGAAGAAAGAGACTTTATATTAACAAACAACCCAACAGATGATTTATTATCATTTTATTATGCTGATTTAAATAGATTACAGTTTAATACAACAAATCAATGGTTTCCTAATGGTAATGTTGGTATAGGTACTACATCCCCAGGATGTTCTTTAGATGTAGGATCAAGAACAGATGCAATACGTTTACCAAACGGAACTACAGCACAAAGACCATCCTCTCCTACAGCAGGTATGGGTAGATTTAATACATCAACAACTAGAACAGAATTCTATAATGGTACTGTTTGGGTGAATGTAGGAGGAAGTGGTGATGGTTCAACCTCATCTTCTCCAGCTACATCAGCTAAAGCTATTAAACAAATAGTAGGTAATCCAACAAGTGGAGTTTACTGGTTACAAATACCAAATGTTAATAGTGGTAATGCTTTCCAATGTTATTGTGATTTTACAATGGATGGTGGTGTTGGATATGCAATAATATTCAATCAATATTTTACAGGAGCTGAAACTGGTCCTAGTAATACAAGCTTTGCTAGTTCAACAATATCAACAGCAGGATGGGATACTGAATATCAAATTAGCCCAACTGCAATGATATCAAATTATGGAGTAACAAAATTAGCTGTTTTTGCAAGAACAGGAGGTAGCGCTGCGGGTGGTATTACAGGAGCTTCTTATTTTAACTGGGTTGCATTTACAGGACCAACCACAACACAATACAATTTAATATTTACAAACAAATATAACTCTACCCAATTCACAGGAACTTTTAATAGTTCAGATGGTAATACAGGTACTGCTTATTTCCCTAATTCCCACGGTTCTACAGGTGGTGTAATGCAAATAACAAATGGAACAACAGTAAATGATAATATTCTTTATGAATATAACCCTGATGGAGGAACAGATCCAAATCACTTCTGGATGGTTGCTAATGGTAGAGTGGGAGATGTTTACTGGGTGGTTAATAACCGATATGGTAGCAGCACTGGTAATGTAATGTACAATAGATGGGGTGGTGTAGCAATATATTAAAATAAATTAAAATGGAAAAAACAGCATACAATTATTATTTAGAAGCAGAAAACAAAGAACAGTTTATCACTGATAAAACTATTGAATGGAATTTACCTGAAGGAGACTTAATAAAAATATTAGAAAATCAGTGTAAGGATAAAAAAGCAAAAGAATATCCTAAAATAGGAGAACAATTAGATTTATTATGGCATGATATTAATAATGGTCTTTTTGGTAATAATGCTAAAACAAGTGAGTGGTTCGCCGCTGTTAAAGAAGTAAAAGATAATAACCCAAAACCTTAAAATATTTACATAATATAAAAATAAATTTGGTTGTTTTCTAAACTTACTATATATTTATATATATAAAACAAAAATTAAATAAAATGGCTTTAATTATTATCTTATTAATTGCTGCTGTAGTAGTAGCATTTGTTATTAACAACAAGAAAAAAGAAACATCAGTAAATCATGTTGAAGAGTTAGCTCCTGAATCAACTCCACCACCAACTATTATGGCGGAGATAGCTAAAAAACCAACTGAGAAAAAACCAGTAGCTAAAAAAGCACCTGCAAAAAAAGATGTTAAAAAACCAGCGAAAAAATCTAAATAATATATATGGAAAAAGTTACATTAAAATTACATGAGTTTTATGCTTTAGAAGCTGAACTTAATGGTGTTGTGAATAATCAGACTGGTGAAGTACTTTCTAAAGGCTTACTAACTGAAAAAATTAAGTTATCAACTAAATATTGGTTATCAGATTTAGCTAAAAAAGTAACAACTGAAAAAGAATCTGTTGAGAAACTTAAAGAAGAATTAATTAAAAAACACGGTGAAACTGACGAAACTGGTAATATCAGTATTCCAATGTATATCAACGTTGTTACTAATGAAGAAGGTGAAATAACAAGCAGAGAAGTAAATCCAAAGTTTGTAGAATTTCAAAATGACTTCAATACACTTTTACAAGAAGAAAAAGAATTAGAACATAAAGAATTTAAACTCGTTGATTTTGAAAATGTAGAATCAGAAGGAGTTTATGTTACTTTCTTTAAACTTGTAAAACCTGAATAATGAGTGAAGTTAAAAAACTAACTATTGAAGAGTTAGACGAAATTAAAAAGATTAAAGCTAGTTACAACGATTTAGCTATATCATTAGGTGAATTAGAGATTGAAAAATCTCGTTTACTTGAATACCGTAAAAATTTAAGCGACGCTGAATTAGTTTTAGCTAAAAAATTACAAGATAAATATGGTGAAGGTTCTATTAATCTTGAAACAGGTGAAGTAAATTCATAATATGTATTGTTAGGTGTTAGGAGTTAATATAGAAGAGAACCTCGGCAGTAATTGCCGGGGTTTCTTCGTTTTATAAATTATCTTACATATTTATCATTAGACAAAATCTATTCAAAACATGGCGCAAGAAACATTAATTTCTCCAGGTGTACTAACACGTGAGAATGACTTATCTCAAATAACCCAATTACCTCCAACTGTGGGTTTGGCATTAGTAGGTCCGACTGTTAAAGGTCAACCGTATATCCCAACTGTAGTTACTTCATATAGTGACTTTAAAAACAGATTTGGTGGTTCATTTATTAGCGGAGGTGCTAATTATGAGTTTTTAACAAGCATTGCTGCTTACAACTACTTTTTACAAGGTGGTGAATCAATTTTAGTAACAAGAGTACCAAGTGGTTCATTCACCGCTGCTACAGCTAGTTGTGCTACAACTGCTAGTACAAGTGGAATTCCAGGTAACAGTGGATTTACTGCATCGTTTGTTTTAGAAACAATCAATGTTGGTACAATGAACAACAACACTAGTTCTTTATTAAGTAATGGTGCTTTAGCTACTGGAACTCAAGATAACGTTAAGTGGGAAGTATCAAATGTAAATTTACAACAAGGTACTTTCACAGTATTAGTTCGTCGTGGTGATGACAATACAAATACTAAAGTTGTTTTAGAAACTTATTCTAATGTATCTTTAGATCCATTACAACCTAACTATATCGCCGCAGTAATTGGTGATCAATCAAGAACTGTATCTTATGATGTTGATATGGGTGGATATTATATTCAATTATCTGGTAGCTATCCAAACAATAGCCGCTATGTAAGAGTTAAATCTGTTAGAGATACTCCATCATATTTTAATAACGTAGGTGGTGTTGCTACAGATTCAAATAACCAAAGCTATTCAGCTTCATTACCTCAAATTGGTAGTGGTTCATTTGGTGGTGCATTTAGTGGTGCTATTGGTAATGACATTCCATTTATTGGAAACAGTTTATTCCAAAACAACTCAGCTACTGCTCCTCAAGGTGTTCCAGTTGCTAACTATGCTACTGCAAGTAACATTTTAAGTAACAAAGATGATTATGATTATGAATTACTAATCACTCCAGGTTTACAACAAGCTGATCACGCTACAGCTCAAACAAATTATATTTCAAATGCTGAAGAAAGAGGTGATCATTTCTATATTATGGATTTAACTCCATATGGTTCAACTATTAACACTCCAGTAACTGAAGCACAAGGTTTAGATACTAACTATGCTGGTGCTTATTGGCCTTGGGTTCAAGTTGTATCTCAAGAAACTGGTAGAAACGTATGGGTACCTGCTTCAACAATTATGGCTGGTGTTTATGCTTTCAACGATAATGTAAGTGCTGAATGGTTTGCTCCTGCTGGTTTAAATCGTGGTGGTTTAGGTGGTGTTATTCAAGCAGAAAGAAAATTATCTCCAACAAATCGTGATAATTTATATGCTGGTAAAGTTAACCCAATCGCTACTTTCCCTAACGTAGGTGTTACAGCATTTGGTCAAAAGACATTACAACAAAAAGCTAGTGCTTTAGATAGAATTAACGTTCGTAGATTATTAATTGCTCTTAAGCGTTACATTGGTAATGTTTCTAAGACATTAGTATTTGAACAAAACACAACTGTAACAAGAAACAGATTCTTATCTCAAGTTACTCCATACTTAGAAAGTGTACAACAAAGACAAGGTTTATATGCTTTCAGAGTAGTAATGGATGACACAAATAACACTCCAGATGTAATTGATAGAAATCAATTAGTAGGTCAAATTTACTTACAACCAACTCGTACAGCTGAATTTATCTTATTAGATTTCAACATCTTACCAACTGGTGTAGAATTTGGAAGTTAATAAAATTATAATTTAAATAATGGAAAATAAAAAAATAAAAGAATTCAAGGACGACGCAGCAGCCGATACTTCGGTTGCTGGCGTTGGCCCTTCTTTAACAAAAATAGCATCAGCAGTAACTAATGTAAAAGATTACTCTAGAGTGATTGAAGCATTAATGATGTGGCTAAAAAATAAAAAAGGTTCTCAGTTATCTGGTCTTGATAGTAACCCAAACTATAAAATGGTATTGAGTTACTTAAATAAAATGCAATCAGACGCTGAAACTGAAAAGAAACCAGTTGAAAATCCAGTTGCGCAAAAATAATAACTATTAATATTTATATAAAATAACAATACAATGGCAGTATTAGATCCTACCGAAATTATGTTCACCGCTTTTGAACCAAAAGTTCAGAATCGCTTTTTAATGTATATTGACGGTATCCCTTCATATTTAATTAGAAAAGCTTCAACTCCGTCTTTCAACGCTGGTGAAATCGTATTAGATCATATCAACGTTTACCGTAAAGTAAAGGGTAAAGTTCGTTGGAATGATATGACTTTAGAACTTTATGATCCTGTAACTCCAAGTGGCGCTCAAGCTGTAATGGAATGGGCTCGTTTGGCTCACGAATCAGTAACTGGACGTGATGGCTATAGTGATTTCTATAAAAAAGATTTACGTTTAGACATTTTAGGTCCTGTTGGTGATGTAGTTGGTGAGTGGATAGTTAAAGGTTCTTTTGTTAAAGAAGCTAACTTTGGTGAATACGATTGGGCTAACGAAGCATATGTTTCAATCAGCTTAACAATAGCAATGGATTATTGTATCCTGAACTACTAATCGTTCATCCATATATTTAATAAGAAAGTCATCCGAGAGGATGACTTCTTTTATCTTTGTATATTTATATATATAAAAACAATATAAACGTTATGGAACAAAAGTTTAAGTATCCTACTGAACAAATCGATTTACCTTCTAAAGGTTTAATTTACCCTCCTGAATCACCATTATCAAAAGGTGTTATTGAAATGAAGTACATGACTGCAAAAGAAGAAGATATTCTATCTAATGCTAACTTTATTCGTCAAGGAACAGTTATTGATAAGTTATTACAATCAATGATTGTGACAACAGGTATAGACTATAATATGTTATTAAATGGTGATAAAAACGCTATTTTGATAGCAGCACGTATTTTAGGATATGGTAAAGATTATGATTTTACCTTTGTTGATCCTAATACAGGTAGAGCTGAAAAAGCTACTGTTGATTTAACAACATTAGATACTAAGAAAATCGATGAAAGTCTATTCACACCAGGTAAAAATGAATTTAATTTTGAATTACCATTCTCTAAAACTATGGTTACATTCAAGTTATTAACACATGGTGATGAGCAAAAAATAGATAAAGAAATTAAAGGTTTAGAAAAAATCAATGCTCAAGGTTCATATGATGTTACAACTCGTTTGAAACACACTATTGTAGCAGTTAATGGTGATAGAGAAACAGCAGCGGTTAGAGAATTTGCTGAAAATATGTTAGCTAGAGACGTAAAAGCTTTACGCGAACAGATTAACAAAGTAATGCCAGATGTTGACATGAAAGTTAACGCGGTTAAATCTAACGGCGATGTAGTGGAGGGCATCGATTTACCAATTGGGGTTAGCTTTTTTTGG
>Ga0315903_10004843_pt1 | contig 17771 bp, 13 predicted proteins | sample LakEriMetagenome_7_FD_203524 | JGI IMG/M metagenome (GOLD analysis project Ga0315903, IMG submission 203524) | Freshwater fungal communities from buoy surface, Lake Erie, Ohio, United States - Buoy 2 MA119 | ecosystem: Environmental > Aquatic > Freshwater > Lake | place: USA: Lake Erie, Ohio...
ACGTGCTCACCGTTGCCGTCTCCATCTCGGCGGCCGTGGCCAATCTGGGTTCGATCATGCCCTTTGTCGAGGAGCACAGTGTCTGGTTCGCGGTTGGCCTGATCGTTCTCGTCATGCTCCTGAATCTACGGGGCGCGAAGGAGTCCGGGGCCTTCTTCGCCATCCCGGTCTACCTCTTCGTCGCCTCCATCTTCGCCATGATCGGCTGGGCCGCCATCGAGATGTTCATCTTCGGCGAGATGCTCACCGCCGAGAGCGCGAGCTGGGAGCTCGTCGCCCAGGACTCCTTCGCGGGCTTGGCGCTGGCCTTCCTCGTGGCCCGCGCCTTCTCCTCAGGCACGACAGCCCTGACGGGCATCGAGGCCGTGGCCAACGGCGTGCCGTCGTTCCGCAAGCCCAAGTCCCGCAATGCGGCCACGACCCTCGCACTTCTCGGCCTGATCTCGATGTCGATGTTCGCGGGCATCACCTGGCTGGCCCTGCGCACGGGCGTCCAGATCGCCGAGAACCCCGCCAATCTCGTCGGGCTGCCTGACGGCCAGGCGCAGAAGACCGTCATCGTGCAGATCGCCGGCGCCGTCTTCCACCGGTCAGCCCTGCCGGTCCTCGTTATCGCAGTCGCGACGGCCGTGATACTGGCCCTGGCGGCGAACACGGCGTTCAACGGCTTCCCCGTTCTCGGCTCCGTCCTCGCTCGCGACGGCTACCTGCCGAGGCAATTGCACACGCGGGGAGACCGCCTCGCCTTTAGCAACGGCATCCTGGTTCTGTCCGGCCTCGCCATCCTTCTAGTGGTCGTCTATCAGGCAGATGTGAGCGGCCTCATCCAGCTTTACATCATCGGCGTCTTCATCTCCTTCACCCTCAGTCAAGTGGGCATGGTCCGGCACTGGACCTCTGCACTCCGCGGCGATGTCGACACCGCCGAGGCCAGGCGCATGAAGCGGTCCCGAGCGGTCAATGCCATTGGGCTGATGATGACCGGTTCGGTCCTGATCATCGTGTTGGCGACCAAGTTCACGAAGGGCGGCTGGATCGTTGTGGTGGCCATGCCGCTCATCTACCTGCTGATGAAGGCAATCCACGGCCACTACGAGCGCGTGCGCACCGAACTTATGACGTTCGGCGACGTCAAGGTGACCCTCCCGGCGCGTGTGCACGTCATCGTGCTGGTCAGCAAGCTGCACAAGCCAGCGTTGCGGGCCCTCGCCTACGCGCGCGCCTCACGACCTACGGTGCTGGAGGCCGTCTCGGTGGACGTCGATCATGAGGACACCTTGGTCCTCCAGCGCGAATGGGAACGACAGCAGATTCCTGTTCGCCTCAAGATTCTCGCGTCCCCCTACCGAGAGATCACGCGGCCCGTGCTCGACTACGTCCGAGAGTTACGGAAGGAGAATCCGCAGGATCTCGTCACGATCTTCATCCCCGAGTACGTCGTGGGGCACTGGTGGGAGCAGCTCCTGCACAACCAGTCCGCCCTGCGTCTGAAGAGCCGCCTGCTGTTCGTGCCCGGCGTCATGGTGACGAGCGTCCCATGGCAGCTCGATTCGAGCGTCAGGTCGTCGCATGACCCAGAGTGAGCACCGTTCCATCCTGCGCACGGGAGATGAGTTCGTCGTCGAGGCCAAGTCGATGGCGCATGGCGGGCATGTGATCGCCCACCATGCCGGGCGCACGCTGCTCGTGCGCCATGCGATTCCCGGTGAACAGGTTCGGGTCCGCGTCACAGAGTCAGGGAGCAAGGTGACTCGGGCCGACGCCGTCGAGGTGCTTGTCGCTGCCCCAACCCGCGTCGCGCCACCCTGCCGGTTCGCCGGGCCCGGCGGCTGCGGGGGATGCGACTTCCAGCACATGACCCTGCCCGCCCAGCGTGCCGCAAAGGAGGACGTGCTGCGATCCAGCCTGCGCCGCTTCGGCGGACTGCAGGACGCCGATCTGGACCGACTGGACACCCGTGTGCACGCCCTTCCGGGTCACCTCGACGGCCTGAGGTGGATGACCAGGGTGGGCTGGGCCGAGGACGCCTCCGGGATCCGTGGACTTCGCCGGCATCGGTCCCACGATGTCGTCCCTGTCGACCACTGCCTTCTCGCGCCCACCGACATCGACAGTCCGCCTGCCATGGGTCACCCGGTGGCGGGCGAGAGTGCACGCGCCCAGCGCACCGTCCGGCATCGCACCTGGCGGATCTCGGGCTTCTGGCAGATCCACCCTCATCTGCCGGAGGCCCTCGTGGAGACCGTTCTGGGGTTCGGCACCCCCGAACCGGGGGAGCAGTGGTGGGACCTATACAGCGGTTCAGGACTGTTCGCGGCCTTCCTCGCCGAGCGCGTCGGTCCCGAGGGGTCAGTGATCGCCGTCGAAACGTCAGCCTCTTCCGTGGCCGCGGGCCGAGAGGCCCTGCACGACCTGCCCCAGGTCCGCTGGCACGTGGCGGATGTACGGCGGTGGATCCTCGAAGGTGATCACGCCGCCCCTGACGGAGTGGTTCTCGACCCGCCCCGCTCAGGCGCCGGCGAAGGGGTGATAGCCGCACTGACATCGGCTGGAATCCCTCGCCTGCTGTACGTCGCCTGCGATCCGGTGGCCCTGGCTCGAGACCTCCGCGTGGCCCGGGCGAACGGCTATGCGATCCGCTCGCTGGCGGCCTTCGACGCCTTCCCGATGACCCACCACTTCGAAACTGTGGCGCACCTCGCACCCGTGTGACACCAGCAGAGGAACTCCTTCGGGGATGCGTTATCTTGACGTCGAGATACCCACCCGACTGGAGGCCACGACGTGCCCAGCATCGACAGCTTCGGATCGCGCGGCCACCTGAGCGTCGGCTCCGAGACATACGAGATCTTCCGCATCTCGACGGTGCCCGGCTCTGGGCGCCTGCCCTTCACGCACAAGGTGCTGCTCGAGAACCTGCTGCGCACCGAAGACGGGGCCAACGTCACGGACGCCACCATCAGAGCCCTCGGCAACTGGAATCCCGACGCGGAGCCGTCAGAGGAGATCCAGTTCACTCCTGCGCGCGTGATCATGCAGGACTTCACGGGTGTGCCCGTCGTCGTCGACCTCGCCACCATGCGCGAGGCTGTTCAGGAACTCGGTGGTGACCCCGCGAGGATCGAGCCGCTCAACCCTGCAGAACTCGTGATCGATCACTCGGTCATTGCGGACTTCTTCGGCACTCCCGATGCGCAAGAGCACAACGTGGAGTTGGAATACGAGCGCAATCGTGAGCGCTACCAGTTCCTGCGCTGGGGGCAGAGCGCCTTCGACGAGTTCAAGGTGGTGCCTCCTGGCCAGGGCATCGTCCACCAGGTCAACATCGAGGCACTCGCGCGCGTCGTGATGGCCCGGGGCGGTCAGGCCTACCCGGACACCGTCGTCGGCACCGACTCCCACACCACCATGGTCAATGGCCTGGGCGTGCTGGGGTGGGGTGTGGGCGGCATCGAGGCCGAGGCAGCCATGCTCGGCCAGCCCGTGTCCATGCTGATTCCACGAGTGGTGGGCTTCAAGCTCACCGGCGAGCTCCCCGCGGGCGCGACTGCCACCGATCTCGTGCTGACCATCACTCAGATGCTGCGCAAGCACGGGGTGGTCGGCAAGTTCGTCGAGTTCTACGGTGACGGCGTCGGTGCCGTTCCGCTCGCGAACCGCGCAACCATCGGGAATATGTCACCGGAGTACGGCTCGACCGTGGCCATCTTCCCCATCGATGAGGCGACGCTCGACTATCTGCGCCTCACCGGCCGGGCGGCCCAGCAGATTGCTCTCGTTGAGGCCTACGCCAGGGAGCAGGGCCTCTGGCATGACCCGTCGCACGAGGCGGTGTACTCGGAGTACCTCGAACTCGATGTCGCGAGTGTCGTTCCCTCCCTTGCCGGTCCCAAGCGGCCACAGGACCGCGTCCTGCTGTCAGAGGCGCAGGCCTCCTTCGAGGCGGCGCTGCCGGACTACACGAAGGTTCCAGCGGCGGTCGTTGAGACCACGATCGACGGCGAGCCGATCGAGATCGGTCACGGCGCCGTGGCGATCGCCGCCATCACGTCATGTACCAATACCTCGAATCCCTACGTGATGATCGGAGCAGGTCTCGTCGCCAAGAAGGCAGTCGAGCGGGGACTGCGTCGCAAGCCATGGGTGAAGACGACCCTGGGCCCAGGCTCTCGCGTGGTGACGGACTACTACGAGAAGGCAGGACTCCTGCCCTACCTGGACAAGCTCGGCTTCAACGTCGTCGGTTACGGATGCACCACGTGCATCGGCAACTCCGGGCCTCTCATCCCCGAGGTCAGTGCCGCCGTCAACGACGCCGACCTGGCTGTCGTCTCGGTGCTATCCGGCAACCGGAACTTCGAGGGACGGATCAACCCGGACGTCAAGATGAACTACCTCGCATCCCCACCCCTTGTCGTCGCCTACGCGATCGCTGGGACCATGGACATTGACCTCGTCAATGAACCCCTCGGCTTCGATGAGGCGGGCCAGGGCGTGTTCCTCGCCGACATCTGGCCATCGGCGCAGGAGATCCAGTCCGTGATCGACACGGCAGTTACCTCCGACCAATTCGTGCACCGCAACGCTGACGTCTTCACCGGCGATGACCGCTGGCGTGCGCTGCAGACGCCATCGGGCGAAACCTTCGCATGGGACCCCTCGAGCACCTACGTTCGCAAGCCTCCCTACTTCGACGGGATGCCCATACGGCCAACAGAAGTTCAGGACATAGCCGGTGCCCGTGTGCTGCTCAAGCTGGGCGACTCCGTCACCACCGACCACATTTCCCCGGCGGGCTCCATCAAGCCGGACAGCCCCGCTGGTCAGTACCTGCTCGAACACGGAGTGGACCGCAAGGACTTCAACTCGTATGGGTCCCGACGCGGGAACCATGAGGTGATGATCCGTGGCACGTTCGCCAATATCCGGCTCCGCAACCTCATGCTGCACGACGTCGAGGGCGGGTACACCGTCGACTTCACCACGCCCGATGCCATGACGGTACCGGTCTACGACGCAGCCATGGCCTATGCCGCCCACCACACGCCGCTCGTCATCCTGGCCGGCAAGGAATACGGCTCAGGCTCCAGCCGGGACTGGGCTGCCAAGGGCACGGCCCTGCTGGGCGTACGAGCGGTCATCGCCGAGTCCTACGAGCGCATCCACCGCTCCAACCTGATCGGCATGGGGGTCCTCCCGCTGCAGTTCCCTCCTGGGACGTCCTCGGCGTCACTGGGACTTCAGGGTGACGAGATATTCACCATCCGGGGGATCACGGCCCTCAATGGTGGGGTGACACCGCGTGAGGTCGAGGTCGAAGCGGTGTCGGCAGACGGTCGGTCCGTGGAATTCACGGCACTCGTCCGGATCGACACTCCCGGCGAGGCGGACTACTACCGCCACGGTGGCATCCTGCAGTACGTGCTTCGATCGCTGCTGTAGACGACGTGCCTCGCATCCCGGCTGGCTGGCCCGCGGAGGTGCCGCCCCCCGACAGTCCCGAGTTCGCTGAGCGGGTGGTGCGATGGCTGCTCGATCAAGGGCCTGCATGCCTGCGCACATCAGACCTGCGAGCACATCCATTGGTGCTGGCGACGGTCATCGACGGCACCGTCGAGGGGCAGATCGAAGGCCTCAGACGCACGTACTCCACCACCCGTGCCGACGTGCGCGGCACACCTGATGAGCCCGCGATCGAGGGCATCCTCGCTGCCCTCGAATCAGTTGCCGCCGGCCTGCTGCAGACCCGCCGGGAGGTGCAGGCTGTCCGTGTGGCCCTCAGCTCGGCTCCTGCTGAACACGCGCAGGTCGTCGACGGGTGAGCCAGCAGCAGGTCGCCTAGACTCATCTGGTGACCCTCCTGGACGGCATCCGCGACCCACGCGACCTCCGGGCACTCACCCCCGATCAGATGCCTGCCCTGGCGCAGGAGATCCGCGACTTCCTCATCGAGAAGGTGTCGGCCACCGGCGGGCATCTGGGGCCAAACCTCGGTGTGGTGGAGCTGACCATCGCGCTGCACCGCGTCTTCTCGTCACCCGATGACGTCATCCTGTGGGATACCGGTCACCAGTCCTACGTGCACAAGATGCTGACGGGTCGGTCCGCTGCCTTCGACACCCTCCGGCAGGCGAATGGACTGTCCGGCTACCCCTCACGGTCCGAGAGCGTGCATGACGTAATTGAGAATTCGCACGCTTCGACAGCGCTTTCCTATGCCGACGGGATTGCCAAGGCCTGGCAGCTGCGTGGAGACCTCGTGCGCCGACACGTCGTGTCCGTGATCGGCGACGGAGCGCTCACGGGTGGCATGGCCTGGGAGGCGCTCAACAACATCGCTGCATCCGAGCGTCCGATGGTCATCGTCGTCAACGACAACGCGCGCTCGTACTCGCCCACGATCGGTGGGATGGCGCACCATCTCGCCGTGCTGCGCACGACACGTGGCTACGAGCAGGTCATGGGCTGGGGCAAGCGTGTCCTGCATCGCACACCGGTGGTGGGAAACACCATCTACGGTGCCTTGCACGGCATGAAGAAGGGCGTCAAGGACATCATGGCGCCGCAGGGCCTGTTCGAGGATCTCGGCTTGAAGTACATCGGCCCCGTGGATGGTCACGACGAGGCTGAGCTGGAGTTCGCACTCACCCGAGCTCGGGACTTCGACGCTCCCGTCATCGTCCATGTCATCACGCACAAGGGCCATGGGTACGCACCCGCGGAGAACGACGAGGCCGACAGGTTCCACGGCGTGGGCGTCATCGACCCCGGCACAGGACGGCCTGTGTCCCGCGTCGGTCCGACCTGGACGTCAGCCTTCGCCGATGAACTGGTTTCCATTGCACGTGAACGCGATGAGGTCGTTGCCATCACGGCTGCCATGCTCGGCCCCACAGGACTGGATCGTTTCGCCCGCGAGTTCCCGGACCGCACGTTCGATGTCGGCATCGCTGAGCAGCATGCAGCGACGAGCGCGGCAGGTCTGGCATTTGCAGGGTTCCATCCTGTTGTGGCGGTATATGCGACGTTCCTCAATCGTGCCTTCGATCAGGTGCTGATGGACTGCGCGCTGCACCGTGCGGGTGTCACCTTCGTTCTGGATCGCGCGGGAGTGACAGGCGACGACGGTGCTAGCCACAACGGGATCTGGGACCTTGCGATGCTGCAGATCGTCCCTGGTGTGCGGATTGCCGCACCTCGAGACGAGCAGACGCTTCGCACGCTGCTGCGACAGGCTCTCGACGTCGAGGACGCGCCCACCGTCGTTCGCTTCCCCAAGGGTGCGCTCGGACCTGTCGTTCCGGCACTGCGCAGCACCCCTGGCTTCGATGTGATCGCCGAATCGGGCGAGCCGGACGTACTCCTCGTCGCCGTGGGGGCCTTCGCGGCCATGGCGGTGGAGGTCGCCGCGCGACTCAAGGCACAGGGGATCGGATGTCTGACCATCGATCCGGGCTGGGTCACGCCCGTGCACGAGGCATTGGTCAGCGAGGCGGCGCGCTTCCGGCTCATCGTGATCGTCGAGGACGGCGTTCGTCAGGGCGGAGTGGGTTCCTCGATCGCGGGGGCACTTCAGGACGCAGGGATCGTCACCCCTGTCCGCTGCATCGGTGTTCCTGCGCAGTTCCTGCACCACGGCAAGCGCGCTCAGGTGCTGGCCGACTCCGGCCTCACGGCACAGGATGTCTCCCGTCAGATCGTGGAGACGATAGCGGGTGCTGCTGGCTCGGAGTTCGAGGAGACCGCTCCGACGCGCGAGCAGGCCTAGCCGGGCATAGACGCCGCGCCACGCGGCAGGAATCGACGACCCGTCGCCTCCTCAGCGGCCCCAGATCGGTCGAGGTAAGGGGTCAGGCCACCCAGCCAGAACGGCCACCCGGCCCCCATGATCATGCACAGATCGATGTCCTGCGCCTCGGCCACGACCCCCTCATCGAGCATGCGCCTGGCCTCGTCTGCGAGAGCGACGCGGATGCGGTGCAGGATCGTCGCTTCGTCGCTGAGGGAATCCCCCTGCTGAAGGAGGGCAGTCACACGCGGATCCACCACCATCGATCCGTCGGAGCTCGGCACCCAGACCGCAGTGAGTCCGGCATCCACGATCCGTGCCATGTTGGGCGAGACGCTGAACCGGTCGGGAAAGGCTGCATGCATGGTCTCCGACACATGCAGGGCCACGGCCGGACCCACGAGACCCAAGAGCGCAAAGGGCGTCATCGGCAGCCCCAGGGCGCCGCTGGCTCGGTCTGCGACCTCGATGCTGGTGCCCTCGTCCACGACGGCGATGACCTCGTTCAGGTACCTCGTCAGCAAGCGGTTGACAACGAAGGCGGGGGCATCCTTGACGAGGACGCAGGTCTTCTTGAGCTGCTTGCCGACGGCGAAGGCCGTGGCCAGCGTGGCATCGTCCGTGTGCTCTGCCCGAGCGATCTCCAGCAGAGGCATGACGGCTACCGGGTTGAAGAAGTGGAAGCCCACCACTCGCTCCGGGTGCTGGAGCCCCTCTGACATCCTCGAGACAGACAGGGACGATGTGTTCGTGGCAAGGATGCAGTCCGGGCGCACGATGCCCTCGAGCCTAGCGAAGAGGGCCTGCTTCACGGCGAGGTCCTCGAACACTGCCTCGATGACGAAGTCCGCCTCCGCAAACACCTGAGCGTCGGTAGAACCAGAGACCAGAGAGGTCAGCCGGTTGGCCCGGTCCTGCGACATGCGTCCTTTGCCCAGTTCAGCACCGATCTGGTCACGCACATAGCCCAGGCCCTTCTCGACCCGAGCCTCGTCCAGATCCGTCATCACGATGGGTACCTGCAGGCGCTTGGCGAAGAGCAGGGCCAGTTGGCTAGCCATGAGCCCCGCCCCCACGACGCCGATCTTGCGCACAGGACGAGCGAGGGACTTGTCGGGAACGCCTGCCGGGCGCTTCGCGCGTTTCTGCACCAGGTCGAAGGCGTACAGCGACGCTCGGAGGTCCTCGCCCATAACGAGATCGGCCAGCGCTTCGTCCTCAGCAGCGAATCCCTCGGATCGCGATGAGGTTCGAGCGGCTCGGACGAGCTCGAGAGCCCGGTAGGGCGCTGGTGTCGCACCGTGGAGGCGATCGTCGAGCATGGCCTGAGCAAAGTCGACCACGGCGTCCCAGCTGTCGCGGTCGACCGCCGGACGCTCCACCACGATGCTGCCCGTCAGGACCCCCGCCGCCCATCGGATCGACTGCTCGAGGAAATCGGCGGACTCCAGCACGCTGTCGACAATGCCCAGGCGGAGCGCATCCTTGGGCTTCAGCTGCTTGTTCTGCTGGAGAGGGTTCGCGATGATGACCTCGAGTGCGGAGGCCGGGCCGATGAGATTGGGCAGGAGCCAGGCGCCGCCCCAGCCCGGGACAATCCCGAGGAAGACCTCGGGCAGTGACATCGCTGCCGCGGCTGACGACATGGTGCGGTACGTGCAGTGGAGTGCGAGCTCGGTGCCGCCACCCATCGCCGCGCCATTGACGAAGGCGAACGAGGGGACGTCGAGCTCACCGAGTCGACGGAACACGTTGTGGCCCAGCTGGCCGAACTCGAGAATCACCTCCCGCTGGTCCACGAGACCGATGGCTGAGAGGTCCGCGCCCACGGCGAAGATGAAGGGCTTGCCGGTCACGCCGACAGCCACGATGTCCGTCATCGCGGCCACTTCGTCCAGGGCGGCGTCGAGCGAGGCCAGCCCGGCGGGACCAAACGTCGTGGGACGGGTGTGGTCGCGATCGTTGTCGATCGTGATGAGGGCGAGAGTTCCGGCTCCGTTCGGAAGCTCTACCCGCCGTACTCGCGCATGCGTCACGACCTCGTCCGGATTCACGGCCCCTGCGTCGCTCATGCGCTTCTCCCGTCATGTGACCTGCTGCCGTCGTGGTGCAGGTTCTCCCAGATGACCGTGCCTCCCATTCCGAGCCCGATGCACATCGTGGTGATGCCGAATCGTGCTGACGGATTGCGCTCGAAGTCACGCGCCAGGTTGGACATGAGTCGGATTCCACTGGAGGCGAGAGGATGCCCGACCGCGATGGCTCCGCCCATGGGATTGACCCGCGGATCGTCATCGGCGATGCCGAAGTGCTCAAGCAGTGCCAGGACCTGGACGGCGAAGGCCTCATTGACCTCGAAGAGGTCGATGTCGTCGATCGACAGACCGCTTCTGGCCAGCGCCCTCTCGGTGCTCGGCACCGGACCTACCCCCATGAACTCCGGCTCGACCCCGGCGAAGGCATAAGCCACCATGCGCATGCGCTTCGACAGTCCGAGCTCGTCGGCGGCGGACTCCGACGCCAGCAGAGCGGCAGTGGCACCGTCGTTGAGACCTGACGCGTTGCCGGCGGTCACCCGGCCATGGACACGGAACGGCGTCTTGAGGGCCGCGAGTCCCTCGAGAGTGGTCTCCGGGCGCATCGCCTCATCCGCGGTGAGCAAGCCCCAGCCCAGCTCTGCGGAGCGGGTCGCGACGGGGACGAGATCCGGCTGAATCCAGCCCTGCGCGTAGGCATGGGCCGTCTTGGCCTGGGAGGCGGCCGCGAAGGCGTCAGCCCGCTCCTTGGTCAGGGTGGGGAATCGGTCATGCAGATTCTCGGCTGTGGCGCCCATGACGAGCGCATCGGTGTCGACAAGGCGCTCGGACAGGAAGCGCGGGTTCGGGTCCATGCCGTCACCCATGGGGTGCCGCGACATGCTCTCGACCCCACCCGCCAGAGCGACATCAATCGCACCGGCCATGATGCCCGCACTCAGTGTCGTGACGGCTGTCATCGCTCCGGCGCACATCCGGTCGATCGCATAACCGGGGACGCTGCTCGGCAGACCGGCCAGCAGTGATGCTGTCCGGCCGAGGGTCATGCCCTGATCGCCGATCTGTGTCGTGGCCGCGACGGCCACGTCGTCGATGCGGTCAGTCGGCAGGCTCGGATTGCGCCGCAGGAGTTCCCGGAAGACGGTGACGACAAGGTCGTCGGCACGCGTCTCGGCCAGCGAACCACCCGCCTTGCCGAAGGGGGTGCGAACCCCGTCGACGAACACGACTTCCTGAAGGGCACGTGACATGACGGCTCCACCTCCGGCGGTGACCTCGAGTTCTGGGGGCTGGGCCGATATTACCCGTCAGTAACTTGTCCGACTACTCGTGGGTAACCTCTGCGCCCGAGTTCTCGGAAGCCTTGGGCACCTCGGTCTGCTCCAGCGCCACCACCAGCAGCTCCGCACAGGCGTCCACCTGCCAGTCCCGGGCGCCATGGGCGGTCAGAAAGGCACGGACCTCTTCGAGATCCGCGGGCACCGGAGGCTCCCAGCACAACCGGCGCACGGTGTCCGGTGACAGCAGGTTCTCCACCGGAAGTTCCAGGGATTCGGCCGTTGCGGCCAGGTCTGAGCGCGCCCGGGAGAGCCGCGCGTGCGCCTGCGGATCGCGGTCAGCCCAAGCACGGGGTGGTGGCGGTCCTTCTACTCTGGCCGCCCGCTGCGGCAGTTCGGCCTCCGGCAGCGAGCGCGCCGTCGCGATGGCCCCCCACCAGCGTCGAACGTAGCGCTGGGCACCTCGGCCGTGGAACCCGTCGACGCCCATGAGCGTCTCCGGCGAGGTTGCATCCGACTCGGCGGCCGCGATCAACGCTGAGTCGGGCAGCAGGCGACCCACCGCGACATCTCGTTCCCGGGCGAGTTCGTCGCGCGCGCGCCACAGCTCGCGCACGATCGCAAGGGACCGAGGCTTGCGCACGCGGTGAAGACCCGACGTGCGGCGCCATTCCTCATCCGTGCGGGGTCGTGGTTCGAACGACAGAAGCGCGGTGAACTCCTGAACGGCGATATCCCACTTGTCCGCGGATCGCAGCTCACTCTCGAGCACGTCGCGCAACTCGATCAGCAACTCGACATCCAGCGCGGCATAGCGCAGCTGGGCAGGGGTGAGCGGCCGAACGGACCAGTCCGTGGCGCCGTGGCCCTTTTCGATCACCTGCCCGAGCTCGGTGAGCATCAGTGCGGCGAGACCGACACGCTCCCTTCCCAGCAGGCGTCCAGCCAACTCGGTGTCGAATAGGACGTCCGGACGCAGCCCGACCTCGGCAAGGCAGGCAAGATCCTGGGTGGCTGCGTGCAGGATCCATTCCGCTCCGGCCATCGCCAGCTGCAGGCCGGACAGGTCTGAGACGGCGATGGGATCGATCAGCGCGGTCCCGGCGCCCTCCCGCCTGATCTGGATGAGGTACGCCCGCTGGCTGTAGCGAAAGCCCGACGCTCGTTCCGCATCGATCGCGATCGGCCCGCAGCCGCTGGCCAAGGCCCGGCAGTACGAACTCAGGGCCGCGGGATCCGCGATGACCTCGGGTACGCCCTCGCGCGGCTCCAGGGGAGCAGGGAGGGCTTCCGGCGGCGTTCCGTCCAGCGCACTCAACTCCTGATGCGTGCGCGTCGTGAGTGGACCGTGGCTATGCCGGCGGGTAGGGGAGGCATGCCGGCCGCGTGCGCCATGAGATCCAGCCAGGCCCCCGCGTGCTCCGCGATGTCATCGACCAGGGCACCGGATTCATCCTCGCGCGGGGTCCACGAGGCTCGAATCTCAACGAACCCATCCGCTGGTCGTTCAGCCATAGTGCCGAAGGAACGGCCTGTGGTCCGCGTCACGGTGCCGCCCACCTGCGTGACCGAGCACTGACGGACGTCCAGCGCCTCAAGCACCCAGCTCCAGCCCACGTCATGCAGCAGTTCGTCCTCACGAAGGTCACCCTCGAGCTCGGCCCGCACGAACACCACGGCCCGGAAGGAGCCGTCCCATTCGTCGACTCCGTCGGGATCATGCAGCAGCACGAAGCGACCGCTCACCAAGTCAGAGTCCGGATCAGCCATGTCGGCGGTCATGGCCACGGTGCAGGGCGCGAGCCGCTGTGGTGCCGGAGCCTCCTGAAGCACGAACTCCGGTCGAGGCTGAATTGCAGCGAGGCGCTCAAGCGCAGCCTCGAAGGAGCCTCCGGTCGTGGGAATCGGCCTCACCCCGGCAGGCTACGGCGCGGCCTCTGCAGGACCCGGGCGCCGCGCCGCGAGGAGCCCGCCGGTCAGGAGTCGGCGGCTTCGAAGGACATGCTGACGGAGTTGATGCAGTACCGCTGGTCCGTGGGTGTGGGGTAGCCCTCCCCGGCGAAGACATGCCCGAGATGGCCTCCGCAGGACGCGCATCGCACCTCCGTGCGCACCATGCCCAGCGTCCTGTCCTCCAACAGCACGACCGCTTCGGCAGCCAGCGGCGTGAAGAAGCTGGGCCAGCCGCAGTGCGAGTCGAACTTCGCATCGCTGCGGAAGAGCTCAGCGCCGCAACCGCGGCACCGGTACACCCCGACCGCGTGCGAGTCGGTGAAGCGCCCGGTGAACGCCGGCTCCGTTCCGGCGCCGCGCAGCACGCGGTACTCCTCGGGTGAGAGCAGGTCGTGCCAGTCCTGTTCCGAACGGACTACCGGGTAGTTCGAGCCGTCTGGTCGGGTCGGTCCATCGGATGCCGGGGTGCTGTGAGCCACTGTTCCACCCTAGGTGCGAATCGGGACAGCCGCTAGGCTTCGCCACGAGGACGTGGAGGGGGCCCAGATGAGTGACATGCTGGACACACGCGGCGCGTGGCTCGCGGAGGGGGAGCTAGAGTCCGCCCGGGAGCGACTTCCGATCGTCTATATCGACGCCGTTCCAGTGCGCACCGATGAACGCGGCGAAGTGGTCCAGATCGGCCTTCTCCTGCGGGCCATGCCCGACGGACGCATCTCCCGTGCCGTCGTCTCAGGTCGCGTGCTCTACGGCGAACGGGTGCGGGATGCCCTGATGCGTCACCTTGAGAAGGACCTCGGTCCGATGGCGCTGCCGCGGGTGGCTCCCTCGCCGCAGCCCTTCACGGTCGTCGAGTACTTCCCGGACCCAGACGTCACGGGCTTCCACGACCCCCGCCAGCATGCGGTGTCGCTTGCGTTCGTCATTCCACTCGACGGGGACTGCTCGCCCTCCCAGCAGGCCCTCGACCTCGTCTGGGTTTCTCCCGCGGAGGCGGTCGCACCTCAGTTCCAAGCAGAGATGAGCGGCGGCCAGGGACGCCTCGTTCGCATGGCGCTCGCACACTGCGGCCTGTTGGCCTGAGTGTCAGCGCGCCACCTGCATCAGTCGTCGTAGGGATCGATTCCCAGCAAGGTCTCGTCCTCCGGGGTGAGGTCCTGCGGTTGGCCATCGAATTGATCGGCGTTGGGATCGGCCCGCTCCGCGGCTGTCTCGTCTTCGACGTAGGCGGCGCCATCGGGATTGTCGAGGTCGACGATGTGCATCGCTGCCACCTCGGCTCCCACCCACGGCCTTGGAGTCAGGCCACCAGCGTGCATCGGGTCATCGCTCGCATCGTCGGCATCCTCCATTGCCAATACGGTCTCCACGTCCTCGAGCGGGTACGGCAGATCGTCGTTTGAGCCCTCGCCACCCCCTCCGTTCAATGCGTTGCGGGTGGCCTCGGCCGCCATGATCATGGTCAGCCGCTCTGCCTGATCGGCGGCATCGCCTGGCGAGTTCATGCCGTCAAGAGTCTCGCGCGCCACCTCGGAGGGTGACGCCGCACCAGCGATCCGCTCGCTCATCTCGACCTCCCAATTGGACGGGGCACCTGTGTTCGCTCCATTTCACAGTAGCCGCTCGAGGGTGCTCAACACGGATCGTGAAGCCGCACTATGTGCGCAAATGTTCGCCGGCCGTCACCTTGTCGCCGCCGATGCGACGCTCGTCGACGAGGACATCCCGCGCGGTCCCTCCTCGGCGGGTGTGTCAGGCTGTACGCGTGACTGTGCTTCCTGATGACGTCCTGGCCCGTGAGCTCGAGCCCACCGTTGAGCGCGAACTCGGGCGCCATCTGTCGACCGCACGAGACTGGTACCCGCACGAGTACATCCCCTGGAGCCAGGGTCGCGACTTCGAAGGACCCCTCGGCGGCGAGGCCTGGACAGCCGACGAGCAGCGGTTTCCCGATGCGGCCCGAACCAGCCTCATCATCAACCTCCTGACGGAGGACAATCTGCCCAGCTACCACACCGAGATCGCCGTCAACGTCAGTTCCGAAGGTGCATGGGCTGCGTGGTTGGGTCGCTGGACAGCGGAGGAGGCCCGCCATGGTGCTGCCATCCGTGACTACCTGCTCACCACGCGGTCCATGGATCCACGTTCCCTCGAGGACGCCCGCATGCGTCATATGCAGGAAGGGTTCACCGCGATCAACCCGGGTTTCCTTCCGGGCCTGACGTACGTCTCATTCCAGGAGCTCGCGACCCGGGTCTCGCACCGCAACACCGGGGATGCAACCGGCGACCCGATCGCCGAGCAGCTCATGGCGAGGATCGCTCTTGACGAGAACCTCCACATGCTTTTCTACCGAAACGTGATCGAGGCAGCTTTCGAACTCGCACCTGACCAGACCATGGTCGCAGTCCTCGGCTCAGTCCGTGACTTCGCCATGCCTGGCCACGGTATCGAGGGCTTCGGCCGCATGGCCGTGCAGATCGCCGTCGAAGGCATCTACGACCTCCGACTCCACCACGACGACGTAGTCATGCCCGTGCTGCGCAAGTGGCGGGTCTTCGACCGCGACGACCTCGGACCCGACGGAGAAGCCGCCCGCGACGACCTCGCGGCGTACCTGGCCGGTCTCGAGGAGCAGGCAGACCGCTTCGAGGAGAAGCGTGACGCGCTGAAGGCTCGGCTCGCTGCACGCGTCTGAGCGACTGTCGGCCGTGCTGGTGGCCGCTCAGTGCGTGGGCAGGCCGATGAGGTCGCCCCATTCGCGAGCGATGCGCTGCACGTCCAGACGTACCTGCTCCGTTCGCGGCAGGCCGGTCTCCGCTCCGATCTGGGACTTCGCCAGCTTGACACCCTGGTCATCGACCACAAGGCCGTGATGCCTGATCTGCGTGTCCAGGAAGCGCGGATCAGGCAGGAACCTCGCAAGGTGCGTCTGGGCCGCTGAGGACTCCAGCAGATCCACACCGCGGAGGATGTGGGTCACCTGCAGTTCGGTGTCCTCAACCACGGAGATCCACTGGTAGGCGGGCAGATCGTCGCGTCGCCAGATGACGAAGTCGCCCATCACGTCTGCGAGGTCGACGGTCTGTCCATCCACCGCCACGCGCGTGCCCTCGGGAACGGCAATCCGCAGGGCGGACGTGCCGGGCTCGAGTTCATGCCCGGCAGTCCGGCAGCCGCCCGGGCACCCACCGAGAGCGATGCCACCCAGCAGGCTCCTGCTGCACGTGCAGGCGTAGGCGGGCATGCCGGCTGCCAGGGCCTGTCGCAGGGCTGCCCGCGCACGCTCGATCCGGGAGGCTCGTGTGTGGAGGCCCTGGACCCCAGACGAGAAGCCGTCGGGCACCTCGATCGCAATCCCGATCCATCGCAGGAGGTCGTGGATATCGTCCACGTACTCCGGCCGCACACGGGGCGCGTCAATGTCGTCGATCCGGAGCAGGACCGTGCCCTCCTCGGACTGCGCCCACCAGTGCGTGAGAAGGGCATTCGCGGCGTTGCCGCGATGGAGGTAGCCGCTGGGCGTTGGCGCGATGCGGGTTCGCACTGCCTGATCCTGACATGCGGGCCTGCCTGAGCCCCCCAAGGCCCCGCACATGGCACAGTGGAGCCATGCTTCCCCGCATCCGGACGGCACGTGCCGTCACCGGTTGCGTTGTCGTGGGCCTTCTCCTCGCTCCACTGGCGATCGCACCCTCCGTTTCGGCATCCCGATCGGGGGAGTGGACGCCCTCGGACTGGACTGGTGTCGCACCGGGTGCTCCCGTGCCAGATCCTTCACTGTCCGCGGCCATGCCGGCGCCTCTTGCTCCGATGCAGTACCTGCCCATCACCTACGAGGGGCAGTCCGTCTGCGATCCGGCCCCCAAGCCGGGAGCGTTGGCGATGGCAGAGACCATCAAGGCCGTCTACGGCGCTGATCAGGTGATCGGCATCCCGCGCGGATGCGACGTCGGGGGACGCAGCGAGCACAAGGAGGGCCGCGCAGTCGACTGGATGGTCGACATCCGTGTTCCTGCCGAGCGCGCCATGGCCGAGGCGTACCTGAACTGGCTGCTCGGCCCTGACCAGGCCGGCCGTATGCACGGGCACGCGTTTCAGCTTGGCGTCATGTACATCGGCTGGAACGACCGCATGTGGCGCGGATACCGTCCCGATTCGGGATGGACGGAGCTGAAGGGCTGTTTCAGCAAGTCCGAGCAGAAGTACGACAACTACTGCCATCGCAACCACATCCACATCTCCCTGACTCTTGCCGGAGCCGCTGCCAGCACCGTGCCGGTGAACGGCTCAGCACCCCCCGACCTCCCTCCGCGTCCGCCAGCCCCGGCGCAGCCGGGAGTAGACGATGACGCCTTCATGTCGGTCGGCTCCTCAGTTGGCTTCGCTGCAGGCGAAGACGTACCCCTGGGTGCCGGTGAGTTGCGCACCGTCGACCTCGCCGCCGTGCCCGTGAACGCCTCGTCGGCACTCGTGTACGTCACCACCCGGCAGGCCGCGAGCAAGGGCACGCTGCGCATCGGCATGGTTGAAGCTGCGGCCGCGGTCCCCGTCAGGGTCCCGAAGCGGCGCGTACGGGGATCGGTGATCCAAGTGCCGGTGGCCAACGGTGCCGTTCAGATAGCGGGGCCGTCCGAAGGGGCTGTGAGCATCCGCGTCGACGTGCTCGGCTACACCATCGCGGGAGGCAACCACCCTGCCGTGGGCGGCAGCCCC
>Ga0315903_10004846_pt1 | contig 17766 bp, 9 predicted proteins | sample LakEriMetagenome_7_FD_203524 | JGI IMG/M metagenome (GOLD analysis project Ga0315903, IMG submission 203524) | Freshwater fungal communities from buoy surface, Lake Erie, Ohio, United States - Buoy 2 MA119 | ecosystem: Environmental > Aquatic > Freshwater > Lake | place: USA: Lake Erie, Ohio...
ATCAGGCAGGGGCGTTCCCGGGCCTGCGATTCCTGCCAGAGATGATCGGTCCCGCCGCGGCGTCCGGAGTGCCCTTCCCGGCGGAGGCAGATCACCACGTCGGCCTGCCGGCTGATTTCGAGATTGACGTCTTCGAAGCGTTCGTGGCGGTCCAAGGCGGTGCTGGCGACCCGCCGCTCGAGGACGTGCGGGCTCTGGAAGAGCTGTTCGGCCGCCTCCGCCTGCGCAGGGCTGAAGTCGGGCTGCCCGGAGTTGTTTTTCGCGGCGAGGAACTCGGTCCAGCCCTGCGGCAACAGCACCTCTTGCCGCCAGCCCAACTGCTGGCAGCACCGCGAGAACATCTGGTCGGCACCACTGGCGAGAGAGGAAACGCCACACAACAGAAATTGATTCGAAGACAGCCCCAACTGCCCGGGAAGGGCTTCCAGAATCGACTGCAGGTGGGACTCGATCGATTGATCAATCTTGGCCCGGCTTTCCTGGGGCAGATCGAGAGTGGGGAAGAAGTTGCGCGATCCCCCAAAACCGACCAGCACCGCCAGAGGAAGTGCCTGAGAGTCCATTGCGGCAAGTTGTGACATGAAGCAGCACCAACCAGGGTTCCACAGCAAAGAGCAGCCAGACCTGCCGAAGTTTCGGCAAACCGCATTCAACATTCAACGCGCGTTACGGGAGCCCCGGATTCGGCGAATCGGGAGTTCGCAGAGCGCGACCGGGATCGCCCGCGAGGGGTTCCAGTGAAAGTTTTTCCAGAACGATCCCGAAACTGGACGCGATGATCAACTCGGCACCCCGGCGGGCTTCCAGACCATCGTACAGAGACCGCACATCCCCGCGATGAGCGAACAGAGGCCGCAATTGGTCCCGAGACAAGTCACCCCCTTCGTCGGAAGCCTTGTTCCCCACCTGCAGATCCACGCCCCCCGGTTCGACCGTGACCACCAGATCCACCAGTCCCTGTTTGCCGATCAGCAGCCCACCCGTGGAAACCGCATCCAGCAGCTCGCGATTCGGTCTGACCAAACCGGTTTGCCGCAAACCATCGGGACCATGATCGATCACCAGCGTGAAGAGGTGGCCGGCCGAGGCCAGTCCCAGCGCGATTGGCGCGTCGGTGTCGGGTGTGCGCCCGATCCGCAGATGCAGCCGGTACGCGGCAGGAGGGCGCCAGGGGATCACGAGGGCGACCCCCGTCTTCTGAGCAGGCCCGCGGGCGATGATCAGGCGTTTGCCTCGGCGAACAATCCAGCCGTACGGGGCATCGCGAACGTCATCGATCAGTGCGAGAAGGTCTATCGGTTTCGAGTGTCCGTTCGCGGGGTCCGCCACATTGTCTGACACACGGGTCTCTTGAGGCGAGACCTCGGTGGATCGGGCCGAGCGAGCGATGGTCGGCTGCGTGTTCTCAATCGCAGCGGGTGGCATCCCACGGCGGGCGCGGGACCACCACCAACCTCCCCCCAACAGCGGCAAAAGCCCAAGACTCCAGAGCAGGGAACGCCGCGTGACAAACCGCTTGGGGGGCGCAGGAGACTCTGGGGGCCCGAAGGTCGGCACAGGCCGGTTCGAATTGCCTCGGGTCGACCTGTCCAGCGGTGACTGCGGGCGTGCTGTGGGATCGGGGCCGAGCGGGGGAGACGCGGCCTTCACGGTAGCGGCCGCGATCGTCACGAGTCGCTCCAGGTGCTGATCCAAAGGGCGGGTATCCGCCTCGAGCCAGTGCTTGACGCTCAGGAAATACTCGAGTTCCTTGGTCGGGCGAACCTTCTCGATCCGCAGTGGAATGATGGGAATGCCGTGGTGAACCGCCCGCTCCACCTCGCGCAGCACATGCTTCGAGGCATTCGCCTGGCTGGAAAAGACCAGCACCATCAGCTTGGCCCGGGCAATCGCTTCGACAATCTCGCCGCTCCAGCTTTCACCCGCCGTCACGTCGCGCGGGGCGATCCAGCACTTCATCCCCCGCCCTTCCAACGCTGCGCACGCCGCCTCGGCCACCTCCCGATTGGGAGACGAATAGCTGACGAAGACATCGTGGTTCATGACCAATTACCGGGATGGAGGGGGGCACCAGACAGGCCCTCGCAGGCGGGACGGCAGAAATCCAACGCGGGGCATCACGGCGTCGCGCCGCTCTCGACAGACTTCCCCACATCGTCTCCCAACGGTTCGAGAATCAACTGCTCCAGCACAAGTCCCCTGGGGCAGGAGAGAAAGAGGGAATTCGGACGCTGTCGGCCCCAACGCTTCAGACGACTCACCTCTCCCCGGTAGCTGAAGACGGTCCAGTCTTTCCCAAAGCGTTTTGGACCGGGCAGCGAAGAGTTCTTCAGCAGCAATTCCACCCGGTCCGATTGCACGCTCACCACGAGATCGACCAGCGTGGGAGGTGATCCCTTGAGCGCTGCGTTTGGCTTGGGGACGACGAACCGGCGTGTGAGTGCCGATTCGACCCAGTCCCCTTTCTTATCTCCCGGCAGCCCTGACCGGAGTTCCCCCTCCTTGCCCGCATCCATCAGCATCACAAATTTGGCCTCACCTGCGGCTAGCCCCAGGGCAATGGTCCCTTCGCCATCCCGCATTCGGCCGATCCGCAGATGCAGTCGGTAGGCCGGTGGAGGCTGCCAGGGAATCGCCAGTGTGACATTTGTGTCTTGGGGGGATTTTCCCCGCAGGACCAATCCCACACCCCGTCGCAAGACCACTCCGTCGATGGCATCGCGCCGCTCATCAATCTTGGCCAGCAGATCGATTCCCGGGATCCCGTTGACCGTCGGCTTGTCTCCCGAAGGCCCTGTCGCTCCTGGCTGTTTGCCGGTCTCCGTGTTTTTGGGGGCCGTTTTGTCCGAGTGGTCTTTCTCCCGATCGGGAGGAATGACCGGATTCGGTGGCTCGCGATTTCCCGCCAGCAGCCACCAGCCCGCACCCCCCACCACCGGCAGCAGGGCCATTCCCGCCAGGACCTCGCGCCGTTTCCAGACAGGTGTTTGTTCACTGGTCGTGGGGGGAGGAGCGACCGGAAGGGTCGCAGTGGAGGACGAGACCGGCGCTGTGCTGCGTGCGGGCTCGGCCGGGCGACTGGTGGGTGAGGGTTCGGCAGGAGAGGCGGCAGCCGGTTGTGGTTCGGACCGGTGTGGTTCGGGCCGGGGGCCACGCGAGAGCAGCCCCTGAATCGTCTCGGCCAGACGGTCGAGGTGGGGGTCGATGGGGCGCGACTCGGCCTCGAGCCAGTGCTTGACGCTGAGGAAGTACTCGAGTTCCTTGGTCGGGCGGACCTTCTCGATGCGCAGCGGAATGATGGGAATGCCATGGTGAACCGCTCGCTCCACCTCCCGCAGCACGTGCTTCGAGGCGTTCGCCTGACTGGAAAACACCAGCACCATCAGCTTGGCCCGGGCGATCGCCTCGACAATCTCGCCGCTCCAGCTTTCGCCAGCGGTCACGTCGCGCGGGGCGATCCAGCACTTCATCCCCCGCCCTTCCAACGCTGCGCACGCCGCCTCGGCCACCTCCCGATTGGGAGAGGAATAACTGACGAAGACGTCGTGGGGCATGGCACTGGCGACCGCGGAGGGAGGCCTTCACGACCGGGGGCGCTGGTCGCGAGGTGCCCCGATTGTATCCCTCCCCGCTGGTCCCGCAAGCCGCCTCTCTCCTCGCAGAACCGACTTCATGGGGGACCCACTTCAGCAAGGGTGTCCCCCGTTGGGGTGGAGTCCCCGGTCGAAAACCGGTGATCCAATCCCTGCCCGCAGGGGCCAAACGCGAGGTCAGCCGAGATTCCCCACCGCGGGACGGAAGTCGCCAAGTGGCTCCCCCCGGCGGGGTCCCTGTGGCGGCCTGGGGCGCAGCGCAGTATCCTACCGGGAAGCTCTCGGTTTCTCCCCGCTCCCTTTCTCCAGGAGTGCGTTCGATGTCGGCTTCGCCCAAGTCCGTCTCACGACGGAAGTTTCTCAAGTCCACCCTCTCGGCCACGGCTGCCGCCGTCGCCGCCCCCACCATCATCCCCGCCAGCGCCCTCGGGCTCGACGGTTCGGCTCCCCCCAGTGAACGGGTAATTGTCGGCGGCATTGGGATTGGCAACCGGGGGACCTACGACCTCGGCTGCTTCCTCGAGCAGAAAGATGTGCAGTTCGCCGCCGTCTGCGACATCAAGGAAGCCCGCCGGACCGCCGTCAAGAAAATCGCCGACGACAAATACGGCAATACGAACTGCGCGATGTACCGCGATTTCCGGGAATTGCTCGACCGGCAGGACATCGACGCGGTGCTGATCGCCACCGGTCCCAACTGGCACGCGACCGCCGCGATGTACGCCGCCAAGGCCGGCAAAGACATGTATTGCGAAAAGCCCTGCACGAAGAACATCGCGCAGAGCTTGATCCTCAAAGAAACCATGCAGCGCACCGGCCGGGTCTTCCAGGCGGGCACCCAGCGCCGCAACCTGCCCCACTTCGCCTTCGCCTGCGAACTGGCCCGCACGGGCCGGCTGGGGAAACTCAAGCGGGTCTACGCCCACCCCGCCGGGATGCAGGCCATGACCAGCGGCTGGCTGCTGCCCGAGACCGAGCCCAACAAGGAAGTGATCGACTGGGACATGTACCTCGGCCCCGCAGCGTGGCGTCCCTTCAACGCCAAGTTGCTCGATGGCTTCAACTTCGAGAAGGGGGGCGGACTGGTCGGCGGCGGCGTGCTCGAGTGGGGCTCGCACTGTGTCGACCTCTGCCAGTGGGCCGTCGATGACTGTCCTCCCCCGGTGGAATACGATCCCCCCAAGGATGGCCAGTTGGTCGCCCGCTACTCGAATGGGGTCGAGCTGGTCTTCCGTGAAACCGGCTGGATTCCGCTGGGCTCGTGCCCGGTTCGGTTCGAGGGAGAAGATGGCTGGGTCGAGGCGGGAGACAGCGGCAAGCTGGTCCTCAGCTCGCCCGCCCTGTTGGCAGGCCGCACCGTCGAGGAAATCGGCGGCTACCCCGCCACCTTCCACGTGCGTGACTTCCTCGACTGCGTGAAGACCCGTGGCCTGACCAAGGGGAATGCCGCGGCGGCCTGCAATGCCCATATTGCCTGCCACGCCGCCAACATCGCCCTGTCGCTCGGCCGCACGGTCAAGTACAGCAACGAAACGCACGATTTCCCCGGAGATGTCGAAGCCAACCGGCTCCGCTCCGAGGCGCTGCGCGAACCCTGGCGGCTGTAACATCCCGCCGCACCGGCCTGGGCCCGGTTCCCCCCGTCGGGAACCCCGTCCCCACCCGCTCCGCTCCGGGTGGGAGCGACTGCGCCCGTCGGTCGATCGATTTCCCAACGGGCGGATTGCTTCCCAGTTTCACATCATCGGCCTTGATGAGGACCGTTCTCATGCGTTGGATTTCCCTGAAGTGGCTCGCCCCGTGCGCAGCCCTGTTGCTGGCCCCCGCCGCCTGGGGGGGAGATGGCCAGACCGAAAAAGAAAAATCATTGATCGCCATCCTGCGGTCGGATGCCGCTCCTGCGGAAAAGGCGATCACCTGCAAGCATCTCGCCGTGCATGGCACGGTGGATGCGGTTCCCGATCTTGCCAAGTTGCTGCCCGATCCGCAGATGTCTTCGTGGGCCCGCATTGCCCTCGAGGCGATTCCCGGAGAGGAGTCGAACGCCGCGCTGCGCGAAGCCAGCACCAGTGTGTCGGGGCGACAGTTGATTGGCATCCTGAACTCGATTGGCGTGAAGAAAGACTCCGCGGCGGTCGATCTGCTGAAGACCCGCCTGACCGACGCCGATGCCGAAGTGGCCTCGGCCGCCGCTGTCGCCCTGGGGCACATCGCCACCCCCCCGGCCACCGAGGCGCTCTTGGCCGCGCTGGGGAACAGCGATGGTCCGGTGCGCAACGCCGTGGCGGAAGCGTGCGTGCTGGCGGCCGAAAAGGTCGCCCCGCAATCGGCCGCCGCCGCCGCCGCCATCTTTGACCGCGTGCGGAATGCCGAAGTCCCGCTGCAGCGGCGTCTCGAGGCGACCCGCGGCGCGATTCTCGCGCGGGGCGACGAAGGCCTGGCCCTGCTGCGCGAGCAGATTCATGCTCCCGAAAAGGCCCGCTTCCAACTGGCGCTGTCGACCACCCGCGAGTTCCCGGGCAACAAGGTCGACGGTGCCCTGCTTGAAGACCTCGCCAAGCTGCCGGCGGACCGGGCGGGACTTTTGGTCGAAGCGCTCGCCGATCGTCGCGAGACCGTCGACCTGCCCGCCTTCCTGACCGCCGCCGGAACGGGCCCGAAAGAGATTCGTCTCTCGGCCATCCGGGCTTTGGGACGGGTGGGGAACGATTCGTGTCTCCCGCGGCTGTTGCAACTCGCTTCGGCCGAGAAAGACGCCGACCTGCTGCAGGCGACCCAGGCTGCCCTGGCCCAGTTGCCGGGCGAGAAGGTGAACCCCGCGCTGGTGGCGGAATTGGCCAAGGCCGACAACGCTCTCAAGCCGATGCTGCTGGGGCTGATCGCCCGCCGCCGCGTCCCTGCGGTGGACGAGGTGATGAAGTCGCTCGACAACAAGGACAAGGGAGTGCGGAATGCGGCGTTGGCCGCCCTGGGAGCGACGGTCGAACTTGACCGCCTGCCGTTGCTGATTGACCAGGTCGTGAAGGCCGAGGACGAAGCCCACGCCACTCAGGCGCTGCAGGCCCTCAAGACGGCCAGCGTGCGGATGCCCGACCGGGAAGGGTGTGCCGACGCTCTGGCCCTGCAGCTCGACAAGGCTCCCAAGGGGGCTCGTCCCGCGCTGCTCGACACGCTGGCCGCGGTCGGCGGAACCCGTGCCCTGAAGGCGATGGCCGACTCGGCCAAGGGGAAAGATCCGCAGTTGCAGGACCTCAGCACCAAGCACCTGGGAACCTGGATGACCGCCGACGCCGCCCCGGTGCTGCTCGACCTGGCCACCGCCGGTCCCGACGCCTACAAGCTGCGGGCGCTGCGCGGCTACATCCGCATTGCCCGGCAGTTCGTGCTGCCCGAAGACGAACGGCTGGCGATGTGCAAGCAGGCCCTGGCCACCACCAGGCAGCCCGCCGAGCAGAAGATGGTGCTGGGCATTCTGGCGCGCTATCCCAGTTTGTCGGGGTTGAAGATGGCCATTGACGCCGAGAAGACCCCCGCCCTGAAGGAAGAGGCCCGCAACACGGCGCTGGCCATCACCGCCAAGCTGGGGGCGAAGGCTCCCGAGGCGAAGGTCCTGCTCGAGAAGCTCGATCTGGGAAGCGCCAAGGTCGAGATTGTGAAGGCGACCTACGGAGCCGGCACAAACCAGAAGGACGTGACCGAGGTGGTGCGCAAGCACGCCGCGGGCCTGCCGCTGATCACCCTGCCCGGCGACAACTACAATGCCGCCTTCGGTGGTGACCCCGCCCCCGGGGTCATGAAGCAGTTGAAGGTGCAGTACAAGCTGAACGACAAGGCGGGCGAGGCGACCTTCGCCGAAAACGCCCTGATCGTTCTGCCTGTCCCCAAGTGAGCTGTCTCCCAGTGAGTTGTTGCCAATGACCCCTTCTGGCCGTGTTGTCGATCTCGTCTTCGTGGGGAGCCTGTGCAGATGAAGGGCACACCGCAGCTCTCCTGGAGTGTGGGGTTGATCGCGGCCATGGTGGTCGGCTACCTGGTCAGCTGGATTCCCGGGTTCGATCCGAACGTCTACGGCCTGCTGCCGCGGACGTTCGGCGGACTCCTGGGAATTGTCACCATGCCCTTCCTGCATGCCGGTCTGTGGCACCTGCTGGCGAATCTCTCGTCACTGGTGGTGCTGCTGGGCTTCCTGCTGGTGTTTCACCCGCAGAAGGCGTTCGAGGTGGTGCTGGAGGTGATCTTGCTGGGGGGGATCCTGCTGTGGATCTTCGGCCGGTCGGCCATCCACGTGGGGGCCAGCGGCCTGGTGTATGGGCTGGCGGGGTACCTGATTGCCGTCGGCTTCGCCCAGAAGCGGTTTCTCGAATTGATCGCGTCGGTGGTGGTCGCCTTCCTGTACGGCACCTCGCTGGTCTGGGGTCTGCTCCCCATCCGACCCGGGGTGTCGTGGGATGGACATCTCGCCGGGCTGCTGGCGGGTGTGGCGATTGGCATCTGGGGTGAAACCCACAAACAGGCCCCCGCTTCACGCTCCGACGATTTCCCGCGGCTGTCGCTCGACTGAACTGACGTTCGACGCAGGACGCAATTGGCAGCCCCTCGCGCGATCACGCACAGGACGGGGTCATCAGTTCCCTGAGCCCGTGCCGCCTGCCATGCACACTGCTCCCGAACGCCATCGGGAGTCGCCCGTTGTGCCGCAATCGTCCGGTGGGCCGCCCGCCACCCGCCTCAGGCGATGATCTCGTCGATCGGCTTGCCGAGCTTGATTTCCAGCCGTTTCCGACCGGGAATCTCCATCCGCCGGTGGTCGAGCCCCAACTGCCTCAGCACGGTGGCGTGGATATCGGTCACGTAGTGCCGGTTTTCGACGGCATGAAAACCGAGTTCATCGGTCGCCCCGTGCACCACCCCGCGCTTCAGACCCCCCCCGGCCATCCAGACCGAGAACCCATAGGGGTGATGATCGCGCCCGGTGGAGCGTTCCGAACCGGGAGTCCGGCCGAACTCGCTGGCGAAGACCACGATGGTGTCTTCGAACAGGCCGCTTTGCTTGAGGTCGGTCAGCAGGGCGCCGATCGGCTGGTCGACTTGCGGGGCCAGCTTGCCGTGGTTCCCCTTCAGATCGGTATGGGCGTCCCAGCCTCCCCCGCCCCCGTTGCCGTGGTAGACCTGCACGAACCGCACCCCGCGTTCAACCAGTCGCCGCGCGGAGAGGCACATGCGGCCGAAGGGCTGTGTCACCGGGTTGTCGAGCCCGTAGAGTTTCTGTGTCGCCTCGGTCTCCCCCTCCAGCCGCATCACCTCGGGCACCGACCGCTGCATGCGGAAGGCCAACTCGTACGCCTGGATGCGGGCCCGCAGCGCCGAATCGCGCGGGTGCTGCTCGGCTGAGGCGCGGTGCAGCGACTGCAGCAAGTCGATCTCGGCCTGCTGTTCTTCTTCGTAGACGTCGACCCCTGGCGAGGCGAACGGCAGGGGATTGGTGGGATCGATCTTCAACTGCACCCCGGAATGCACCGGGCCGAGATAGCTGGCCGAGTGCGCCCCCTTCCCGCCGCAGCAGACATCGGGCCCATCTCCCAACACCACGAACGAGGGGAGGTTGTCGTTCAGCGAGCCGAGCCCCCAATGCACCCACGAACCGATCGAGGGATGATACCCATCGAAGATGTGGTGGCCGGTGTTGAACTCGTACTGGGCGGCATGATCGTTGTCGGTACACCAGCACGAGCGGACGATCGCCAGGTCATCGACATGGCTGCCAATGTGGGGCCACCAGTCGGCAATCTCCACTCCGCTTTGCCCCCGTTTCTGGTAGCCAATCTGCAGCGGATAGATGGTCGACATCAGCTCGCGGGGCGTTCCCGCGAAGTCGCGCACATTGCGGCGGTAGTAGGGAGACTTGACCACGGTGTCTCCGTAGGGAGACTCGGCCACGGTTTTCCCGGCGTATTTGGTCAGCTCCGGCTTGGGATCGAAGCTCTCCATGTGGCTGACCCCCCCCAGCATGAAGAACCAGATCACGCTTTTGGCCTTGGGGAGGAAGTGAGGCTGCCCGTCGGGGGGAACCCAGTCGGCCTCGTCGTTGGCCCGCACAATGCCGTCCCGCTGCAGCATCGCTCCCATGGCCAGGCCGGTAAAGCCCAGCCCACAGTCGGCCAGAAAGCCCCGCCGCGTACGACCACACTGCGAAAACGGAAGCCGGGGGAATGTCGACATGAGACCAACCAGAAAGACCAGACGGCAAACCAAATCGCGCCTGCGGCACACGCCTCAGCGGACCACGACAAACTCGTTGTAGTTCAGCAGCACATGCACCAGGCTCTCGCGGGCCCGCAGCGCCGGGTCGGCGGCCGGCTTCACCTGGGCCGCCGGGCCGGTCGCCACCTTCTTCAATCCCGCCGCACCAGCATACCGCGCCGCCTGCTCGACCAGGTATTTCCCGCAGAGTTCCCTCTCAGACGCTGTCGGCGGACGCGAGAGCACATGCTCGAAGGCCCGGGTGATGAACCCACCGGCATCCCCCGCGGGCAGATCGGCCGCCGCCAGCAGCTTCGACGTCACCAGCCGGGCCTGTTCCTGGGCGAACACCCCATTCGCCAGAGCCAGCGCCTGCTGAGGCACAATGCTCTCATCACGCTGGTAACACTCCGACGCGTTCGCCGCATCAAACAGTTCCAGCAAGAGCGCCCGGTCGTCCGGGGTATGACGGAAATACAGACTGCGCCGCGGGGTGACATCGGCGGCAGTCGGTTCCAGGTCGGGACCACTGCGGGCGACATCCAGCCGACCGGCCAGGTGCAGCAGCCCATCGCGCACCACCTCGGCCTCCATCCGCCGGGGGTTGGCCCGCCAGTACCAGCGGTTCTCGGAATCGCGGGCGAGGTTCGGGTCGTCGGAACCAGTCTCTTGTGACTGCAGTTGGTAGGTCCGGCTGGTCACCATCAACCGGTGCATGGCGCGGGTGCTCCAGCCCCGCTCCATGAATTCGACCGCCAGCCAGTCGAGCAACTCGGGATGCGTGGGGCGTTTGCCATTCAGGCCGAAGTTGAAAACGCTGGGGACCAGCGCCGTGCCAAAGTGCCGCAGCCACATGTGGTTGACCGCCACCCGGGCCGACAGGGGATTGTTGCGGTCCACAATCCAGCGGGCCAGAGCCAGCCGGCGTCCCGACGTGGTCTGCGGATACACTGTGCCCAAGGGGGTGTAGGCGGGGTCGTCCTTCGCAGCCGCCGCCTGGGCCGCGTCGCTGGCTGCCCTGGCGGCGGCCAGCTTCATCTCCGCCTCGGCAACCGCTTTCTTCGCCGCTTCATCGTCGGGTTTCTGGCTGAGCGCCCCCTGGGCGGTGGTCAGAGCCTGCTCAGCCGGGGGGACCGCAAGGCGGGCCTTGTACGCCGCCAGCTCGCGCTCGGACTTCCCCGCCGCCAGCGCGAGTGTCGGGGCGTCGGCGGCCGGAGGACTGGCATACTTGGCCACCTCGGCCGCGACCCGGGCTTCGAGCGACAGCCGCTCGAACTTCGCCAGCTCGAGCGCCTGCTGACGGCTGGCATCCTGCGCCTGCAGCGTGGCGATCTGCTGCTCGACATCGGCTTTCGTCACCACGCCAAACGGCGACGGTGTCGGGCTCTTGGTGTCGGTCACCAGCCGGACCTCGGGAGAGATCGGCTCGATCTTCAGTTCATAAAACTCGGCGGTGGCACTGTGCGCCCAGAGGGCGAACCGTCCCGGTTGCCGGGCCACGGGCAGCTTGTAGGCGATTTTCAGCTCGCCATTCACCCAGACGTTCAGCAGGTCCCCCTTCACCGCCAGGTCGACCGTCAAGACGTCGTTCAGCTTGAACGGATGGGGAATGATGCCAATCGCCGGGTAACTCTCGACACCGGCCACCCGATGGAAGGCCTGCACATTCGAGACCGAGTTGTTGGTGGCAGTGTAGACCGCCTGCCAGTCGCGGGCATTCTCGGTGACGTCGAAGCTGTAGCCGACGGAATGCACGCCCCCCGGCTCCAGCGTCTTGTAACGGACCCGCGCCTGGAAATCGGCCGGGTGCGGGGTCTTGGTCAGCATGGTCACGAAGGACCCGACCTGTTTCTGCACCAGGTGCCCGTTCTCGTACTGCCAGTCTCCCGACAGAACCTGCCAGATGTCGGGACGAGCCTGGGTGAAGGGCTCCACCAGGTAAGACGCTCCGCCGCTGCGGGCGTTCGGCTGGGGACCGTCTGCCTCGATCTGCGCGAGCCGGGCCCGGGCCGCCTCGACATCGGCGGCGGACTGGCGGATGGCCGCGGCCGCCTGCTCTTCAGCCTGCCGGGCGTCGGCCAGCAGCTGCTGTCGGAATTCGGGTCGCAGCTCGGGGTAGTAGGCTTCGACAGGCAGGGGAATGGGGCTGATCGTCGGGGTGGCGGGACTCAGCACCGCCGGCACTCCCGGAGCCAGCGGGCGGTCGGTCACCGGGTCTTTCTCGTTCCCCCGCAGCAAGAGATAGGTGGGCACATCGGGCTGCGCGTCGTAGACAATGTCGTGCCCCTGGGCCAAGGTCGCCCCTGGCGGAGCCATCGCCGGCTGGTTGCCGGTCAATTTGCCCGGCTGACCGGCGATGGGGTCGGTCCGCACCTGGTACGGTTCGAAAAACGCCTTGAAGCGGTAGTACTCTTCCTGCGACAGCGGATCGTACTTGTGATCGTGGCAGCGGGCACATTTGAAGGTGACCCCCAGCAGGGCCATGCTGGTGTACTCGACCGCGTCCTGCAGCCAGACATGCCGGTTGAAGACGTAGTAGTTCCGTCCCAGGAATCCCCCCGCCCGCTGCAGGTCGAGATTGCCCGGAGCCAATTCATCGGGGGCCAGCATCTCGACCACCATCTGGTCGTATCCCTTGTCGGCCTCGATCGATTCGACAATCCAGTCGCGCCACCGCCAGATGTGACGCCGGCTGTTGCGCAGCTCGTTCCCCCCCCGGCTGCCGTACCAGTCGCTGTACCGCCAGATATCCATCCAGTGGCGGCCCCACCGCTCGGCATACCGGGGGCTCTGCAGCAGGCGGTCGACCACCCGCTCGTAGGCATCGGGACGCGCATCGTGGAGGAAGTCGAGCAGTTCCTCGCGCGTGGGAGGGAGCCCGGTCAGGTCGATTGAGACGCGACGCAGCAAGGTCCCCCGGTCGGCCAGGGGAGCGGACGTCAGTCCGTGGCGTTCGCGCTCCCCCGCCACAAACGCGTCAATCGGGTTGTGTCCCCACGCGGGATCGGCCGGCTGGGGAAGCGGGGCCTTCACCGGCGGGGTGTACGACCAGTGGCGGCGCGGGTCGGCGGGAATCTCTTCGGCTGGGGCGTTTGCTCCCTCATCGATCCAGCGCTTCAGCAGTTCGATCTGGGCGGGGGTGAAGGGCTCTCCCTCTCCTTCGGGGGGCATGCGGGGGATGTTGTTGGCCCCGGTCAGTGCGTCGATCAGCAGGCTCTGGGCTCCCAGCCCCGGCTCGACCGCAGGGCCCCCGTCGCCCCCCTTCTTCGCGAGGTCGGCCGTGTCGAGCCGGAGTCCGTTCTTCTGCCGCAACGCCCCATGGCAGGCGGTACACCGGGCGAGCAGGGGCTTCACGTCCCGCACGTAATCAACCGGCTCGGCCGCTTGCGCCGGAATCGCCAGGCCGAGAAACACCAGCCCGCAGCCCAGCACTCCAGCCCAGACCGGCCGCCGGGATCTCGCGAATCGGGAAAGCATGCACACCGCCAACAGGAGGGAGGAATTGTGGCGCGGGAGGGAAACCAAGCGGTTCTCAAAGAATAAACCGGTTTCGATGGATGCGGCAAGCGGGTCTCGGGAAGGATTCCACCGCCCGACAAAGTCGGATTGGCGGTGGGACTCCGGAGAGCACGCCACAATGCGTGGATAAACCCCGTTCCGTATCGCTTGCCGAGACAAACAACAGGAGTTGGCCAGGAGCCCCCCGCTGGACATCCCACCAAACCATCGTCCCCAGGAGGTCCGGAAATCGGATCGCGGGGGGGCGGACCTCCGTGTCCGCTCCGCTGGGTCTGGATCGACAGAGAACCGTGCGATCGGGCAGCCGAGCCATTTCCATCGTCCAAGATCCCAATCCGATCATTTCCAATTTGCGTTCAACAAAATGACTTCAGCTTCCCGTGGATGAGGGGTCGATGCCACGATGAATTGGCGTTCGATCAAGTGGAATTGCCAATCCCTGCGGTTGAGCCCCCCATGGGTTCGCCGGTCTTCGGTTGGAGGTCCAGCGGGCGGACACAGAGGTCCACGCTCCCGCGACGCGGACTTCGATCCCTCGCGGCGCGATTGACGGGTGGGTGTTCATGGGGTTTCCGATCCAGAGGGTTCGGTCGCCCATGGGTTCGCTGATTTTCCGTTGCCTGCCCAGCGGAGCGGACACAGAGGTCCGCCCCCCCGCCACCCTGGAACTGATCCCATTCGGATACGGTCGCTTGACGGACGCCCATCGGGATGGCGACCGGGGCCGATGATTCTCGTGAATCGGCCCGGCGATCTTCCTTCTGCATTCGGTAGAGACGCTGGGCCTCGCCGGTTTCCCTCGGAGCGCCAACTCACAGGGATTGAACAAGTTTTCAAACTCGTTCTACGGAGGACGCTGGGCCGAGTCGTACGATAGGTTTTCAACCTATCGGTCGTTGGACGTGGTCCTTCAGAGAGATTGTCAATAATCGTCCCCGTAGCCCAACACCATCCGCAGGCCGAACCGCCTACCTTGTAGAGGTGACTTCCCTCAGCCCTGGGTTGCCGCTTTAGCGGCTACCCAGGGTGACCTGTGACAGCCGATCGATGGGCCACCATGATTCACGGTCTTCGAAAGCAATCCTTACAGGATAGGGGTCATGTTTGGGGGTCACCCACCCGGGGTAGGTGCTGCGCACCAACCCCGGGCTGAGGGAAGTATCCCCGATGGGGAATCTTTTGGCCGGGGACAATTCTGGAAGCACGCGGGACGGCTCTGGGAGGCACCGCTCAAAGGGCCCACAAGCTTCCATGCTCGATCGGTGGAGACGCTGGGCCTCGTTGGAATTCTGAGGCAACGTGGCACCCCATTCGGACGTTCGATAAACGGGAAGTTCGTCGCCAAGGGACTCGCCGGGGGAACCCGTTCCTTCGACCAATCTGGTTTTGGAGACGCCGGACCAGCGTCATCCCCAGGAACGGCCCCCGGCGAGTCGTGGCGGCCTCAGGTCGACAGCCTCCCGCGTCGGACCGGTCGCGGCGTGCACGACGGGTACCGAGTGATCGTCCGGGCCTGATCCACAAACCGGTGGAAACGGAATCGCAACATCAGAGCAGCTCTGGAACTGGATGCTGGGCGGACATCGCCCGCGGGGTGAGTGAAACAGATTCCCTGCGACTGACGACATCGTTCCCGCCGCGAGGGGGCCAGTCTTGACCCTCGCCTTGGGTGGCGTTGAGGCGGACGGCTGCCCCGTGCACCGCGACGACCGACCCATCACGTGCGCAACCCGTCCGCCTCAACGCCGGCGGAGGTTGCCAACCCTCCCCGCCATCCCGCCGGCCATCCACTGGCGGGACAAAGGTTGTTTCCCCCGGAACAGAACCCCTCCCGGAATAAAAACACCGTTTGGTTTTTGCGCGCCACCCAAAAAACGAGATTCCCGCCGGCGTCCCCCAAGGTCCGGGGTTGATGGGACTCGTGCATTGACAAATGTCACTCTAAAAGTGGTTGTAGGCACACAAAATTCGCTGGGCCGGGGGAGGCTCGAACTTGCCCTCCCGTCGTTGTTACCAAAAACCATTCAAACACCCCTTCCCTCGAAGAAGTGACTTCCCTCGGCCCTGGGTTGCGCACCAACAGCTCACCCCAGGGGAAATCCCGCGGCCCCACGTCGACAACCGATTCCTCCCCCCCCGCTCCCGGTGGTCAGAATCGCGGTGTGTTTCTGTCCATTTCGGCCCAGTCCACCTTTTCCCTGATGGTTCAGCCTCCTTAGAATGCCGGAGGATGTCGGGGATGTTGCTTTTGATTACCCGGCAGCTTGCCGGTCCGGCTCTCTTCCTGCGGCGGTTTCGATCGAAGGGGCGTGGTGTGACGACTCACCGTATCTTGGCGTGGGGACTGTTCGTGTTCCTGCTCGCGGCGGGGGGGGGATTCCTCCGCCCGGCCCAGGCCGCCCTCACCGCCGAACAGAAAAAAGAGATTGAGGAGATCCGCAAGGAACTCGGCAGGGTCCAGAGCCTGATGGCCAAGAAGGATCAGCACGAAGAAGCCGAGAAACTGCTGACGGAATCCGAGGCCAAGCTGAAGAAAATCGGCAAAGACGCCGGCGATGAGAACAACAAGCTCATCACCGGCCTGCTGCGGCAGATCGAGCTGAAGAAGACAGCCCTCGCCCGCCGTGACGCTCCCGCCAAGGGAGCGGCCGGTGCCGCCGGAGCCCTGTCGTTCGAAAAAGAGATCGCCCCGATCCTGGTCAAGAACTGCCTTGGCTGCCATGACGACACCGCCAGCGGCGGGCTGAAGTTCGACACCTTTGCGGCACTGGCGGCTGGTTGCGGCGGCAAGCTGGTCGTCCCCGGGAATCCCGATGCCAGCCTCCTCACCCGCCGTCTCGTGGCCGCTGGCGATGCCCGCATGCCCAAGGGAGGCAAGCCCCTGGCTGCCGACGAAATCCGCAAGATCGCCACCTGGATCGCCGGGGGAGCGAAGTTCGCCGGGAACAAAGACACCCTCCTGTCCGAACTCACCGCCGACGCCAACGCCAAGGTCGACAACACCCCGGTCGCCATCGCCACCGCCACCGGGAACGAGACGGTCTCGTTCCAGCGGGACATCGCCCCGTTCATGGTCAATCTCTGCGTCGGCTGTCACAGCGGGGCCAACCCCCGGGCCGGTTTTTCGCTGGAAACCTTCGAGAAGCTGATGAAGGGGGGACGCAGCGGCCGCGTGGTGCTGCCGGGGAATACCGAAGACAGCCGGCTGTGGCACCTCGTGGGAAAACAAGACCCCATCAAGATGCCCCCCGGTCAGGCCCTGATCACCCGGACCAACCACACCAAGCTGCGGATCTGGATTGAAGAGGGGGCCAAGTTTGACGGCCCCGACGCCAAGGCGACTCTCCGCAGCCTGGTCCCCACCGAGGCCGAATTGCGGGCCGCCGAACTGGCCAAGCTCTCCCCCGAAGAACTGGCCAGCCGCCGGGTCGAGCGGGTCACCAGCCTCTGGAAGAAAACCACCCAGGAAGCCCCCGCGGCCATTGTGCCGGGAGACCAGGTGGTGGTGCTGGGGAATGTTCCCGAAGAGCGCCTGAAACAGTACGCCGGTTGGGCCGACGAGGCGGCGAAGCAGGTCAGCTCGGTTTTTGGTGCCAAAGAGAGCCCCCTTTGGCGGGGCAAGCTGGGAATCTTCGTCTTCAGCGACCGCTTCACCTATGCCGAGTTCGTGCAGACCAACGAAGGGCGGGAACTGCTCCCCGAGATCAACGCCCACGTGCGGATCCGCGAGCCCGACGACGCCTACCTCTGCCTGATGGACATTCCCGACGACGCCACCGACACCCCGGGGGCCCAGGGAGCCGTGCTGGCGCAGGTGACTGAGGCGTTTCTGCAGCGGGGGGGGAAGACCCTCCCCGAGTGGGTGGCACGGGGAACTGGTCTGGCCCTCGCCGCCCGGAATGATCCCAAGAACGAGTTCTACCGGCAGTTGGGGGTGAGTGCCGGGGCCCGGCTGCAAACACTGCAGAAACCCGACGACCTGCTGAAGGATGGCACCTTTTCCCCCGGCGACCTGGGTCCGGTGGGTTACTCGGTGGTGGCCTACATGCTGCGGCAGGGAGAACCGCAGTACGTGCAGTTCGTCTCGGCATTGCTGGCGGGAAAAACGCTCGACGAATCGCTGAAGGGGGTCTATAACGCCGATGCGGCCAAGGTCGCCTCGGCGTACCTCGCGTCGGGGGTTTCGGGGCCGCGCACGGCCCCCCGCAAGAAGGGAAAGTAGCCCGGTTTCGCGGCGCTCTCTCTGGTTTCTGGCTTCACTTCGCCCCACCGGCTGCTTCTTTTGGGAACCAGCCGGTGGGGCGGTTCTCTCAGGTGTCTGGGTTTTCGTGCACGATTGTCTGATCATCGGCGGCGGGGTCATTGGCCTGTCGGTCGCCTGGGAACTTTCCCGCCACGGACTGTCATGTGCCGT
>Ga0315903_10004847_pt1 | contig 17766 bp, 17 predicted proteins | sample LakEriMetagenome_7_FD_203524 | JGI IMG/M metagenome (GOLD analysis project Ga0315903, IMG submission 203524) | Freshwater fungal communities from buoy surface, Lake Erie, Ohio, United States - Buoy 2 MA119 | ecosystem: Environmental > Aquatic > Freshwater > Lake | place: USA: Lake Erie, Ohio...
CCGCCCAAAATTAAGAACAACAAATTAACCACCACCAAAATAGCACTAAACAAAAACATATTTTTCTGCGATTTGCCGATAGTGCTTACAGATATATTTTTCTGCATCATTTCTTGGTCCATTCCAGTCATGGTGATGGTGACCACGGCTCCGCCTAAAATTTGTTTGAGAAAAAAGTTGGATGCTTTCCAATCGGAAGTTTGAAAAGTTTGCGTGTAACCATTGTCGCTGATGGCAGCCCAAAGTTGACCAAACGAAAAATTAAGTTCATGGCCAATAAGTACAATGGTGATAATTAGCGCTAAAATCATACCTGTGGTTTGCAGTGTGTCTGTCCAAACGATTGTTTTTACACCACCTTGAAACGTGTAGAGCAAAATCATCAACAAAATAACAAACACCGTGACATAAAACGGTACATGCAAAGCATCAAGAAGAAAATGTTGCAAAACAATCAGCACTAAATAAATGCGGATAGACGCCCCCAAAGTGCGTGAAAGGATAAAAAACGAAGCTCCGGTTTTGTACGAAACTTCACCTAAACGAGTGTGCAAATACGAGTAAATAGAAGTGAGCTGCAAGCGATAATACAAAGGCAAAAGCACAAACGCCACTAACATATAGCCAATAAAATAACCAATCACCACTTGCAAATAGGCAAAGCCTTTGGTATGTACTTCGCCCGGCACACTCATAAACGTAACGCCACTCAGCGATGTGCCAATCATGCCATAGGCCACCAGCAACCAATTCGATTTTTTTTCGCCAATAAAAAACGATTCGTTATCCGCACCTCGTGAAGTGTAGTAAGCGATGGCCAAGAGCAAAGCAAAATATGCCGCTACTATAGCAAGAATAATGGTGGTTGACATACAACAAAGAAAAATTCATTCCGCTGCAATTGGCTGTCAGTTATAAATAGAATTTTGTGGAGTGCAATGTTTTGTGAACAGCTATTTGCCGTACATTTTCTGCTCCCACACCCATGCTGTGCGCATCATAGTATCGAGGTCGCGTTTGATTTGCCATCCGAGTTGAGTGACGGCTTTTTGATTGTCGGCATAGATGGCTACCACATCGCCTGCTCTGCGGTCGCCTAGTTTGTAGTTTAGTTTTTGTCCACCCACCCGTTCAAACGATTGGATGGCTTCCAACACAGTAACGCCATTGCCCGTTCCTAAATTGAAAATTTCTACCTCACTATTTTTTTCCTGAGCAGCGTATTCTAATGCTTTGGTGTGTGCATTAGCAATGTCCATCACGTGAATGTAGTCTCGAATGCAAGAACCATCACGAGTGGGATAATCAGTGCCTAAAACCGTGAACAATGGAAACTTACCAATGGCCGTTCCTGTAATTCGCGGCACCACTGCAGTGATCACATCCGTAGTGTCTTCACCTATATCGCCACTTTCGTGCGCACCAACCGGATTGAAGTAGCGCAACAAAATAAATTTCGTGTTCGATTTCTTGGCTTGTGCTTTTATAATGGCTTCGCCAATTTGCTTCGTGTGTGCATAAGGCGACTCTGCATCGGTAAGGGGTGTTTGTTCGGTCACTGGCAAATCAGTGGCGTTACCATACACCGAGCAAGAAGAGGAGAAAACAAAACTTTTAATGGAAAATTCGTTGGCGAGTTGCAGTAAGTTCACCAACGACTCGATATTATTTTTGTAGTAGAGCAAAGGTTTCTCTACCGACTCGGGTACAGATTTTAGCGCAGCAAAATGTATAATTCCTTCGATGTTCGGTTCAGCAGCAAAAACAGCCTTCGTAGCATCAAAGTCACAAAGGTCAACCACATAGTTTTTGATTTTTGTGCCCGTTATCTTGTCAATGCGGTCAATGGTTAAGGATTTAGAACGCACCAAATTGTCAATGCTCACTACCTCAAATCCATTTTCCAATAAATCAATTATCGTATGCGAGCCGATGTAGCCACATCCGCCCGTCACCAGCACTTTTCCTTTTTTGCTCATTGTTTAGAAATTGTATTGTCCGCTTTCAATTGTTTTGCGGATACCATCTTCGATAGTGATTAACTCGCGGCCAAGCAGTTTTTTCATTTTAGCCACATCCGGTTTTCTGCGTGTCATATCTCCTTCTTCCAAAGCCGGCAAGTGAACAATCTCCGATTTTGAACCTGTAATTTTAATAATCAATTTCGCTAAATCCAACACAGTGATTTCAAAATCGCTACCGATGTTCACGGTGTCGTTCAAATGCAAGTTCTCGTACATAGCGCGAGCACAAGCATCCACATTGTCATCGCGATAACAGAACGTGCGGGTTTGCAAACCATCACCGTAAATAGTGATTTTCTTATTGTCCAAAGCAGCTTTGATAAAGCGAGTCATCACGAAATCGCTGCTCTGTTTTGGTCCGTAAGTATTGAAGAAACGGAAAATGGTATAGTCTAAATTGTACTCTTGCTTATAAGAACGCAAAAATGCTTCGCCCACGTTTTTCACCACAGCATATGGCAAACGAGAGTTGAGCGGAGTAGTCATTTCGTTTTGTGGATGCTCAAACGGCTCGCCATAAACCTCCGAAGAAGAAGAAAAGAAAATCCTTTTCACTCCGGTGTTTTTGCACAAATCTAGCAGATACTTAAATCCATTGATGTCGTTCAACACGGCCACCGGATTCTCAAGCGTACGTTTAACGCCCACCACGGCTGCGTAATGAAAAACATAATCAAAATTATGCGAAGTCATGATTGCCGCAATGTCTCTGTAAGAGTTGACATCACATTTCACAAAGCGCCAGTTGGTTTTCTTTTTGCTCGGCAAACGCTTTACATTTCCTGTGGCAAGATTGTCCACCACTACTACAAAATTATTTTCATCTTCGATGAGCTTATCTACCATCGTGCTACCTACGAAACCTGCACCACCGGTCACTAGTATATGTGTTTTCATTTTATTGATTTGAATTTAGAGAGAAATTAACCGTTTAGTACTTCCATTAGATATTTGCCATAGCCGCTTTTCATCAAAGGCTCAGCTAGGCTGCGTAATGTTTCATTAGAAATAAAGCCTTGTCTCCAAGCTTCTTCTTCAATGCAACCAACTTTTAAACCTTGGCGCTGTTCGATTACTTGTACAAACTGCGAGGCTTGCATTAGTGAATCGAAAGTGCCCGTATCGAGCCAAGCTGTCCCTCTATCCAAAATACCTACTTGCAATTTACCTTGTTGTAAATACTCTTTATTCACGTCAGTGATTTCATACTCACCGCGCGGACTAGGTTTCAATTGTGTCGCAATTTCCACCACGCTGTTGTCATAAAAATATAAGCCCGGCACCGCATAATTCGATTTTGGTTGCAAAGGTTTTTCTTCAATAGAAATAGCTTTGCCGGCTTTGTCAAATTCCACCACACCATATCGCTCAGGATCGGAAACGTGATAAGCAAACACCACACCGCCATCGGGGTTAGCATTCGCTTTTAGCAATTGGTCGAGGCCGCTGCCGTAGAAAATATTATCGCCCAAAATCAAAGCCGCTTTGTCTTGTCCAATGAACCAATCGCCCAACACAAAAGCTTGCGCCAGTCCATTCGGAACTTCTTGCACTTGGTATTGAAAATTACAGCCAAATTGTTTGCCATCGCCCAATAGCCTTTGGAAGTTCGGCAAATCGGTAGGCGTAGAAATAATCAAGATTTCATTTATTCCTGCCTTCATCAACACCGACAATGGATAATAAATCATCGGCTTATCGTAAATCGGCATGATTTGTTTGCTAATCGCGTAGGTGATGGGATACAACCTTGTCCCCGAACCACCCGCAAGTATAATTCCCTTCATTTATAGCTGTTTTTCGAACCAAATATAAAATTTGAATTGGCAATTTAGTTAATATGCGATGTTCCAAAATAAAAAAGGCGCCCCGAAGACGCCCTTATTTGTTATCCGTATTATTCGTCTAGTTAATGCCTTTCAACTTGGCTTCCACTTGACTAATCACCGTCTTTTGTTTCTCAATTTCAGCAGTTTTTTCGCGTTGGCTTTGTTGAGATTGAGTGATGTTTCGCTCCTCATCTCTGATTTGTTGCTGCAAGTTATCAATCTCCTTGTTCAGCTTTTCGCTGCTCCCTTCAATCTTTTTGCGCTCCTTCTCCAAATCTGCCAATGCTTTTTTAGCTTCTTTGTTGGTATCGCCATAAGCTTGACGGGTATTATCCACCACTGTTTTTTGGGTATTGATTTGCTCTACTTTTCTGGCTTCATCGCTTTTGTTGATGGCGATTTGGCTACGGTTGCGTTCAATTTCACGATCGTTGGCATTGATTTTCTTTTTCGATTTATCCTCGTCATTAATCAACCCCTTGAGTTCGCTTTCCAACTTCTTGAGTTTATCTTCCTCTCTGCCCAACTCACGTTTCACCACTTCGCGATATTGCTGTACAGCGAAATCACGGACATATTTGTTGGCCGCAATGTCTTTGTCATTACCTAATGCCTTAGAGATAAAAACAGAATCATTATCAGACATCCAAGCTGTCAATCGCACACCGGTAGCTGTTTCCAATAGCTTACTGTAAACCACAAAAGGAGCAGGCGACACATTTTTGTTTTGCGCACCGCGCATGATGATTTCGCCATTCACCGTTTCGGGCTTAAATCCTTTTGCACTGTTCGTATTCAGGTATTTCATCCAATCGCGCTCTACGTCTTTCAATTTGTTCTCCGGAATTTCAACCAGAAAAGATGGTTGAGTGCCTTTAGAAAACAGTCGGTCAGACTCTTCGACTGCAATATTTACCTGAGCAAAAACTGCGATTGGCGCAATGGCCATAAAACAGTTGATTATAAATTGTTTTATCATTATAAGTTAGAGAAATTAAAGTGAGATGGAGAAATTATGAACCTAAAAGTCCTGTTTTCAAATCAGCATCCACCGGGTCGGCAGAAAGCCAAATACCAATCAATGCTTTTTTAAATTCTAAACCTTCGATAGTCACTTGCAGTTTACTGTTCTTATACGCTTTCACGCCAACTCCAGGTGTGTAAACTAAGTCATATACATCTCCGGTTTTGATAGCTTCTTTTTTGAAAGTGGCAATAAACTCATCAATTTTTGATTGTAAAGATGCGGTGTTGCCTTTCATTGATTTAGCGAAACCTTCTCTGATTGATTCTGACATATTATCGCTGCTCACCAAAGAAGAGGTGATGGCAATACGCACCACAAGTGGTTTATCTTCATTAATAATAGCTTCTGCATTCTTTGATTTTTGAGTCAAGTATAAACCTGCAACATATACTTTAAAAAATGCTTTTTTTCTCACACCTCCACCGTTCAATACTAAGTTTGTTTCACCGGTTTTGAATGTAGCCGGGAGGGTTACATCATTAATTTTTAACTGAGCAAAAGATGGCAAGAACATTACCGCTGCTACAACAAGTAAAATGTAATTTTTCATGAGTTTGTTTTTTTGTGGGTTTATTAATTTGTGATTAAATATACTTACTGAATACTGAAGTCCAAAATCATGCTTTACTGAATATCCAACGCATAATTTCTGATATTTTAACTTTCTTTCCATACATCAATATACCCACACGGTAAATCCTTGCAGCAATAAATGTGGTGAACAAAAATCCCGCTACCAACAACACCAACGAAGCAGCAATCTGCCAACCGTTATTCACCAAGGGCAACATCGCACTCATCACCACCGGTGAGGTAAACGGAATGAGTGAAGCCCAAAACCCAAGCGAACTGTCGGGGTCGTTCACTACATTCATAGCGATGATGACAGAAATGATGATAGGCAAAGAAATCGGCAACATCAACGACTGCTGATCGCTGTCTTCGCCCATGGCGGCTCCCACCGCAGCAAACAAAGAACCATAGAGCAAAAACCCACCAAGAAAATAAATCGGATACAAAATCATTATCCGCTTAAACGGCAAAGCGGAAATGGTAGACATCAATCGATTCATGTCATCTGCGTCCATCGCTTCTGCGGGCATGGCGCTAGGTGCGGGCATTTGTGAACCAATCGAAAAGCCAAACAAAATGCCCACTACAATATTGACCACAAACATTAAACCCATCCACAGAATGATTTGCGTGATGCCCACAGCACCTACGCCCAATATTTTTCCCATCAGCAATTGAAACGGTTTCACAGAAGAGGCCAGAACTTCCACTATCCGATTCGTCTTTTCTTCTTGCACGCTCTTCATAATCATCGTGCCATAAAAAAACAAGGAGATATAAATTGCCATGCTCATAATCATGCCAAAGATGGAAGCCACCGTGGTGTAGGTGGCGTTTTCGTTGTGGTCTTTTAGCGACTCGAAATTCAACTTCACTTTGGTTTGCAACTCATCCATCAAAGCTTGGTCTACGTTACTTGACTTCATCCGCAATTTCACCATCGCATCATTCATTCGCTGTGTGATTAATTGCTGCTTGGCCATGCCCGGGCGCTCATTGTAACGATAAGCAATAGCCGCATGATTGGGATTATTAACGTCAAAATTTTCAGGAATATGCAACACCGCCTGAAAAGGGGCATCTTCTTTCGCGTTCATCGCTTTCAACACGTCATCATACTTTTCTGTCACCACTTGAAACCGCACCGAACCATCATCCGCATCGGCCAAACCATACTCTTCAAACAACGCTTTGAACTGCTGACTTTCATCAACGATGGCCACTTTGGTGCTGCTTTGATTATAAGTAGATATAAACACAGAAGCCCCCATCAACACCAAAAAACCCAATGGCGCCAAAAGCGTAGTGATAAAAAAGGCTGGCTTTTTCACTCTTGTGATATACTCACGCTGTATGATGATCCAGATTTTTAGCATTTAGTTGGCTTGTACCTGTCGAATAAAAATTTCATTAATGGTGGGCAACACTTCTTGAAAAGAAATGACCTCCGCTTGTTGGTCTATGGCGTGGCGCAGCAATTGATTGCCTTGATGAGCCGCATCAAATTGTACCAACCAATCAGTTTTCGTCTGCTGCAACAGTTTCATGTTGGCGATAGTTGGAGCAGTCAACTGGCCTTGAAACGACAGCTTATATTTATTTTCCTTAAAGCGTTGTTTCAATTCATGCACCGTGCCTTCCAATATTTTTTTGCCTTGATTGACAAGTACAATCTCATCGCAGATTTCTTCCACTTGCTCCATGCGGTGCGTAGAGAAAATAATCGTCTTGCCACTTTGTTTCAACGCGCTGATTTCATCTTCAATCAACTTAGCATTTATCGGGTCAAGGCCGGAAAAAGGCTCATCAAGGATTAGCAAATTCGGGTCGTGAATAACCGTGGCGATAAACTGCACCTTCTGGCTCATGCCTTTTGAGAGCTCTTCGAGCGTTTTGTTATACCAAGTTTCGATGTCAAACTTCTTCAACCAAAAATCAACTCGCTCCGCAGCTTTCGCTTTGTCTAATCCTTTCAGCCGTGCCAAGTAAATCAAATGGTCGCCCACTTTCATTTTCTTATACAAACCTCTTTCTTCGGGCATGTAGCCAATCTGCTCGGTGTGTTTGTCTTGTAACGGTTGCCCGGCAAACAAAATCTGTCCGCTGTCGGGGTAAAGTATCCGCGTAATCATCCTAATCAGTGTAGTTTTACCCGCACCGTTTGGCCCTAGCAAACCAAATATCTTCCCTTTCGGAATCGTAAAACTTACATCATTCGATGCGTAGTAATTGCCATATTGTTTGACAATGTTTTTGAGTTCCAAAAGAGACATTCCCTATTTTTTCTTTAGTCCGATTTCAATCAATCGCTCGGACAAATACTCTCCGGCAGAGATAGGCTCGTAGGCTATCGGATGTTTTTCATCTACACATGAAGCTAAACAATCCAAGCGCATTTCGCTTCGAGGGTGGGTAAAAAATGGAATAGAATAGCGCGAAGTGTGCCATTTTTCGCGTGGTGGGTTCACCACACGGTGAGTAGTTGATTTCAATTTGTTGTTGGTCAATCGTTGCAACATATCGCCTACGTTCACCACCAAACAACCTTCGGGTGCGGTGATGTCCAACCATTCTTTTTGGCGATTGAGCAACTGCAATCCCTCTGCCGATGCACCCACCAAAAGCGTAATCAAGTTGATGTCTTCATGTTGTTCGGCACGCACGGCACTTTTCGGTTCTTGCGTGATGGGCGGATAGTGAATGGCGCGCAAAATTGAATTGCCATTGTGAATGTGTTTGTCGAAACAATATTCGCCAATGCCCAAGTGAATACCAATAGCCCGCAAAAGTTCACGCGCACTGTCTTCAAATTTCTTAAACAGTTGTTGCCCTAAATCAAAAAACTCCGGCACTTCAGCCACTGCCAAATTATCAGGATAATCTGCTTTAGACAATTCTTCGCCTTCTACGATTTGCCCCATTTGCCAAAACTCTTTCAAGTCGGGCGCATCATAGCCTTTGGCGGTTTCTTTGCCAAAGGAAGTGTACCCCCTTTGCCCCGCTAATGCCGGATCTTCATACTTTAACTTTACTTCGCGCGACAGCGCAAAGAATTTTTTCACAGCATCGTAATAATCATCAATCAATTCTTGCGGTACTCCGTGGTTGCGCACCGACACAAATCCTACTTCTTCAAAGGCTTGTCCGAGTTGATAAACAAAGTCTTGTTTCTTTTCGCCTCCGGCTAAAAAATCGGCTAAATCTACAATGGGAATGGAATGTTGAGACATAATGAATACGTTTAATTCAAAATCAATAATACGGTTTTATCGTTGGAGATGAAATTCTTGAGTAACCACTACGCCTTCATCGCGAAATTGAGTGGAAATAAACACACCTTTCTGCCGTTTTCGTTGCTGCATGATAGTTAATACCTCGGTGGTGTCTTTTGCAAATTGAACATTGCGCTGCGCGTAAAATATAACTTGCGGTTCAGGGCTGCCTTCGCTGTCGTTCGAAAAAATCATTTCGTCAGTGGCTGCTGTTGTGCCATATAAATGACCGAGGTTTTTGTATCTCGCTTTCTCCATAGGCGGGTTCATAGCATAGAACTGAGCCGTGAGAAGCAAAATCGTCACCACAAACGCTATGCGCATATTGCGCAGCGGTATAGCCCCACTCTTTTTCATCTTATCATACAAAATACCCAACAACACGCTAAAGAACAGCGAGGCATACAATGCCGTAAAATCATGCGTAGAGTAGTTTAGAAAAACGATATGCAACAACACCACCGGCATCACGCTCAACCAGATAAATCGGTAACCGTTTTCACTAAACACAATCTTCAATTTCTTGTGCGTACCCGCTATCCAGATAAACAAACCAATGAGCGCAAACACCACGATGTAGTGAATAACATAGTTATACAACAACGTTTTTAGCAACCACAAATAGCCAAACATAAAATACAACAACCCGTGGTCGGTGTCCGAAAAACTTCCCCGCAGCAAATATCGCCCAATCATCTCTTCTAAGTAGGCCATCGGACCGTTGATTTGCGCATATTGATAAATGATTAACTGCACGGTCAAAACCGTCACCAACACCGTAGACCATATCAAGGTTTTAAACCCGGGAATGTCGCGCACATGCAGCAATGAATACACCAACACCCCAAACGCAAAAAACAAACCCAACCAAGAAGTGTAAATCATCAAACCCAACACCAACACATAAAAGAAAATATACTTTAAGGAGTTAAACTTCTGGCGAATAATCATCTTCAATGCCACATAAACGCCAATGATGTACAACGTATGCACGGCCATATCGCTCATGTACACATTCCCCTGAAACCACATCGTTACCGGCATAAACACATAAAGCGCAAACGCTATAATCGCACTTCGATAGGGCAAGGCCCTAGCTCGGTTAAAGCTGAGTAGGCACACCATAAAGTAAACAAACAAACCGCTGATAAAATGCAGCATCAAGTTAAACACTTGCAGCGGCAACACATCAGGCCGAATATTCAACAATCGAAAAATTGCGTACGGAAAATAGTAAGCAAAAGGCGGATGCGACACATAGTAATAATTCCCCTCCGCATCTATCATTTTTCCCGACTGGTTAGCGTGATTGTTGATGCGTTTGTCGGCCTCGTGGTTAAACGTCATCACGGGGTTGAACCTGTACTTTTCAATACCGTTGTCATACCAAATTTGCATCACCCGCAAACTTTCTGCCGTACAGAACTCATGATGCCCCGCCAATGGACGATTGAGCTGCGGCAAACGAACCAACACCGACAGCAAAAAAATGCCGAGCAAAATGGGAAGTGTTCGTTTAATAAAATCCATAGTTCAGACGGAGCAGATTGAAAAGCAAGATAGCAAAAAACCTCAACTCACTAAGGCAGCAAACGGCCGTAAGAACGCGGGAATGGTATCGTTTCGCGGATGTGTTGCAAGCCGCAAATCCAGGCTACCAAGCGCTCTAAACCAAGACCAAAACCTGAGTGCGGCACATTGCCAAACTTGCGCAAATCCAAATACCACTCAAAAGCACTCATCGGCAATTCATGCTCGATGATTTTGCTTTTCAAGCGCTCGATGTCGGTTTCGCGTTCGCCTCCGCCCACTACCTCACCATAGCCCTCCGGTGCCAACAAATCCACGCCTTTGGCGTAGCCTTTGTCTTCCTCGTCTTCTTTCATATAAAACGCTTTCACAGCTTGCGGCCAGTTGTACACCATCACCGGTTGTCCAAACATTTTGGTCAACACCGTTTCATCGCTTCCCCCAAAATCATCTCCACGCTTAAAGTTCTTCGCGCTACTGATCCATTGCTCCACGGCCTGTTGGCGTTCGGCTATGTCAGTCAGTTGTCCCTTTAGTTTATCTACTTTAGATTGGTTGAAATTGATTTCCCCTTTCTTCAATTCGCCCGACTTAATCTTCGCTTCACGCTCCGCTATATCTTGCTCCACGGCTTTCTGTTCGTCCACCAGTTTCGCTTTCTCCTCTTCCAACATCACAAAAGACGTGCGTCCGTTCACTTCTTTCTCGCCCAATATCACACTCACCGCGTCTTCATATTTCATACGGATAAATGGCAACTGCACTTTCTCCAAAAACGTAGTGTCGCGCTCCAACACCTTCAACTCTTCTGCGCAGCTGCTCAACACCGCACCCACCACCGACTGCACAAACTGCTCTATCAAATCCATGTCCATCTTCAGGTCATAAAACGCCATTTCGGGTTCTATCATCCAAAACTCCGACAAGTGTCTTCTCGTCTTCGATTTTTCGGCACGAAACGTAGGACCAAACGTGTAAATCAAGCCCTGCGCCATCGCCATCGCCTCTCCATAGAGCTGCCCCGACTGCGATAAATAAGCCGGCTCGCCATAGTAATCTGTCTCAAACAAGTTAGTCGTGCCCTCACACGCATTGCCCGTAAAGATAGGCGCATCCATCTGCACAAAACCCTTGCCTTGAAAAAACTCATGAATAGCAAAAATGATGCGGTTGCGCACGCGCATAATCGCCCACTGTCTGCGGCTGCGCAGCCAAAGGTGACGGTTGTCCATCAAAAAATCAACCCCATGCTCTTTGGGCGTAATCGGATAATCTTCCGCTTCGGCTATCACCGTCAGCGCTGTTACCTGTATTTCATAACCGCCCACCTGCTTCTCATCGCAAATCACCGTGCCCTTTATCGCCAACGAACTCTCCTGCGGCAAGCGTTTAGCCACTTCAAAAGACGCCTCGCCCACCACCTCTAGGTTAATCACCGCCTGGCAAAAACCCGTTCCGTCTCTAAATGTCATAAACACCAATCCCTTGCTGTCGCGCTTCTGCGCGTTCCAGCCTTTCAGTTCCACAGCTTGGCCCACATGAGCCGCCAAATCTTGTATGCGTGTCATAGTCAATCACTTTATCTTTTACCTTGAATTATCTTTCTCGTAATACTCCGTCTCTTAATGAAGCAAAATAAACGAGGTGCGAATATAACTAACCATTTCTTCTCTGAAAGCCGAAAGCGAGAGTTACTATGTGCTTAAGGATTTTTTCCGCCTTCCAATATACATTAACCACAAAGAATTGAAGCGGAGAATTGTTTTCCCATCAGATATTTTCATATTTGCCTTGATGCTCAATCAACGATTTCAGCTAAAGCTTTTACAAAAGCTATCGCCCCAACAGATTCAACTCATGAAACTGTTGCAGATACCTACGGCCAATCTCGAACAGCGCATCAAAGAAGAACTCGAAGCCAACCCCGCCCTAGACGAGGGCGAAGACCACGATGATGAGTTGGCGGACTTTGAACCAGAGGGCGATACCGCTCCCGAGCCGGAAACCACCGAAGACAGCCTAGACGCTGAGCCAGACCAAGAAGAGGATCTTACGGTAGAGGACGATGTGGACATGAGTGACTACTATGACGAAGACGATGAGGGCGTGGCCGATTACAAAACCAACGACCCGAACGAGTTTCACGACCCGGATGATGACAAAAAAACAATACCCGTAGCCACAGCCTCTACGTTTCACGAATACTTAGAAACGCAGATTAACATGCTCGATCTAGACGAGCGGCAGCAAGTCATTGCGCTACACATCATCGGCAGCTTGGACGATGACGGTTATTTGCGCAGAGAGCTAGACGCCATGATTGATGACTTAGCTTTTCGCCAAAACATACAGTGCGATCAGTATGAATTGAAGTTGGTTATTTCGCAGGTACAAAAGCTTGATCCACCGGGGGTATGCGCTCGCTCGCTCGAAGAGTGTTTACTAATTCAGTTAAGGCGCAAAGAAGACCCGACTATCTACACCCCACTGGCTATCAAAGTGATTGAAAAATACTTTGAGCAATTTGCCAAAAAGCACTACGAAAAGCTGGAGCGCGCCTTGCACATCGACAGCGAAACGCTTAAGGGTGTGGTGGACGAAATCGTTCACCTGAACCCTAAGCCGGGCAGCGCTTTTTCGACCAGTGGCGGAGAACACTACATGATAGTGCCCGATTTTATTTTGACCAACAACGGTGGCGAACTGGTGCTCACCCTCAGCTCAGCCAATGCCCCCGAACTGCGCATCAGCAATCATTTCAAAGAAATGGTGAGCGAATACAAAACAGCAAAGCTCAAAAGCAAAGAGCAACGCGAAGCCATTCAATTCATCAAGCAAAAAATAGATTCGGCTAAATGGTTTATTGATGCTATTCAGTCGCGCTACAACACGATGACGATGGTGATGCAAACCATTCTGGAAATTCAGTATGACTACTTGGCGAGCGGAGATGAAACAAAGATAAAACCCATGATTTTGAAAGACATTGCCGACCGTACAGGGTTGGACATCTCTACGGTGTCGCGCGTGTCGAACAGCAAATATGTACAAACGGAGTTTGGCACCATTCCCTTAAAGTTTTTCTTCTCCGAGTCGCTCTCCACCGAAGGTGGCGAAGAGGTGTCTACTCGCGAGGTGAAGAAAATTTTATCGGATTTAATTTCCGTAGAAAGTAAAAAGAAACCCATCAGCGACCAAAAGTTGATGGAGATATTAAACGAGCGCGGCTACAACATTGCCCGCAGAACCGTGGCCAAATATCGCGAGCAGTTGAATATTCCTGTGGCGCGATTGCGTAAAGAACTGTAAGTTTACCCCCATGCGCCTGATAGCCAAACTGATATCCGTACTTTTCCACCCGCTTCTTTTTCCCAGCTATGGCGCTATGCTCATTGTGGCGACCAATCCCAATATGTTTGGGCGCTTTGGCGAGCGTTTACATATCGTTTGGTTAATCATTGTTTTTGCACTCACGTTTATCTTTCCGGTGGTGTGGATGCTGATGATGAAAAAGCTGGAAATGATTGAAAGCTTGGAAGTGTCTACCGCCAAAGAACGCATCGTTCCGTTTATCGCCACCGCCACTTTTTACCTATGGTGCACCTGGATGTTCAAACCCAGCGTAACGATGAAAATTCCGCCCAATCAACTTATTTTTTACATGATGTTGGGCGCTTCTTTGGGTGTGTTCATCAGCTTTATCATTAATATCTACAGTAAAGTGAGTCTGCATGGCGTAGGAGCAGGAGCCTTGGTGGGCTTAGTGTTAGTGATGACGCGCTACTCTACTTTTGATTTGCGCGTTGTGTTTGTGTGCACTATCCTACTTTCGGGAATTATCGGCACTGCTCGTTTGCTGCTCGATGCGCACACGCCTCGCCAAGTGTTCATGGGCTACATGGTGGGTTTCACCGGACAGTTCATTGCTTACAGCCTTTTACCTCACCTCATAGACTAAACAATTATGTATAACACTATTCTTTACTCAGTAGAAAACAGCATTTGTCGCATCACACTCAATCGCCCCGATGTGTTTAACTCGTTCAACGAAGAGTTGAGTGCCGAGTTTATTGATGCCTTAAAAAAAGCCGGTAAAGACAGCAATGTGCGCGTGACCATCATCAGTGGCGAGGGTAAAGCTTTCTGCTCAGGCCAAGACCTCAAAGACATCAAAGGCGAACTGGGCAAACGCAGCCTTGGCGACTCGGTGTTGCGTAGATATAACCCGATGATTATGGCTATTCGCGACATGCCGAAGCCTGTCATCTGCCGACTGAACGGTGTGGCCGCAGGTGCAGGTGCATCGCTCGTGTTGGCTTGCGATATGATTATAGCAGCTGAAAATGCTTCGTTGATAGAAGTATTTGCCAATGTAGGCCTTGTGCCCGACTCAGGCTCTTCGTTTTTCTTGCCACATTTGGTAGGCTACAACAAAGCCTTCGAACTCATCAGTTTGGCTTCAAAAATATCGGCACAAGAAGCGCAGCAACTAGGCTTCATTTACAAGGTGGTGCGTGCCGAAGAACTTGACGCAGCTGTGAACGACTTAGCAGCACGCTATGCCGTGGGCCCGACCAAGTCTTATGCCATCATCAAAAAAATGCTGAACAAAGCCTACACCACTAATCTCTCCGACATGCTGATGGAAGAATATTACGGACAGGAAATAGCAGGACGCAGCGAAGACTATAAAGAGGGTGTAACTGCCTTCATCGAAAAACGCAAGCCGGAGTTTAAGGGGAAGTAAAAAATGATAATTTCACTATGAACTAACCGCTGTGTGTTGCTAATCACCAGACAATACTTGCTTAGCCATTTTTAATACAGTAAACTGATTTATGAAAAAGCTCTTATGCGCTATCCTTATATTGTCTGTCAACTCATGCAATAAGGCAGACAACACTTGTAGTAACGGCATTCAGGATTCGACAGAAACCTCAATAGATTGTGGTGGAAATTGCTCTGCTTGTCCAACCTGCTCTGATGGTATCAAGAACCAAGATGAAGTAGAAGTAGATTGTGGTGGTATTTGCAATGCTTGCCCTATTCAATATCCATCCACCGGAATTTACGGCACTAATATTTTGCATGGTACAGACACTTTATTTCTAAATGATGGCACTAGCGAACATTCATTTCGAGCCATCGTGCCTATGGGTAGTGCTATAAAGATAGAGCTGTACTCTATAACGGGTGATATTTGGGGTTACACTATGGGCACAAATATGAATTGGAAAGTAAGTGTATTTGATTTTGACAATAAAAAACAAATTTTCGAGTCAATCAACAGCGACATTTGCGATTTAAGTATTTCTAAAGTAGGACCTAACTTGAGCACAGTTTTAATTAAGTATTTTGAAAACGATACCGTGGTTACTAAAGAGCGATACTTAGTTTGGCAATAGTTCTAACTTATGACCAATACATCTTAATAAAGAAAAGTAAACCCAAAAATACCAATAGATAGTCCCAGCTCCATCGGTTCGCTAAATCTTCCTTACTACATGCCACAGAAGTCATGTCTACATTGTAGCGCAGCAAAGCTCCTATGGCAATACAAATGATTGTTCCAACATAGAGCAGATGAAACAAATTAACTTTGGGGTAGAACAAGAGAAATACAATTGGGATGGCTAAAATCATCGGCCAAAACAACAGCAAGCGCGCAATGTATCGCTTACCTCTTTTTGCGTTAATTAATCGGCTGGAATATGAAAATCGCAACACCTCGTTACCCATAAATACGCCCCAAAATAGTGCAATGACTACGCCTATTATCGCCAAGACATAACCCACCACATCCGGCACTCGCAACCAACTGAACAAAATGGAAATGCCTTGATAGAAATCAGAACTAAAGCTACCTTGACCAAACGGCACGGTGCACAATTGCACAATAAACACAGAAAAAAAAGCTAGGTGAAACCACATTAACACCAAGCGATACCTACGCACCGACTCGCCCAAGTTGACCAAGGTGCGCAGTATCAAAAGGGAAATAATCAAGCAAACTATAATTGGTGTAATATAAATTGCAATGACCCGAAATGTGCCCCAATATTTCGTCTCGTTGGGTGATACGGATACCTTGTTGAACAAAAACTTAGTGTTGTACATCAAAATATTGGCGATGCCATCTAATAATAGTTGATGCACTAAATGCGCTACCATAAAAGCTATAAGAAACAGCAATAGGGAAGTAGTCACTCGCTTGACGCGATTGGTAAACGGGTCGTCAATAATTAAGCGGTCGTGGTAAAAATCGTCTAACATCGTTCAATGTTAATTAGTTTTTTGCTGAAGTTCTATCCTGCTTGTTTAACCACCATATCAACATCAACAAAATGCAGCCATAGGTCACCACCACATAAGCATAATTATGAAAAAAATGAGCAACAGCTGGCGAAGCCCTATCATAGGCTATAGCCAATCCTGCGATGCGAAAAATATTCAAGCAAAAGATGCCGACTAAACCCGCCAACAAAAAACAAAGACGTTGTTTCCAATTAGGAGCCGGCAGCACAACGACTGAAACGCAAAAGAAATACATAGCGGGCACACCTAAACACAACTCCAACACTTCTATACCTTTGGTTGAACTTAAAAAAATCTGGTTTCCCTCTTTTAGTGTAACATCAAACCCCAGCAACTGCAAAAATAATCCACTAACTTGTTGGTATACGTGAGTGAGTGGCAGAATGCCCATCATCCAAACATCGTGTAGCGGGGCAACATGAGTAATGGTGTAATAGAATAATTTCCAACTCAAATATACCGCAGCAAAAATTAGTGGGTAACGGAATTGTTTCACGCTACTTCTTCATCGGTCTTTACTTTGGCTTCCTTGCGTTTCTTATACCAAGCATAGGCACCCATGCCCGCAGGGATAAGCCACGAGGCCGGGTCTATCGGCACGGGGTTGGTTGGGTTGTTACTCGGAGGACCCGGTGGCAATGGTTGGGCACTCGATAGCTCCGGCAATAACAAGAGGATAACGATGATGGCGAGTATCGCCATCATCGGTGGTATAGTCAGTTGGGTGGCTGTTGGTTTCATGTCTTTCTTTTCTTGCTTTTGCTTATTGACTAATCACTATGCGTTGGGTGGTGAGCACTGCTTTGCCTTCGTTGACAGTAATCAAGTACAAGCCTTCCGCCAGTTGGCTCACTTCTATCGTGTTTACACCTTGTTTTAGTTTGTCTTGGGTTTGGATGGTTTGACCTAAGGCATTCGTTAACGTGAGTTTGGTGTCCGCTGTTACTTGGCTGAGGTTGATGTTCAGCATGGTGCTGACCGGGTTGGGATAGATGTGGATGCTTTCTTTGGTGGTAGTGGTGATGCCGGTGTTTAGCTTCTCTGTTACCGTGATGGTTTGTGTAGTAGTCGCGATGCAGCCGACTGCGTTGGTTACTGTCAAGGTTACCGTGTAGATGCCCGGTTCGGTGTAGGTGTGGTCAACTGTGTTGGTGGTAGCGGTGTTTCCATCACCAAAGTTCCATTCGGTGGTGGTG